>OMFP01000544.1_pt1 | contig 15777 bp, 31 predicted proteins | sample 1674221 | NCBI WGS metagenome assembly OMFP01 (sample SAMEA103958152, study PRJEB25191) | human gut metagenome | biome: human-associated habitat [ENVO:00009003]; feature: intestine environment [ENVO:2100002]; material: feces | place: Germany | collected 2013/2015
TTCATTCTTGCAAAGACACATGGCACTTTTTAGACGTTCTATGATAAAGATATTGCCATCTTTATCTTTCACCTTGTCACCTTCCTGGAAAGGTAACAAACTTAGAAAATCACCCATTATACCATTCTGCTTTTTGCGAAGCTCTGATATTTGCGAATCCAATTTCTTCAAACAACCTTCTACATTCTGTAATTCGTTATATAATTCTATTTCTGTCATATTACTTATATTTTAGTGCCCGAAGGCGGTTAAACATCAAATCTTTCTGTCTTGATGAGTTATTATCTCACATTCATTTCCTCTACGATTCCAATAACCGCATTGGTAACATTTTCTTCCGTAGAAAGGGCAATGGTAATTTACTTGTGTTGCTACACTCATACCTACACCTCCATTTCTGAGTTAACTCCTAGAGTAAATAGTAAGTGCTGAAGTTGATGAACATACTTAATGTATGCAATTGGTTTACATACATTATTGTCAGTAAACGGATATACACAAACTCATCACCGATACCTTTTTCTATGTAGATAGGAAAATATCCATATTCTTCAATATCGGGTTTTGTATATACCAAATGACTATTCTTTACTCCTCTGCTCATCACTTTTTTCTCCCATCCATTCTTCTCTAGAATCTCAGGAGTGAGAGGAATCGGAGATACCCCATCATTATAAGTTTGAATCCAATCGTCTTTAGAAGAACCTTGAAACCCTTTACCAATAAATACAACAAGACTATAGTAACCTTTTCTTCTTAAAAAAGTATTTGTTACGAAACCTATTTTTCCTGTAGCTTCTCCATATTCAATTTTTACTATATCTCCTGGAATATATTCTAATTTTTTCATATACTTTACTTTTTAAGATGATTAAACTTCTTAATAGCATCTTTCTTTGAAGTTGCCATAATTTTTATCCCCTTGATGATGAACTCATGCTGTTCCTTTGGCTGACACTTCTGCTTATCAGAAGGAATATTGCCGCTTGGTGCGTCAAGTCTAGGACTTGAACACCCAAAAATATCATCTTGTGCATAAGCTGCCGTAGCAGCCATTATTAAAGCCATTCTCATTAAATTTCTACTCATACGCTTTACTCCTTAACTTCTTTAAAGATTACATTCTTTTTGTCTGAACGATATTTAGGAAGACACTTCAATCCAAGTGGAGCTGCACCACAATAGCCAGCCACTCCTTTAAAGAAGCATCCTTCACAAGTGTCATGTTCAACAGCTTCAAGAATAATAGTTACTCTTTCGCCTACTTTAATCTCGTTCATTCTTTGTCTTTTACGATCTTGTACACTTGTTTTAACTCATCTGTTGATAAGCGTTTGAAATTAAAAGACCTGATAGCGTAGATGAGTTCCTTGCGAAAATTCTCTTCTTTAACATCTGATATTTCCTTTTCTGTTGGAACAGATATACTTTTCCTATCCCATACGTCACCACATTGCCAGCCCGAATTTCTTCTATATCTAGCGTTATCGACAACAATTTGAGTCTTTGTCACTTTATCAACCTTGGCGATACGTCTGTAATACATACCTGTAACTAGTACATCATCACCAACAACCAAATCTTTAAGCTCTTTCATACCTAGCCCTCCACGTTATTTGTTGTACCAATTAGCTTTGCAGTCTCCTCGTTGTAAGGAATACAATAAGTATAACCACCTACACAACCAATAGTGACATATTCTCCATGTGAATCCATGTGACTGAAAATATTTGCAGTCCATATATCATCGTCAGCATTTCTTGTTATCACTCTGTCGAATGGCTTTGGAGTCCACTTTTTCTTTAAGGCAATAATTTTTTCTTCTCTACATCCCAAATCTTGCCCTTCCTTGCTAAAGCGTCAAAAAATGCAGTTTTTTCTTCTTCTGTAGATAAACGAACTATACAGCCGCTTTTGGAGCAATAACTATTTTCATTAATAGTAATCATGCCTCTACTATCAAGACTAGCATGTAAATAATAGTTTTCATCATTTTCTGCTTTGAAAACACAAATAAGTGAACTTCCTCTAGGAAGTTTAATGGTAATAAAATCCCAATCCTTGAACTCAAGCTGCTTTTCAATCTCCAAAGTTTCAAGATTGAGTTTACCACCTAATCTCTTCTCTAGAGTGTTGATGTAGGTCTGAGAAGAATCTTTGTTATCTTCAATATGATAGTCTTGTACATTCCGCATTTCCAAACAAGATATATGTCTCTTTTTACTTACACTAATCCAGTGTTTTCCTTCAAATGTAGTATAATCATTTTTTGAGAAACCCTTAAAGATTATATGGCTGTCGCCATCATTGCTAACCAGCACATCGCCCTTCTTCCATGCGAATTTGCGCCAGTCTCTCATTTTCTTTGAGGGAAGGAGTATCTGTAAGCCGTCAAGCCATCCCCTTAGTGTTCCAAGTTTAGAATAACCAAAAAGCTCATTATAACCTCCTTTGTCCCTTGTACACCAAATTGAAGTTTCAATTTCTGTTGTTTCAACGTTATCAAACTCTACATCTATATTATGCAACCAGTCATACAACTTAGTTCCTTGCGGTTTATCCTTTAAAATAGCCGCTATATTAATTTTTATCTCCATATCACTTTATTCTTTTAAATTGAACAGCCTTTCCGTCTTTTCTGTCGATTGCGACACACTTAAAATCTCCACAAACTTTTTCATAAATGCCGGTACATATCTCATCGAAAAAACAACCATTGCATTGTTCTTTCTCTGCCTCAACCACCTTCAAGACGATTTCTGAGCCAATAGATAAATCTTCCATAACTAAACCAATTTTTGCGTTAAACAATACTGGTAGTAACTCATACTACCGTCGTTTTTTGATATTTTTGGCAGCTCACCATCATAAGGAGTGACTTTCAAGCCATCAATGAAATCAGCATTCTCAGTTGATACCTCAGTATTATGCTCATTCATAAACACCTTTTGCGCTGCCGTAGAATGGCTTTCTGCTCTTAATTTACCGAGTGACCGCCAAACTTGTTTACGATGGATGAACAATCCATGCAAAGGAATAGTTCTTACTTCTACTTTTGTTCTCATAACCATAAACTTGCTTTATAAAGATTAAACCATACCTTATTACTCTGTTTACTCTTGTAAACATTACCTTCAAGGTCGAAATAAACACGTTTCTTTTGATTGAACTTCTTCATCATTGGCTGATTATCCTTGTATGTCGTTACATCATACTCAATCAATGAAGAACCACGTTCATTCTTTGTTGGAGGATAACCTGATTCTCGTATGAAACGTACCTCAAACTCTTTATTTCCAATTTCAAAATTTGCTGTAGCCATACCCTTAACCATTTAAAGATGATAATAACTATTTGATACCCTTGCGCCCAAATCGAAGCAGCCCACAGCATCCGGCTTTAAGAAGCGTTTCTCTAACTTCTCCAAAGCCACTTTATACTTTTGCTCCATGTGCTTGCAATGTAGTCTCTGAGCTAATTTAAGTTGCTCAACAACACCCTTGCGAGCAACTCTATATTGTTTATCGGACATCATTGTTTTATTCGTTCACATAGTTGATTACGTGCTCCTGTGCTTGCTCATGCAAATTATCAAAAGCGTCTTCTATAACTTTGGCTGTCTGATCGCCATTAAGGTTCTTCAGCATTTCGCCAACAACTTTTACCTGATGTTCTATAGGCAAAGAACAGAACTCTTCAACAAGGAAGCTTTTCTGATAATTGTAAGACATATCGTGAAATAAGTCTGATAAATCTACGTTTGCTTTATATACTGACATAATCTTAATCGAAAATATGATGGTTCAACTTTCTTTTTCTGAGGTTTCTCTTAATCACTTCCATATCCTTGTGGTCGTTAGTGTGGTCCGCAAGAAGTTTGATGATTTCATAGATGTCATTTGCGTTATCCTCCAGGTTGGCGCAAATATTCTCATCACCGAAGAAACTCTTATTAAAGGGTTTCAAATGGAAGTAGTACTTTTTGGCAGCATCCTGCATTTGAGTGTAGTGCATCTTCTGCTCTTGCTTGTAGCGAACGCTTAACAGCCTAAACATGCCCTGTTCATCCTTGATGAGCTGATCCAATACATCTGTTACCATTGCAATCAAACAGCCATTGACCTGCAGGCGTTGAATAATCTTTTCCTGCGTCAAGCCAGATGTTACACCAAGCTCTGAGAGTGTAACCTTCAAATCGTTTACTGTAACTTTCTCTTTTCCCATTGTCTTACTTTTTAATTATCAAACCATAAACCTGTATATCTCCATTCCCATTGATGGCAAGTGTCATTAGGCTTCTTGCCTTCATTATAGCATATATCGGAAGATATGCAATTACTACATACATGTTTCATATCTTTTGTTAAGTCAAGTGAAATCGTTCAGTTCTTCGTAGACAACTTTAAGCCATTCTTTCATGTATATGATGGCATTCAATGCACCATATTCTTTTCTACGTTGTTTTGCTTTGTAAAGCATAGCTTCAATTGAAGCTACTTCGGATTTAAACGTTTCTTCGTATTTCATTGCTCTATATATTGTGGAGTGATGGTTAGTCACCCCATTACCTTTATGCTACGTCTTGAATCCATTCTTTGAGAATTGTACCATCTTCATTGAAGATATCAAGCTCTACTCCGTCATACTGAACTTTCTTGCCTTCGTCTAAAGCATTCTCGAAATCCAAATCTAAGATGTGCTTTACGTCACTGAATGTTTCTTGTTTTTGACTGAGTGGCTGATTTTCAAAAACAACATCTTCGTATGTGTTATCTTTGAACTTAGTTGCCTTAATAACGTACTTTACCTTTTTCATTGCTCTTATCATTTAATTGTTAAACTTATTTGTTGTTTAATTAACTGATGCAAAGATACAAAGAAATTTTGGATTGACCAAACGTTACTTTCTTTAATCGCTTTTTAGCAACTTTATTTAACTTTTAAACCACGTAACTATCTGAAATTCAGATTGTTTTCGGCATAATGAATGCGTTGCCTTACCAAAACTTCCCCTACATCTTCAAGGCTGATTTCTCCTTTCTCGATTCGAGGATTCTCGCAGATTTTATAGATAACGGTGCCATCCATGCAGATAACAGGATATGGAGCCCCATCATCATTAGGACGATCTGAGAGGCAGACATGGCGAGCTGCTTCATTAATACGCTTCTCGAAATCTTTCTGTGATTTCAGTTTCTTTCTCTCCTGTTGTAATGATTGGTCGCCAAGAATTTCAGCCTTGAACCAATCTGTAATGTCTTGTAACATCTTCATTGCTCTTTTGTTTGTAGTTTATATACTAATGTCTTTTACCCCACTTAATAGCATTGTAAATGGCGTTTCTAAATATTCTTCTTTCTTCATCATTTTCAAGGAAGGTTGCTAATCTAGCTTGCTTTGTAGCAAACAAGAAATCTTTGTCTTCTTTAATTTCCATATCTATTTTCTTAATGATTTACCTGTGAAAGGGACAAACTTAGTGATGGCTTTTAACCTATCTATAGTTCGTTCTCCATATTTTGCTTCGAGTTCGTTTGCAGTTAAGTTGGTGGTAATGATGAGAAGCTTCCCCTTTTGCTCTGCTGCATCACATAATTCAGAGAATGTACATCGTACATTACCATAAACCTTCGACACCTCCTCTGTGCCAATATCATCAATATAAATGATGTGGAGTTTCAGAATCTCATCAATCTTTGTATTCAACTCCTGGGCAGTAAAGATATTGACGAGTTTTCTGCAAGAGTCTTGAAGGAGTAAAGGAAGTATATGCTTACCTATCAGAGTTTTTCCGAGACCACACCCACCTGTAATAAGAAGCCCCTTTCCTTTATTGTCTGTCATCCAATCAACGATAGGACGATAATTATTCTCTAGCCATTTCGCATGAGGAACTTCCCCACAGGTGTATTTATCAACGAAATAGTCTAGCCCCCCACGAAGCCTTTGTTCTGCGTTAGGAATCCTTATTCTCACCTTGTCAGCGAGAAACAAGTCTTCTCCCTTCTCGAATCTTTGAATAATTTGATTGAAATCTACATTCATAATTACCATCCTCCTTCGTTATAATCTTTGTTTTCCGAATTATGTAGAGCCGTACCAGATTGCTTTGTTCCGAAGTCTTTATTTCGTCTTGCCCAATTTTGTAGCCTTAGATTTAAATCCCATGTTTTCTCAGTCTCACACCTCATCCTTGTTTTAGATTTATTAGTCTCTGACCAATAGTCATAGAATTTTCTGATCATATCCTTACCATAAGTCGCGACATAAGGAACTAACTCTTGACCGAATTTCTTCTTTCGTTTTTCGGTTGCTGCCGCAATCTCCTCTTTCGTTTTCTTAGGCTTATCTTCCTTATGTGCTTCTTCTGCAGGTTTAACATTTTCTTTTTCCTTTGGCTCATTTTTAGGCTTATCAGCTTTATCAGCTAAATAGTTGTCATAATTGCAGATTGTGATGATGGAGTATAACCTTTCCGTACTCACTTCTATTAGCTGCATTTTTACTAGCTTTGACAAACAGGTTCTAACTACTTGTTTTCCTGCACCTATAGTAGTGCTGAGTTTTCCAAGACTAGTCAAAAACTGTCCTCTATGCTCGACTATCCCATCATGCTTTACTTCTTTCTCCTTTGCATTGTTGAGCAAGTATAGAAAGAGGGAAAGCATTTCGGGCTTATCGAACCAATCCCAATCAAAGATGCTGCGAGGAAGTCTTATCCAATCTGCCATAGTTGTACAATAAAACCTCAACTTTCTTGTTTAGCTGCTTACGCAGGTGGAACCCAAACAATACTTATTGAGGTCTGAATATTTTTTATCCGAAAGTTCCACGTTTCAGAGATTTAATTTCTTCGGTGCAAAGATAATAAATTATTTATTGATTAAATAATATTACCGCAAATATTATCAAATATTAACTTTGATACCTTTGAGACTACTAAGTTTCTTAACCTCAGCCGTATAGTGAACAATCATATCTTCTAGTTCACTATTAGTGAAGTGACATGTAGAATGCGCCTTCACGTTTAGTAAATCAAATCTTTGCTGCCCTATTTTTTGAATGAGGTTGCGTTGGTAGCCTATGAGGTGGTCCGCAGAGAAACGATTGCAGAATTTACATTCAGCATGGCAGTTATCTTCATTGAATCTAGTTGCCATGTGGCGGCGACTATGGAAGTGACCGCAGTCCACATCTTCAAAGCTCTTTATCTGCCCGCAGGATATACACCGAACATAACCATTAGCCATAACATCACGCAAGCGGATATAAAGAGAGAATATCCGATCGAGCTTTTTAACCAAGTTAGGTTTGCTCTTAGAAGTAGTCTTTTTTACCTCTTTTTTTTCGGTTTGAGCCGCTTTTGGCTTGCGGTTGAAATAGTATTTATTCATAACCATAGGACTCTTTAATACAGCTTATTTCCGTGATGGTATTCTCTGCTTTCGTTATAACGCATCTTCAAGTTGATGTGCTGAACGAGGTCGATTCCAAGTGCTTCTGCCCATTCAAAAACGGAGGAAAGAATACTTTTATATAAGACACAGAACATTTCTGCCTTTACACTTATAGATGAGTTAAGGTTGCACGAAACGATAGTTCTAGTAACCATGATGGCATTTTCGGTAAAACTATGCTCTTTAGCATACTTAACCTCAGAGTCAAATGTGGAAAATCCGTCCTTTGCCTCAACATCACAAACACCCATCAAATCAAAAACACGAATACAAATATCTGCCAACTCGCTTTCTACTTTTCCCTCGATGGTATCAGAGTAGTATTTATTGAACAAACTGCCACCATGGTCGTTGGCAAGTACGGTTTTAAGACCTTCTTTGTCAAGGTCGTCCATATAGTTTCCTTTGCGGTCAGCTTGTACGGCTTCTGCTACTTCTGTGCAGACCATCATCAACCAATGCGCATTAGACTTTTCTTCTTCATGCCATCCATGTTTGACAGCATTATCGTAGGCTCCTTTAACCCACTCATTAATCTGTTTTGCTTCAATTTTCATAATTCAAAAACTTATGTTAGTCAATTGTTTACCTAGAGACTTGATACACCATCTTGATGAACCTTGCACCTCTAGGTCTATTCTTAAATCAGAGACTTTTCCGAAGGAACGGAAACTACCGCCAAGGTCGATTATCCATCCATCTTTATCCTTGAAAGGTCTGATAGCTCGTCCCACCATCTGATAGTAGAGACTCAAAGATTTAGTTGGTCTTGCCAAGATAACCGTGTCAAGTGCAGGATAATCAAATCCTGTGGTGAGAACTCCGACATTAGAGACAACCTTTATGGTGCCATCCTTGAACTTCTCCAAGATAGCTTCACGTTCTTTCTTAGGAGTCTCGCCTGTAACGATTGCAGAATTAATACCTTTCTGTTGCAGTTTGTCTGTCAATCTTTCCGCTTCTTCCGTGAATCGAGTGAAGACCAAAACTCCTTTTCTCGGTATTTTATTCTTTGGCTTCAATACACGTAGGGTAGTGGAAGTAAGCTGATCATAGAATCCGCTTCGTTCATATTCCAACTTTAAGGAGTTTTCATCAAAGTCGTTTCCTGTTGAGTTGGTATGCACATTAGACATATCTAGCTGAGTGCAATCGAAGTATCTCAAATCGGCAAGATAACCTTTTGCAAGCAATTCTGAAATCTGACAATAGTACAGAACCTCATCGAATATTCTTGGTCTAGTTCTCGTAAGGAACTTTAGTATAGAGGTGCCATTAAGTCCCCTTCCTAGTCGATATGGTGTTGCTGTTAAGCCGATAACCTGTCTATCCGCGGCTTCGAAGAAGGTTTTGTATTGTCCACCTTTAGCATTACAAAGATGGCATTCGTCAACCATTACGTACTTGAAGTGCTGAAAGTCTTTCATGTGGTTCATAACGCTTCCGATGGTAGCAAAGGTTATTCTGTTTATATCCTTACAACCAACAGAAGCGGAATATACTCCACAATCAAAAACACCATAGCTTTGCAGTTTAGCGAAGTTTTGCTCTAGAATTTCCTTTGACGGACAAAAGATGAGTAGCGGACTATTCAGCTTACTTGCAATATCTGCGATTACAAGCGATTTGCCTGCGCCCGTAGGCAAGATAAGAAGTCCATTCTTCTTAGTCTTGCCTGTGAACGCTCTGACGGCAGCATCACTTGCTTGTTTCTGATATGGTCTGAGTGTGTACATGATTACTCGTCTTCATCATTACCATCCTCATCATCGTCACCGAAAGGAAGGTCATTATCATCAGTCTGCTCCTCAGCCTTTGTTTTTGGCTTTTCTACTTCGGGGAACTCAATACCGAAGACTTCCTTCATAGCCTGTTGATTGACATCTTCCTGGCTCCATAATCCGCTTCTATCCCAATCTGGAATTTTCTGAACCTTGCAAAGCTGGAACTTATCATCTATCCAAGCAAAGAAGAGGTAATGACCATTGAGAGCAATACGAGCGGTCTTAGTAGAAGGTAAGCGGAAATCCGTGATACCATTCTTAACTCTTGCTGCCAAATCACTGACTTCAAGAAGTGCTGATGCGTATGCTTCTTCGGCATTCTTCTTCATCGTCTTGATCTGAGCAAGAACGGTTTCCAACTCTTCCTTGCGCTTTGGCACATCATTCTCCTGCTTGATGCAGTACTCTTCACGGATAGCGTGAATCTCGAAATCATCATACTTGCGGTCAACAACCTCATTGTCTGGGAAGAGAGCATTGAACTTGTCATGCAGCACCTTGATAGGTTCGTCTGCACTCTTTGCGTCTTCGCAAAGTACCAACACGTCCTTGAACATTTCTTTCTGAGCTTCGGTCAAACAAAACTCAATCTTCTCTGGTCTGTGACCATCCAAATCTGCTAACATAATATTTTCTGTTTTAAATTACATAAATTCTTTGCACTGCTCAATCTGCTGTTGAGCAAAAAATAACATTTCACCTTCATGAGGTGAAGGAAGGTAAAGCCCACACTGAGCACTACTATAATTTCTGAATCTTTCTATTGCAGTTGTCATTTCAGCCTTATCGAGTTCAGTACTACTTCTAATGTAGGTAATTTCCTGTCCCCTTCTATTAATTCGCTTTCTCTCGAATATATCCCTGTTGCATATCTTCTTAAAAATATCAAACTTAACTTCTTCGAGGGTAAAACCAAATTCAGAAGCAAAGTAACCTAACAGACAATGCAGGTAGCTATTCTGAGCCAAAGAACGTTGAGTGTTCTTTTTCTTCAGTTCAACGTATTCATTCTTCAGAACCATCTGATTACAGGCTTCCTTGAACCTCTTTCTATCGTAAACGTTCTTCAAATTATAGAGTGCCATAGTCTAAGCTTTAAAATGGTAAATCGTCATTATTGCCTTGAATAGGGTTTCCGTTCGCATCTACAGCAGGAGGGAAATTAGAAGCTGATGCTGCTCTTGCAGACTCCATAGCTGCTTGTTGTGCGCTTTGGCATGCCCCTTGTGTAGGTGTTGGCTGATTTCCGTTAGCCGCTTGTGCGGTCTGATTTCCACCTTGTTGCTGATTATAACGAGATTGATATTTCTCGATTTTATAACCTTGAACGTTAGTGAAGTATCTGACTTGCCCATCTTTCTCTGAGCGTGAACCATTCAAGGAGAATGATACCGTCACAATATCACCCATATTGAAGCCGTTCAGATCATCAACGTGATTGCCTGTAAACTCGAACTTTGGATAGTTTGCTCTCTCTATCTGCCCTGTGAACTGGTTACGATAGGAGCAATCCAAGACAAGCTCTCTTTTTTTGAAGACTTTGCCTTGATAGGGAATACTCTCCGTATTCCCTATATGCTGAATAATTCCACTAATCTGAAATGCCATTTTTACTGAACATTAAAAGTGATACCATTGTCACGCATGAAGCGTTCCAAACATTCCATTGACTCTTTTGTACCGGTACAAACGTAAGTACGTGTCTCGGTTGGGGTAGGAGGTGCAACCGACTGTCCCATAGCGGCAGCGAAAGCATCCATGGCATCTTCTTCATTAGAAGACATCTTACCATTCTTCGGCTGCTCTTCCTTTTGTTCGGCTGCATTGTTCTCCGCGACTTCCTTCTGAGGTGATGTTGGAGGTGTTGCAGTTTCTTTCTTACTAGGGGACACTGAGCTGGCACGCTGTTCTTTCAGCTTGTTTGCGTATGCGATAGTCTCCTGCAGATTGAGATTTTCCTTGTATCGGGCGGCAAGTGCATCGTAATCTTCTGCAAATAACTTCAAGGTTTCGAGGTCTTTCTTGATGTTATCAACCTTTTCTGTGATAGCTTTTTCGATAGACTTCATTGAAGTTGTCTTGTTGAGCCATTTCGCATCAAAGATGAGGTCTAGTTTGATACCGATGGTTTCCACTCCGCATTTCTCGGCAAGCTTTTCAATCTCTTCTTTCTTAGCTTTCTTGGTGCGATTTTCATCTTCTTTGATTACGCCATCAATAAGAGATACCGCATTCTTGATAAGCTTGCACGTATCGTTACAGGTTGTCTTGAACTCCTCAAAAGGTTTATTCCAAACCTTTTCAAGCTCCTTGCGCTTATCGTCAAGTGCTTTAGCTGCCTTGTTGAGTAAAGCCTTGTCTTCCTTGCACTTTGGAATATCATCGGTGCTATAGTTGCTGATGTCATACATAGGCAAAGCCTTTTCAACTCTAGCTTTAACCTCTTTGATATTCGTGGTAAGCTGACCGATAGTTTCTTTGCTTACCACCAATTGCACATCCTTTTCTTGGAGTGCAACGATATTGGTGTTCTTTTCTTCTGCCATATTTAAACCAAATTGAATATTTTCTTGTCTGTTATCAAATCTCTGTTTTCTTGGATGAAACTAATCAATCCTTCGCAGTGTTGAGTGAGTAGAGGAATATCCCTTTTAGGGTTAAACGTATAACTCTCTGTGTAGTTTCTGTAATACGTCTTTCCGATTTCCGAGATATTGTATTCGAAGTCGTAAACATCACAACCATTCTTCATGAGGGCATAAGGATAGACCTTATGTTGCCAGTGTCTCTTGTAATTGCCAACCGCATACTGACGTGTTGTTTTCAGATCATGAGTACAGAATGGCATAAGGTAATCAATATACCCATACAGCATTACTTTACCATACATGGTAGGCAAGACTGCTTGTATATAAACCTGTGGCAATGCTCCTTTATAGTAGGCTGCATAATGTCGGACTAGCTGAATAGGGAAGCAGAAACTTCTGCCGTTCAACTTTGCTTCAACACCGATAGGCACTCGTTTGTTGTATGGTTTAACCTCTCCTTCACCAACATAGTGATAATCTTCAACATCTTGGTAAATAGTGTGGATTTCCATATTCTCCGAGTTACGATGAAGGACCATACAATCAATAACCTCGTTGAATGCTGTGCCTTTGTCAGCAGCTTCACTATCGAATGGTACTCGATTTATCTTATCTATTAACGACTGGAGTTGTATCTTCTTGAACTCTTCTGGAGTATGGGGTGGATTTTCAGACCATCCCCAATACTTACTCCAAATGATGTCACTATCAAGGTAGTTCTGATACGCATCCAAAAGCGTCGCATAGAACCTAAACTTGACTACTTCCATTGCTTATGCTGCTTGTGGGTCCTCGTATTGCTTGGTCTCCTTATTGTAAACCAACTTCAAAGCACTTACCTTCTCGGTGAACAGACTTCTTGCATGAAGAATGATGGAGTTACCCAAGTTTGCATAATCTTTGATGTGCTCGATGAAATGGTTTGCCCCTCTTGCGTCAGTAATCAACTGAACACTCTCCTTAATCTCTTCAAGAGCCTTATTGTACTCCTTGACCTTTTCTTCTTTCTGAGCTATCATAGACTGATAACGTGAGAGAATCTGAGTAGCGATGAAGTTATTAGGAGCGGTTGGCTGTCCGTTTGCATCAAGAATAACAGGAATCTGCATACAACCAGGAAGCTGACAGGTGTTCTTGCCATCGTTACGACTTGTAGGGTCAAAAGTGATGGTTCTGATTTGCTGTCCATTCTCACTTCTCATTTCGAGATAGCCAAGCAAGTCCAAATCAGTAACGATGTTGTTGTAGTTCTTCTCACGAAGTGCAGGGATATACACTGTACTTTCACCTTCCTTGCGTGTGTCACGATGTGCAACAAAGACGATATTCTTGTTAAGCTGTGACAAAGATGAGGTGAACCATTTGAAGTCGTTATTGATGGTACCCCAATCCTGTATCTGAGGGTTGCGACCATTGCATCTGTAGGCGATGATGAAGTCAATCATCTTTCCAATCGTATCTACAACGATAGTATCGAACTCCTCCAAATCCTTCTTGTTGTAGTTGAGCAAGTTGAGGATATCTTGCCAACTAGAAACCTGTACAATACCGACATTATCGTCCAAATGTGCGGTATTAACACGCTTGACACCATTATCAAAGTCAAGCAACAGAGGCTTAGGTGCTGAGAGGGCGAAAGTTGTCTTACCCATACCAGCCTGTCCGTAAACCATCATTTTAACGTTTTTCTGAATAGCAATTTCATTGCTTCTTTTAATCATACTCATTGCTCTTAGTGCTTTAAATTATTAAAAAATCCATTATCTTTAGCTAGCTTTACAAACTCACCCTTATCGTGAACACCTAACTTGCAGTAAGCAGATCTGACATGCTGTTTTACTGTGTTCGGAGAGAGGCAAAGCTTGTCACTAACTTCTTCTTTTGTAAAACCTTGATAGATAAGGTTCATTACCCTTTCTTCAGCAGGTGATAGTTTGGAGTTGAACTTTGGGCTGCAAATAACGCCTTCATTCTTGCATTCTCCTCGCAGTGGGCATTCAACTTTTTCAAAGTTAAACCTGCCGAGATTATCAATATCGTAGGTGGTTGTATCAAGCTTTCCGAAGTTGCATTTACAGAATCTTCTGACTATCAAGAACTGATAATAAGGAACATTCATTGCACTCTTTTGATACTCCTTAGATAAAGCCTTATAGGCTTCGGGGTATCTTTCTCGGATAACATCAATCATTTTCTTAATGACTTCTGTATCTTTTTCCGAGAGAGCTTGATTTTCGGTACCATCCTTAATGAACCAAAGTTCATCATCAAACATATAAAACTCTACTGCCATAGCTGTTCTTTTGGTATTCCTGTAATTTCAGACAGTTTTTCTATCTGCCAATCAACAATCGGTCTCGTATGACCTTTTGTCCAGTTGCGGGCTGTAGTAAATGACACATCGCATTCTGACATGATGCGCTGAATGAAATCCTTCTTTGGGTACGAGGACTTTGGAAGGTTCTCGTAATAATCCAAAAGGGTCATTTTTTGCTTTTTTTCTTCACTTTTATTTGCCATACAAATAATTTTTTTGTAATTTTGCATTGTTATTCAAATATTCACGGTGCAAAGATAAGAATAATATTTGTAAAATCGATATAAATCATTAAAAAATCTCTGTGTTTTAACTTTTATTATACGTATGACAGCAAAAGAGGTTATTAATGCTATCCTTATGCAAGAAAATATAACTGGTTCGCAGCTTGCTAAGGATATGGGACTCAGTAGACCGCAAGCGGTTTATGATATCCTTAATGGTAAGGTTTTGAAGGTGAGTGCGAGAATGGCTAATCTTATCCATACGTCAAAGCCTATGTACAATATCGACTGGTTGTTAACTGGAGAAGGGAATATGCTTAATGATGATATTCCTGCGACTTCAATTAGAGCAGAAAAGCCAAATGAGCAAATAGATTCGCTTTCTGTTATAAATCGTCTCATCGAAATTAACGCACAGAAAGATGTGGAGATAAAGGAGCTACGCCAGGCATACGAACATCTTGCAAGATGTTTCGAGAAGCTAGCTAATGGGGAGACTATTACTCCTGCAGATAAAAAAAGCGATTTCTATATAATTAACGTACACGGAAATATTTATAGCGTATGAAACTTACGACAACGCCAACAGGCATGGCGATAACAAAGCGTTTCTTCCTTGCTCTTGATGTTGCTATCAACCAGCGTAAAGCTAGAGGAATACGCACTTTTACCGAATCTCATGGTATCAACTATTGGAATTTCTCTACGTTTAAGAAGTGCCCAGATGGAAGAGCTATCAAATCAGAATGGCTTGCTTGGCTAGTTGAAGATTATAACGTTAATGCCGAATGGCTGTTGACAGGTGTAGGTATGATGTTTAAAATTCAAAATAACCCTTAAAATTTCGCTTATGAGAAGATTTGTTTCTTTTGTAGTAGAATTATTGGTTTGTTCGGCTTGTATGGCTTTAGAACCGCAAGAAATCTCTGTTGGTACATTTTCTATGCGTTTTGAAACGCAAACTGAGCAAATTCATTGGCTTTTTGGAGCAGGTGACTTCGTTGTCAACAAGGATGCCGAAGATTGCGATCCAATGCAAGTTGAGCACTCTATTTCTGTGAAGGAAGGTAAACTGACAATTGATGCAGGTACCGAAGATGAGCTATCCTTCAAGATAACTTCTTGCAGTTATGAGGAAGGAAAAGTTTTTGCTGACCGAGGTGCTGTTGAAGTATACCGCCTAGTATGCCAAGAACTTGATGAGAACATTCCTTCAAAGTGGACTTCTTTAATCACCATTCAGAAGGTTAAAGATGGGGCAAGAGCTAAAACCATCATTACCATTCCTCGGTATGATGAGTATGGAGCAATCTTCAGCATCACTATTTTGCATTAGAACAACCGCCCAAAAATTTCTCGCGCGCACGTTAGTATATTATAATTATATATATAATAATAAATATATAT
>OMFP01000549.1_pt1 | contig 15622 bp, 8 predicted proteins | sample 1674221 | NCBI WGS metagenome assembly OMFP01 (sample SAMEA103958152, study PRJEB25191) | human gut metagenome | biome: human-associated habitat [ENVO:00009003]; feature: intestine environment [ENVO:2100002]; material: feces | place: Germany | collected 2013/2015
GGCGCGCGCCTGTGGGATGAGCCGGCTGCCGGCACCGACTACACCATTGAGTGGGGCGATAAAGGCGATGCCGCCGCCACTAACAGCCCTTCGTCTTGGGTTCTTGCGAGCGACGGGTTCTACTACTGGACGTCTTCTGTTAAGCCGCTCGACAAGACGGGCGTGCTCATCAAGAGCGTGTCCGAGAAGAAGGCAGATGGTAAAAACCTAGTCGTCGACATTTCGACCCAGGCGATTCAGTCCACGCCCGACGATGCGGTCACCGAGGCATGGAACTGTACGGTCAAAGATGGCGTGCTGGTGCCGCCGCACGGAGGTGCGTGAGTATGGCGTTCCCGATTCGCAAAGGCGTTGCGCGCTCCGTGCGTTGCGTGGTCGCGGCCATTCTCTGCATGGTCGCGCTCGCCGTTCCCGCCCGCGCATTTGCCGAGACTCCCGCGATTGCCTATGACGGAAATGCGCGCCAGCTGACGGTAACGGGGGCGACGGGCTCCTCGGAGGAGCCCGATCTGTTTCCCGCCTTTAAAGATCTAATGCCCGGCGATGCGCGCGAGCAGCAGATCGAGGTTCGTGCCACGGGCGTAAAGTCCCAGGTACGCGTGTTTGTGCGGGCCGTTGTCGATCGCGAGACGGCACACCTGCTGTCGCCCATTACCTTAACGGCGTCGGCTGGCGATGCGTCTGACGGTTGGCTCCAGACGGGAACGCCGGGCAGCGTGTTCGCCTATCCCACGCAGGTCGCCACGTTCACGAGCGATGGCAGCACGGTGCTCAATCTGCAGCTGAGTGTCCCGACGTCGGTGGGTAACGAGCTTGCCGACGCGAGCAAGACCGTCCGCTGGGAGATCACCGCCGAGGACGATGGCGAGAAGATTCCCGTGCGACCTGCTGGCAGTAAGAGCCCCGGCCTGTTTGGCCTGGCTGCGACGGGCGACAACTCGCTCGCTCTGCTTTTGACGCTGCTAACGCTAGCGATTATCGCTTTCATGGCTGCGCTGATCTTGTCCCGAAGGAATAAACGCTAGGTCTATCTTCAAAATGTTTCGCCCGCCCGGCGGCGGAATATTAGGTTCCCTGCTCTACAGTCCTGCGCAAGACGAAGGCCACATTAAGTGGCCTTCTTTGCGTGCGGAACTCGCGATGAACTTCTTGCCCCGCCGTCCGGGAGGACGCCTCTTTATTGATGGGAGGCCTGATAGGTCGATGGTTCCGTGCCCGGATGCGTCCAAAGTGGGACGGGCTTTCCGGATGGGCAGGCTTTCGAAAAATGCGTCCCGGAATTTGCCTTTGGAATGGGACGTAGTTTCCCGATGAGGCACTCGACGGAAAATACATCCCAGAAATGGCCTTTGAGCTGGGATAAGATTTCCGCGGCATCTCGGATTCTCAAAAATGAGACACGCCGTTGGCGAAAATGAGACACGTGATATCGGGCATCGGATGTATCATTTGCAAAAATGAGTCCACTCCACTCGAATAAAGCGAGGTCCCTCATGTACGTTCCACACCCCCGTATCCGTAGGCTGTCGAAAATCTCGCTTGTTGGGACGGCGGCGCTTGCTGCGTTGATCGCCACGAGCGTCGCCTGCTTCACGGCCACGCCCCAGGTTGCCCAGGCGGCAGACGCGCCCGCAATCACCGATATGACCGAGCAGGATTATCAAGCCCTGGGTCTGGGCACGAGCGAGGACATTCCGGCCGATACCGTTGGCCCCTATTCCACTGATACCCCCACGACGTTTGCCACGCGCAGCGAGGTCTATATGGCAGCTAACGGTAGCCATGGCAATCGCTACACTCTGCGCGACAAGCTCGAGAACGTCGAGCGCGGTGACATTGGCGGCAGCAGCAAACTCACCGATGGCTATGGAAGTGTGTGGGGCGCCGCAAAGTTCTGGCAAAACGTCAACAACTTCGATACGAACAGCGATCTCTACAAGCATAGCGACTACGGTGGCGGCACCTGGTCGTACCTAAGCAACAATGAGTCCTCAACAGTACTCGCCAACGACAACAACGGTTTCTCGGGCATTCACGCCACGAGTGTTGAGTTCTGCAGCGACGCCAGCACGGGCAAAAAGAGCCGCGTTGCCGAGCTCCGTGCCTACGGCGACAGTTCCTCCACGACGATTGACGGCAAGTCATACGCCGGAAAGGTTGAGCTGGTCCTCTACTCGTTTAGCAACGGGCGTACGCGCACTCTCGACACACACCTGCCGGTGACGGTCAACACTAATATGATGTACGAAGGCCGTTTTAAGTACCTGGATGCCGGTTACCTGCAAGAGCACGACGCCGTCTTTGATGTCGAGGCGGGCGATGTCGATGGCGACGGCGTCGACGAGCTTTTTGTCTACGCGGGCTGCTATGTCGACGAGAACGGCGTGCGCAAGGCTGTAGTCGACATGTATGACTTGGAGGGCGGCAACTGGAAGCAAAGCGTCGTCAAGATCGATGCCGGTAACGCCGCGGACTACACCACGCACAACAAGGGCGGGAACGACTCCTGGACGCAGCTTCAGTCAGCTCCTGTCGTTTCGCTAGCGGCCGGCGACCTCGATCGCGATTTTTGCGATGACCTCGCCATCGTGGTCTCGGCACCCTACGGCAAGAAGAATATTGATAAGTCGACGCATTGCGAGCTGTTTTCGTGGGATGCATCCAAGGGTGCGCTCGTCCATGTCGATGCTCTGGGCGACGCGGGCGCAATCTCCCTCTCCGCGAACGGCAAGACCATGGTCGCTGCGAATGCGACGTTCGGCACGTTTGCCGCCTACGATGAAGAAGGAAAGAAGACGGGTGAAACCGTCACGGGCCTTATTCTTGCGGGCTATGACTGGCAACGCAGCGCTTTTGATTACGGCGCTTCTGACGGCAGCAAGGGGCTGTACGGCGCGCTGTACCGCTACGCGTATTTTGACTCGGAGTCTGGCGAGTTCAAGCTTTCCGATTGTAAGGAATACAGAGACGGGCTCCTCGCCTCCTATGGGCTGATGCATGTGCCCAACAGCGCATGGAAGGATAGCGCTCAGGATAAGCGCTATCCGTGCACCTTGGCGCCTATTGCCCTTGCCACTGCCAACCTTGACGGCCTGTCCGAGCAGCTGGCGGTTGACGAGGTGCTCGTGGGCGGCGATGTGTTCCGCGACTTTGCCTGCAACACGGCACAGAGCGGGGCTCAGGGCTTGGGGTCCATGGTCGGAACCATGAGCATGAGCGGTCAGCAATACAACAGCAGCAACAAGCATGACCACAAGGGTATAGAGCAGGTGTGGATCAGCGACGTCAAGGCGGGCAGCGTCTCGGGTTCGGACCGCTATAACGAGAGCTTTATCGCCGTGGTGGGCAAGCACCGCGACGAGGACCTGCGCAAGAACGATGACTACTATTGGATGACCGCCTCGCATTTTTCGCTCGACGAGAACGGAAAGGTGCGCCGCGGCGAGGAGCAGGTGATTAGCGAGAGCAACCGTCGCGGCACTACCTACGGCACATTTATCTCGCTCGCGCTGCCCGATGTCGACAACGACAGCGTCAAGATCACGTACAAGGACCGCTACAAGGTCTATACCAACCCGCGCGTGCTTGCCGTGCTGCAGGATGCGCCCTATGTTGAGGATCTGGAGCAGGCATACGGCTATCTGGTGTTGGGCGGCACGTCATACGGAGAGGAAAAGGGCACGGGGACATCCCAGGGCTATACCATTGGCGCCGAGTTGGGCGTTGCCGTCGAGGTGCAGACCGGTCCGCCCCTGGTCGCGATGAATGCTTCAGTCGATTTTGCCGCCGAGGGATGCTATGACTACCGGAGCGAGCGCACGGTCAGCGCAAGCGTAAGCTATGAGTCGCATGCCGGCGAGGGTGACAAGGCCGTGCTCTACACGATTCCGATGGTCTATTACGAGTATGAGATCGAAAATGAGGAAACTGGTGGCAAGGGCGTGATGGCGGCGCCCGTGTCGCTCGGCGCGCAGACCTCGGTCGTTAATGTCGAGGCCTATGACCGCATTGCCAAACAGCACAATATGACGCCGCTCAGCTACTTTTTGACCAACCGGTCGGGAGAACCCGGAACCTATCAAACGACGCTCAACGGCGAGACTCCCGTTGGGGATTCCTTTGGCCTGGGCAAGCCTGGCGTAACGCGCGCCTACACGCACGATGGGTTTAACGGCGCCGCCGCGCAGTCGGGGGCGAGCATTGAGCAGACCATCGAAGTCGAGGAGGGCAAGGAGCAGGAGCTCGAGCTCGGCTTGACGCTGAACGGCAGCGTTGTCATGGGCGCGAAGCTCGCAAAGCACGAGTTGTTTGGCGGCCTGTGCTTTGGTGCCAACGCCGGCTTTACTACGGGTAACTCCTCGAGTGAATCGACCGAATACGGCGGCACCGTCGACAACCTGCCCGAGGCCGCGCAGGGCAAGTACGGTTTTGTGTGGCGTCTGGGCGTCAACGCGGTGGATGTCGACAAGTTCGAGGCAGACTCGGGCGACAAGCTCGGCACCAAGGACACCGACCAGTTCTGGATCGTGGGCTATGACGTTAAGGGCGTCGAGATGCCCGACGCGCCGGCCGTGACGGGCTTTACGGCAAACGCCGTCGATTCGACCAGCGTTACGTTTAGCTGGGACGATGTACTCGCAAACAAGAGTGGCTTTAGCTACGGCGTGGGCATGCTGCAGAGCAATGCGGCGGATGCCGTCGTGAACAGCTGGAAGATTGCCGATAACACGAAGACCTCGCTCAAGTGGGATGGGCTGCAGCCCAATACGGAGTATCGATTCGCCATCGCCGCCGTTAAGAATGGATCCACGACCGAAACAGGTATTCGCTCGGCAATCATCACGGTCAAGACCATGCCCGATGGCATGACGATGACAGTGAGCGGACCTGCGGCGGATGCTGCGGAGGGGCCGGATCTTGGATACGACTCTTCGGTTGAGCGCGCGGCGGGAAGCCACCTGACGCTCTCGGCGATTGGCCATGTGAAGCAACTCGGTGCCGACGATAGCGAAACAGGGCTGGCACCGACCTATATGTGGTACCGCAAGGGCCGCGGCGAGACAGAGTTTAAGCTCGTGGGTGCCGATGGCAACCTCGCGGCTGGAACGGCCTCAAAGCTCGAGATTGACCTGACCGCAGACGATGACGGTGCGCAGTATTACTGCCACGTGGGATACAACGACGTGGGCCTCGACACCGGCACGACGCTCGTGAATATCGAGGCCGAGGAGACGGCGCCCACAACGGTGAACGCCACCCCGATCCGCACGCGCCGCCTGTTCTCACAGGCAAGTGCGGGCGCCAAGAAGTTCCTGGACCATACGCTGGTAAACACCGCCGGCCCAACCGATTCCGAAGGCTCAAAGGACCCCGAGACTCCTGAGACCCCGACGAACCCGGACAAGCCCAAGTCCGACAACGGAGCTAAGACCGACACCAAGGTCAAGACTACGACCACAGCGAAGAACCTCGCAAACACCGGCGACCAAACATTCGCCCTAGTCGCCACCGCAGCAGCAGCGGGAGCAACGCTCGTAGTGATAGCCCTCATCATGCTGATCAAGCGCCGCAAGACCCACTAGTAGCCAGTCGAACATATCGACAACCCAAAAACCCGGGTAGCCAAAAAACAGGCCACCCGGGTTTTCTGTTGAGTGGAGACTCCGCAAGCGGAAACTGCATCCCATTCCAGACAAGAATTCCGGGACACACTTTCCGCAAACAAAGAAGGCCACATAACGTGGCCTTCAACTTATATATGTTCGGCGATACACCCAAGACAAGCCACGCCCCAACATCAGGGCGTCTGTCCAGGCGGAGGCATATAAGGTTCATCGCGAGTTCCGCACGCAAAGAAGGCCACTTAATGTGGCCTCCGTCTTACGCAGGACTGTCCGAGCAGGGAACCTTATATGCCTCCGCCCGGACAGACGTTTCAGTTATGAACTCGCAGCTAGTCGCTATTTGATCTTGGTCGTACCCGGTGCCAGGTTGGGGTCGGTTTCGTTGGCCTCGGTCTGGAAGTGCTCGGTATACACGTTCTTGCCGTCGCGGAACATCTCGTAGTACTGCATCTTGGCGTAATCCTCGCGCGCCTTGGTGGTGGCGGCTGCTGCTGCGTCGTCACCGGTGACGTTGGAGGAGAGCGCCCAGCGCAGGCTGGCGTCCTCGTAGCCGACCGAGTTGATGGCGGGCAGCGACTCGCGCAGCGTCATGTGCGCTTTCTGGTAGTCGGTCAGCGGTGCGCCGATCAGCTGCATCAGCTGGGTGGACAGGTAGTTAGTGGACAGGTCGTCGACCTCACTCGTCTGGTTGCAACCGGCAACGTCGTAGTTAGCCCAGATGATGTAGTCGGTCTGCCACAAGCGCTCCTGGTGGGTGGCGTCGTCTTCGCCGGTAAACCACTTGTCGTTGAACTTGGACGGGAAGAACGGCTGGTGGTCGCCCCAGAACACCACGACCACCTTACGGTCGAGCTTGCTCAGGGCGTTGAGGAAGTAGCGAAGCGCCTGGTCGGACTGCTCGATGCACGAGACGTACTCGTCGACATCGGAGAGCGTACCGTCCTCGACGGTCTTGGCGTCCAGATCGGTCGTGTCGATATTCAGGTGCATTTGCTTGTCGACCGGCACCAGACCCGTATCGTAGCCCGAGTGGTTCTGCATGGTCACGTCGAAGATAAACTGCGGATCGGCGTTCTGGTCGAGCAGCTCAAGAATCTTGTCGTAGGTAGCCTGGTCGGTCACCATGTCGCGCAGGGTGTCGGCTCCCTGGAAGTCGTTGATGGACAGGAACTGGTCAAAGCCAAAGTCCTTGTAGACGTTCTCGCGGTTCCAGTTGGTTGCGTGGTTGGGGTGCATGGCCGTGGTGGTGTAGCCGAGCGACTTGAACTGCTCTGCCAGGTTCCCGGTCGTTTCCATGTTGTAGATGGTGTAGGGGTACACGCCCGAGCCCAGGTTGGCCATGGAGTTGCCGGTCATAAACTCAAACTCGGTATTGGCGGTACCGCCGCCGTAGGCGCTCACATAGAGCTTGCCGCGGCTGAGGCAGTTGGACAGGTTCTTAAAGTACTGCGGGCCCTCGTAGCCGGCGCGCATGTTCTGGTAGATGGACAGGTCCGAGAAGGTCTCGTTCATGATGGCGATGACCGTGGGCTTCTCGCTGTCGAACTGCTCCTTTGCGGCGGTGCGCTCGTCACTCTTGGCTGCGTCGGACTTGTCGTAGGCCTTGGCGTACTTTTTGAGCGTGGCCTTGGCATCGTCGACGGAGTAGTCGGCGGGTTTGGGCGGCTTGATGGACTGCGCCGCACTAATAAAGGCGGGCAGGTAGCCCTCGCGCCAGTAGCTCTCGAGCGGGCGCCAGGTGTAGACGGTGATGCCGAGGGTGTTGTAGTAGTCGATGAGCGTGACGTGCGCGGTCACGCCGCCCAGGCACAGCACGGCGACGAGCAGATTGGTGAGCAGCATGCGCTTGGCGTTGGCGGCGCCCTTCTGACGGTGCGGTGCCACCAGGCCGGCGTACTCGCACAGCAGCATAGCGATGGCGGTAAAGCCCATGGACAGCACGCAGAACAGCGAGATGGAGAAGGTGTAGCCGGTGCCGGCGACCGCGGCGGCGGTGGAGATGGCCGAAAGGTCGCCCGGCTGGATGGGCATGGATTTAAACGTGATGACGAAGAACTCGGCAATGCCCAGGACAAAGAGGGCAAAGGCCAGGACCGCGGGAGCTGCGCCGTGGCGCTGGAACAGGAAGAACAGGCCGACCATGAGCGTGGTGATGATGGCCCACTCGAGCAGGATGCACAGGGGGTAGACCCAGGTAAAGTCGTGGTTGGACGAGACCTCCATGCCCAGCAGCGCAAAGACGCCGGCGAGCAGCAGGCACAGGACGGCGGCGACGAGTGGTTTGCCCACAAAGGCGCCGCGCAGGCGGGCGAGCTTGCCGGTGGGGGCGGACGCATCGGCCGAGGCGAACGCAAAGACGCGCGGAGCGATACGGTCGCGGGCGATGCTGACCCAAGCGCAGCCGGTGAGGATGGCGTTGGTCAGGATGAGCATCACAAAGGCGAGCGGCTCGTTTTGGGCGACGAGGCCAATGGCGCCCCAGACGGTCAAAAAGAGCTGGAACAGGCCGAAGGCGACGCTCCACCCAAGAGCGCTTTTGGCAACGGTGCCCGACTGAGCGCGAATGGCCTTGGCCTCGCGCAAAACAAGGTAGACGGTCGCCGCAAGACCGACGAGCGAGATGGCGGCTGCGAACATGCTGAGACTCCTCACAAACTTAAAACCTACGAAAGCGGGGGTTTACCCGATTGTTACCAAGATATGCGCTGCAATTGGTGACTGCGCACAACAACCAGCCATATTAACGCGCACGTGTGGCGGTGTGGCGCAATGTGGTGGCGACCTGCGCGATAATGGACGGGAATTACACGGAAACGTAAAGGCTTCTTAAAGAAATGGCGAGGGCAGGGCGATGAACGAGCAGGTTTGCAAGGCGGACATGGGCGGCGGCGGAGCTGCGGGCGTGGATACGTGCGGCTATCCGGTCGAGACTACGGGCAACACGGTGCTGGACATCTTGGAGCGCCGTTCGTCCACGCGCGCTTTTGCGCGCGATGACAATGACCGTCCTGTGGCGGTGACCGACGAGCAGCGTGCGGCGATTCTGCATGCGGCGAGCCGTGCACCGTCGGCAGGCGCCATGATGATGTATTCCATCGTAAGCATTCGCGAGCAGGCTACGCTGGACCGTCTGGCCGACCTGTGCGACCACCAGCCCATGATCGCCAAGGCGCCCTGGGCACTTATATTTGTGGTCGATTATGCCAAGTGGATCGATCTGTTTGAGCACGTGGGCTGCTTTGAGCCCGAGTTTGTCGAGCGTACGGGCAAGGCGCCCCGCCGCGCGCCGGGTTTGGGCGACTTTGCCATCGCGGCCCAAGACGCCGTGATCGCCGCGCAAAATGCCGTGGTCGCCGCCGAGGCCCTGGGGCTGGGAAGCTGCTACATCGGCGACATCGTCGAGAATGCCGAGGAAGTTGCCGAGCTGCTCGGTTTGCCGCCCTATACCATGCCGCTGTCGATGCTCATCATTGGCACGCCCCGCAAGGAGCGCCCGGCGATCGCGCATCCCGTGGTGAACCTGGTGCACGAGGAGCGCTACTGCCGCGCCGATGCCGCGACTATGGATGCTCAGGTGGCCGAGATGGATGCGATGTTCCGTCCGCACGCCCGCGAGGTGGGCGAGCGCGTGGTGGATGTCTACACCCGCAAGCACACGAGTCCCTTTATGGCCGAGATGAGCCGCTCCATGGAATGGTGGTTCAAAAACTGGCTCGGAAAATGACGGATGTGACAAGGGGATAGTCCTTTTGTCACATTTCATATCGCCGCGGTAGCCTAAAGACTGTATAAATCTTTATCTAGCTGGGAAAACAGTGCCATTCAAACATAGGACGATTACCTATAATTCCTTCGAACATTAAAGTTGGGAGGAAACCGGCTTATGGAACAAAAGGCTAAGGAGGCAGCCTCGCACGCTGCGATTCCTGTGAGCATCTCGGCGATGCTCGTCACGCTGGGCGTGGTGTACGGCGATATCGGCACCAGCCCTATGTATGTAACCAAGGCGCTCGTTGCCGGCAACGGCGGCATCGGGAGCGTCACGGAGGAGTTCGTGCTCGGCGCGCTCTCCCTTGTCGTGTGGACGGTCACGTTGCTGACCACCATCAAGTATGTGCTCATCTCGCTGCGCGCCGATAACCATGGCGAGGGCGGCATCTTTGCCCTGTACAGCCTGGTCAAGCGCTGCGGCAAGTGGCTTATCATCCCCGCCATGCTGGGTGGCGCCGCGCTGCTCGCCGACGGCATCCTCACGCCGGCCGTTACCGTTACCACGGCCATCGAGGGCCTGCGCACCATCCCGGCGGTCCATGCCGTGCTGGGCGATGACCAGGGCCGCGTCGTCGCCATTACGCTCGCCATCATCATCGTGCTCTTCTTGGTACAGCGTATCGGTACGGCCAAGATCGGTCACGCCTTTGGCCCCATCATGACGCTGTGGTTCCTGTTCCTGGGCGGCACGGGTCTGTTCTTTGTCTTCCAGCACCCCGCCGTGCTGCTGTGCCTCAACCCGGTGCGCGGCATCGCCTTTTTGCTGAGCCCCAACAACCACGCGGGCATCATGATTCTGGGCAGCTGCTTCCTCGCCACCACCGGTGCCGAGGCGCTCTACTCCGACATGGGCCACGTCGGCCGCGGCAACATCTACGCTACCTGGCCGTTCGTTAAGTGCTGCCTGCTGCTTTCCTATATGGGCCAGGGCGCTTGGCTTATGAACAACGCTGCCAACCCCGAGCTCATGGGCATTGCCGACCTCAACCCGTTCTACCAGATGCTCGCCCCGGGCCTGCGCCCGTTTGCCGTCGGCCTTTCCACCGTCGCGGCCATCATTGCCTCGCAGGCGCTCATCACCGGCGCATTCTCGCTGGTGTCCGAGGCCAGCCGTCTGGACCTCATGCCGCACATGCAGGTCTTCTACCCTGCCGAGACCAAGGGCCAGCTCTACATCCCCATGGTCAACAACGTCATGCTTGTCGGCTGCGTCATCGTGGTGCTGCTGTTCCAGAACTCGGCGCATATGGAAGCCGCCTACGGCCTTGCCATTACGCTGACTATGATGTGCACCACGCTGCTGCTCTTCTTCTACCTGCACGAGGAGCGCAAGCTCAAGGTTGCTCCGTGGATCTTCGCGGCCTTCTTCCTTTTGCTCGAAGGCTTCTTCTTCGTGAGCTCGCTCACCAAGTTCTTCCACGGCGGCTACTTCACCATCCTCATGGCTGCACTCATCATGGGCATTATGGTGTGCTGGTACAACGGCACGGCGGTCGAGCAGCGCCAGTTTACGCTGCTGCCGCTGCGCAGCTACCTGCCGCAGCTCAAGCGCCTGCGCGACGACGACCGTTACGAGCGCCTGAGCGACAACGTTGTGTACCTGACCAAGGACACCCATACCGACTACATCGACCGCGATATCGTCTATTCGATCTTGGACAAGCATCCCAAGCGCGCCCGCGCCTGGTGGTTTGTGAATGTCGAGACCATGGACGAGCCGCACACCTTTGCCTATTCGGTCGAGACGTTCGGCACCGACTACGTGTTCCGCGTGCATCTGTACCTGGGCTACAAGATCAACCAGCGCGTCAATGCCTACCTGCGTCAGGTTGTTCAGGACCTGGCTGCCACCGGCGAGCTGCCGCCGCAGACGCATGACTACTCGGTCTACAAGGATCCGGGTAACATCGGCACGTTCAAGTTCGTCCTGATTCGTAAGCTTCTGGCGCCTGAAAGCGATGTGGAGCCGAGCGAGCGTACGGCCATCACGCTCAAGTACATCATTCGCCGCGCCGCCGGCACGCCCGCGCGTTGGTACGGCCTGGAGAACTCCAACGTGAGCTTTGAGTACGTGCCGCTGTTCACCAAGTTCAAGGCTGTGAATAAGATGCAGCGCCTGGCTCCCAACGAGCGGCCGTAGTCGACGCTTGAGGTTTGCCTGCGAACGGGCGGGTTTGTATTGACGGGGATTGAGTCCTGGGAGGAAACCATGGATGCAAAGGTGCTTGACGGTTGCGATTTTGCGACCGAGCTGGTGCGTGAGGCGCGCGTCGACGCCGCCGAAGATCGGTTCTTTACGAATCGGGCCAACATGGACATGGCCGACCGCGTGATTTCGATCGTGGTGACGGTGCTTGTCGCGGCGTGCGTGTGCGCACTGCTCGCGCACGTGCTGTTTGTCTAGCGACCGCCGGTTGCAAAGGCTATACACTTGGAACCACCACAAGGGAAACCACCACAAAGGTGCCTGTCCCTTTGTGGTGGTTTTTGTTTTCGAGAGAGGGGCGGGGCGCTGATGGACGTCCGTACGGACGGTGATATTGCCGATAACTTTTGGTGGCGGCGCACAACGCTGACGCGCCGCACTCCTCTGTATGACGCCTGCGTATCGGTGGGGCTGCTGGTCGCGGCGACGATTGTGGGCGCGCTGCTCGACCATCCGGGTCTCGCGCCGAGCATCATGATCGTCTATGTGTTCGCCGTTCAGCTGTGCGCATTCTTTACCTGCAGTCGCCTGTATTGCTTGCTGAGCTCGGCTGCCGCCGTGGCGCTCTACAACTTCTTGTTTGTCGACCCGCGCTACTTGCTGTCGTTTATCGACCGCGGCTATCCCGGCATGTTCTTCATCATGTTTGTGGTCTCGCTTGTGTCGAGCTCGATTGCCTTGGCCCTGCGTCGCGCTTTGGCACAGGCTGCCGCCAGCGACCGCCGCACGCATATGGTGCTCGAGACCAACCGCATGTTGCAGCGCTGCGCCGACGAGCAGCAGATCGTTCACGCCATGGCCACGCAGCTGGCGCGTCTTTCGGGCTGTCCGGTCGTGTGGTACAGCGCCGACGCCGAGGGCGATGACCTGCTGCCGCGTGCGACATACACGGCCGTGGGCGATGCCGCGCCGGTGCACGAGCTGGCGCCGCAGATGCCACCGCGGCTCTCGGCGTCCGCCTATGTGGGAACGCCGCTCGATGCCACCTATGGCGGATCGGCGTTTTATGGCATCTACCTGACGGTTCGCACAGGCGACGGCTTCGCGCGCTCGGGCGATCCCGCCTCGGTGGTGGGCGTGCTGGCTATTGTTGCCGAGCCCGACGTGCTGACGCATGAGGAGCGGACACTTGCCGATGCCATCGTGAGCGAAGGCGAGCTGGCGCTCGACCGCGCCCGCGCCATGGAGGCCCGCGAGGAGGCAGCGGTGCTCGCCAAAAACGAACAGCTGCGCGCCAACCTGCTGCGCTCCATCTCGCACGATCTGCGCACGCCGCTTACCAGCATTTCGGGCAATGCCGATGTCCTGCTCGACCAGGGTTCGACCGGCACCGCGGTGCTCGATGCCCAGACGCGCCGCGGCCTGCTTCTATCCATTCGCTCGGATGCGCTGTGGCTCAACGCCACCGTCGAGAACCTGCTCGCCATCACCAAGCTCGAGGGCGGCGGCATGCATCTGTCGACTACGCTCGAACTTATGGACGATATCGTCGAGGAGGCGCTGCGCCACGTAAGTCCGGCCGTGCGCGAGCACGACCTTAAGGTGGTGACGTGCGACGAGCCAGCGCTCGTCAACGTCGACGCGCGCCTGATGGTGCAGCTGGTGGTCAATCTGGTGAACAACGCCATCACCTATACGCCCGCAGGCTCGCATATCGTGATTTCGATTGGCGTCGACGATGGACGCGTGGCGTGCTCGGTGGCCGATGACGGCCCGGGCATTGCGCCCGAGGACCGCGAGCGGATCTTTGAATCGTTCTATACCGCCAACCACGGTCTTGCCGACAGCCACCGCAGCGTGGGCCTGGGTCTTTCGCTCTGCCGCTCCATTGCGCTGGCGCATGGCGGTAGCATAGAGGTTGCCGCGGCGGACCCGCACGGCTCGGTCTTTACGATTGAGCTTCCCGTCGCCGACGTTTCGTTTGATAAGGAGTAGCGCTGTGCCGAACTCTGCCGTAAAACCGCTCATCTTGGTCGTTGAGGACGACCCCGCCGTTCGCAATCTTATTGTTGCCGCGCTCGAGGCGCACGGCTTGCGCCATATGGCCGTGGAGACCGCCCATGCCGCCATCGCTGCCGCCTCATCGCAGGCACCGAGCATTGTGCTGCTCGACCTGGGTCTGCCCGATATGGACGGCGTCAAGGTGGTGGAGTCGGTGCGCGCATGGTCGGGCATGCCGATCATCGTGGTCTCGGCGCGCAGCGAGGATGCGGACAAGATTCGTGCGCTCGATGCCGGCGCCGACGACTACCTGACCAAGCCGTTTTCGGTCGAGGAGCTGCTCGCGCGCATTCGCACGACGCTCAGACGCCTTTCATATGCGCAAACGGGCGGTGTTTCCTCTGAGGGCTCGTTCGATGCCGGTGAACTGCATATCGATTTTGATGCCGGCATCGCCACGATGGATGGCGAGGAGCTGCATCTGACGCCGATTGAGTACAAATTGCTATGCCTGCTGGCCCATAATGCCGACAAGGTGCTCACGCATCAGTTTATCCTGCACGAGATTTGGGGTACGGCGACTAAGAGCGACCTAGCGAGCCTGCGTGTCTTTATGGGCACGCTGCGCAAAAAGATCGAGTCCGACCCCGCGCACCCGCGCTATATCCAAACACACGTGGGCATCGGTTACCGATTGGTCACCCAAGGCTAGATTGCCAACCACCATCCCAATATGAGTTGCGGTGAAATAGTTCCTGTTTGGTCTTTTACCAGGCTTTTTAGGAACTATTCCACCGCAACTTTGTCTATTTGCCCTTGGGCTTGCTGGCGTAGAACTTCTTCTTTTTGGGCTTGCCGGCGGGGGAGGGTTTGCCGTCGCCGCGCGGCCCTCGGTCGCCGGTCTGCGCGTGCGCGGGCACTGCCGCGCGAGGCTTGCGGGCCTCGGGGTTGCGCAGCTCCTCGACACGCTCGGCAATCTCCTCGGCGCTAAAGCCGACCTCGGCCATGGCGTCCTCGATGGGCAGGCGACGCACGATGTAGCAGTGGTGCACCTTCTGGTTGCGCGCGAAATCCTCGGGGATGGTCTGCGCCGTAATGTCCTCCAGCACGACGCCCGCGCGCGCGAGCTTGCGCGTCTCGGGGCGGAAGCCGCGCAGGTTGCAGCTAAAGATGGCATGGCCGCCCTGTGCGAGCAGGCGAGATACGCCGGCCAAAAGCTCAACATGGTCGCGCTGGACATCCCAGGTGCGGCGGCCCATCTTGGACGAGTTCGAAAACGTGGGCGGGTCGACAAAGATCAGGTCCCAGCGGTTGCGCGTCTGGCGCTGATCGCGAATCCAGGCAAGCACGTCGTCGCGCACAAAATGATGCTGCGGACCAACAAAGCCGTTCTGGCGCATATTGCGCTCGGCCCAGTCCAGGTAGGTGTTGGAAAGGTCGACCGTCACGGTCTCCTCGACGCCGCCGTCTGCCGCATAGCAGGTGGCGGTGCCGGTGTAGGCGAACAGGTTGAGGAAGCGGCGCGCCTGTTTGGCGTGCTCGCGCACCAGGTTGCGGGTGACGCGGTGGTCCAGGAAGATACCCACATCCAGATAGTCGTCAAAGTTGACGGCAAAGGTAAGGCCGCCCTCCTCGATGAGCGGTAGACGACGGCGTGCGATATTGGCGCGCTCGCCCGATCCGCCCTTGCCGGCACCCTGCTTGCCGTACTGCGAGCCGCCGCGCGAACGCATGCGGGCCTTGGCGTGCACATGCTCGGCGGGAACATCTAGGATGCGCGGCGCGATGGCCAAGATGTCGAGCATGCGGGCCTGGGCCAGTGCGGGGTCGATGGTCTTGGGCGCGGCGTATTCGGCGATGACGAGCCAGCGGCCCGGCGTCTGCGGGCAGCCCTCGTACAGGTCAATGGCGGCGGAGTAGTCGGGCAGGTCGGCATCGTAGACGCGGTAGCAGCTCACGCCCTCGCGCTTTGCCCACTTGCGACGCAGACGGGCATTCTTGCGCAGGCGGTTGGCGAACTGCTCCGATTCGGGGATGAGCACGGGTAGCGGCTTGCCGTCACCCAGGTCGAGCGTGGCGG
>OMFP01000551.1_pt1 | contig 15594 bp, 10 predicted proteins | sample 1674221 | NCBI WGS metagenome assembly OMFP01 (sample SAMEA103958152, study PRJEB25191) | human gut metagenome | biome: human-associated habitat [ENVO:00009003]; feature: intestine environment [ENVO:2100002]; material: feces | place: Germany | collected 2013/2015
ACTGCCGCGTGGAGGATCTGAAGCTGGCTTCGACCGACATGGTCATCCTGCCCGGCGGCCTCGGCGGCGTGCATTCGATCCTCGCCTGCGATACCGCCATGAATTTTATCCGCCTTGCCTATGCGGACGGAAAATATATCGCGGCCATCTGCGCCGCCCCCACGATCCTTGCCCAGCTGCACATCACCGACGGCCGCAAGGCCACCTGCTACCCGGGCCTCGAGGAGAAGATGGGCGCCGCCGTCATGACGGCCTGCGGCGCCGTGCAGGATGGCCGCGTCATCACCGGCCGCGCGGCGGGCTCGGCTGACGAGTTTGGCCTTCTGTGCCTGCAGGCGCTGAAGGGGAAGGCCGCCGCGGATCAGGTCGCGGCCGACATCGTCTACCGCGCATAAGGGAGGAACACATGGCTGAACAGAACCCCAACGCCCGTCCGGACGAACAGACGCCCGAGCAGGACGCGCTGGAAAAAAGTCTGGAAGAGCTTTCGCTCGATGAGCTGCTGGCGTCGGTCAAGGACGATCTGGCCCGCGTCGACGCGATGATGGACGGGCCCGGCGATGCGGCGCAGCCCGAACAGCCGGATGCGCCCGCGCCCGACACGCCGGACGCCGCCGAAGAAGCGCCTAAGCCCGGCATGCAGCCGCTCTTTGAGCCGAAGATCCCGGAGGAATACGCGGATCTGACCGTCGACCAGGAGACGCAGCCGGAGAGCCAGGAGCCCGAAAAGAAGCGCCCGCGGCTGCCGTCCGGCATCCGGGTGCTGCTGTACGTGTGCTGCGTGCTGGCAGTGGCTGTGCTGCTGGCCGTGGCGGTCTGGCGCTGCGCCGACGACGTGCTGTCGCTGACGAAAGAGGACGCCGAGGTCACCGTCTCCATCCCCGACGGCGCGACGATCTCGCAGATCGCCGGAGAACTCAAAAGCAAGGGCCTCGTGCGCTATGAGACCCTGTTCAAATTCTACTGCTGGGCCTCCCACGCGGAAAAGACCATCGAGCCCGGCACCTATACGCTGAACAGCCGCTACGACTATCACGCCCTCGTCAGCAACATGATCGAGGCCAGCCCCGACCGTGCGGTCGTCGAGGTCACCATTCCCGAGGGCTACGAGTGCGAGGATATCTTCCGCCTGCTCGAAGCTGACGGCGTCTGCTCCTATCAGGATCTGGCCGATACCGCGGCAAGCTACGAATTTGCCTATGACTTCCTGCAGGAGATCCCCTACGGCAGCGAAAACCGGCTGGAGGGCTATCTCTTCCCGGATACGTACCAGTTCTATATGAGCGACGATCCGGCGAACGTCATTGACAAATTCCTGCGCAACTTCGATAACAAATTCACCGACGACCTCTACGACGCGCTGGACGCGCTCAACGACCGCCTGGCCCAGCGCATGCGCACGAACGGCTTCACCGAGACCGAGATCACGGACGGCAGACTCTCGCTCTACGACCTCATCACCGTCGCCTCCCTCGTGGAGAAGGAGACCGCGAAGACCTCCGAGAGCGCCTCCATCGCCTCCGTCATCTACAACCGCCTGTGCAGCAAGCTCTATCCCTGCCTCGAGATCGACGCGACCATCCAGTACGCGCTCGCCGAGCGCAAGGAAGTGCTCTCCAACGCGGACAAGGGCGTCATCAGCCCCTATAACACCTACACGAACGCCGGTCTGCCCGCAGGCCCGATCGCCAACCCCGGTATGAACTCCATCCGTGCGGCGCTGTACCCGGCCGAGACCAATTATTACTTCTACGCCCTGAACGCCGACGGCGTCCACCACTTCTCCGAGACCTATTACGAGCACCAGAACTTCCTGGCGGAGCTCGCGGGCAAGACCCAGCCGGACGAGGAGCAGACGGACGCGCCTGCGGACGGCGAAGAGACCACCGATACGGAGAATCAGACAGATGGACAGACGTAAGCCAGAGCTTCTGAGCCCGGCAGGGGATATGGAAAAGCTGCGCATGGCCGTCGCCTACGGCGCGGACGCCGTGTATCTGGCAGGCACGAGCTTCGGCATGCGCTCGTTCACCGGCAACTTTACGCCGGACGAGCTGCCGAAGGCGGTGCAGCTGGCCCACGCCGCAGGCGTGAAGGTCCACTGCACGGTCAATATCATGCCCCGCAATGATGAGGCCGCCGCGCTCCCGGCCTATCTCGAGCAGCTGGATGCTGCGGGCGTCGACGCGCTCATCCTCGCGGATCTCGGCGCGTTCACGCTGGCAGGGAAGTACGCCCCGCGCTGCGAGCGGCACATCTCCACCCAGCAGTCGATCGCCAACTACGTCTGCGCGCAGAGCTGGTTCGACCTCGGCGCGCGCCGCGTGGTGCTCGCGCGGGAGCTGAGCATGCAGGAGATCCTGACGATCCGCGAGCGGGTCTCGCCCGAGCTCGAGCTCGAGACCTTCTGCCACGGCGCAATGTGCGTCTCCTATTCCGGCCGCTGCCTGCTCAGCAACTATATGACCGGCCGCGACTCCAACCGCGGCCAGTGCGCCCAGCCCTGCCGCTATCAGTACGCCCTGATGGAAGAAAAGCGCCCCGGCGAATACTTCCCGGTCTTCGAAGACGAAAAGGGCACGTACATCATGAATTCCCGCGATATGTGCATGATCGACCATCTGGACGAGCTCTGCGACGCCGGGATCGACTGCCTGAAGATTGAGGGCCGCGCCAAATCCGCCTATTATGCCGCCATCGTCACCGGCGCCTACCGCCACGTGCTCGACGACGTGTGGGCCGGCCGCGCGCCGGATCCCGTCTGGCGCGATGAGGTGGACCATGTCTCTCACCGCCACTACTCCACCGGCTTCTACTACGGCCAGCCCGGCCAGTTTACCGAGGATTCCCGCTATCTGCGCCAGTGGCAGATCTGCGCCGTCGTGGAAAGCTGCGACGCGCAGGGGAACGCGGTCCTGAGCCTGCGCAACAAGTTTGCCGCCGGCGATACCGTCGAGCTCGTCGGCCCGGACTTCCGCCCGCTTTCGTGGCAGGTCCCGCCCATGGAGGATATGGACGGCATCCCGCTGTCCGAGCCGCGCACCCCGCAGATGCGCTTCCGCGCCAAGCTCCCCGCCCAGGTCCCGCCCCTCTCCTTCGTCCGCCACGCGGTCGAACTCTCCGGCCGATAAAAAAACCGGCGCACCGAATGGCGGTGCGCCGGTTTTCTCTTTTTACTTCTCCAAAATCCGCATCAGTGCGTTCCGGCCGACCTGCATGGCGCCCTTCGGGCAGAACTCCTGGCAGCAGAAGCAGTGGATGCAGGCCTTGCGGTCGATGCGCGGCTTGCCGCGCTGCATCGTGATGGCCTTCGCGGGGCAGATGTTCGCGCACTTCCGGCAGCCGATGCACGCCTTCGCGTGCAGCTTCGGATAGGGCGTCAGCAAGTGGAACAGGAAGCTGTCCACCAGCTTCGCGACCGGTCCCTTCCCGCCTCTGCGGAAAAAGACGCTTGCCTGCGAGGGGACCGTTTGGAAATCCGCCACGGCCAGCGCGTCCGCGTCGCCATAGACCCGCAGCGCCTCCCGGCTTTCCGGGCACAGCCCGCGGCGGATCGCCGCCGTGAGCGTCGGCACCTCGTCCGGCCGCAGCCCGATCAGCCCGCACGCCACAAGATCGAGCGCGTGCGGACTTTCCGCCGCCAGCAGACACCCGATCGGCCGCGCGGAGCCCTGCGTCGGCCCGTTGCCCTCCATGCCGACCACGGCGTCGCAGATGCACAGCCGCGGCTTACAGTATTCGCACAGATCGACGATCATGTTCGCAAAATCCTCGATCTTCGGGTATTTGTAGTGATATTCCGGCTTCATCGTGCCGGGAATGATGCCGAAAAAGTTCTTGACGGCGTTCGTCATGCCCATCATCCCGTGCGTTTTGAGCTTGCACACGTCGATGATCGCGTCCGCGTTTCTCAGATACGCCGTCTCGGTGAAGCTCCTTGCCTGCACGGCCTCCGGATACGAGACGGAGCAGACGGAAAAATCCCCGTTCAGCTCCGCACCCAGCGCCTCGGCCGCGCGCAGACCCGTCACGTCGTAGACGTGCTGCAGATGCGCGGCGTTGTACAGCCCGCCGGGGCTGTCGCCGAGGACGACGTGCGCCCCGTGCGCCTGCAGCATCCGCACAAGCGCGCAGACCACCGCCGGATGGACCGTCGCGGCCTCCTCCGGCTTCATCGCGGAGACCAGATTCAGCTTCAGCGCCACGCGCATCCCGGGCGTGACCCAGTCCAGCCCGCCCGCGGCCGTGACAGCCGTCTCCAGCGCGGCCGAGACCTCCGTATCCTCATAGCTCTTACAGGCGGCGAGCGCCACATCATACCGCATTCCGGCCCCTCCCGATGTTCAGAATACGTCTACTCTATCATGGAACCGCCGGAATTGCAACGCGTGAAAACCGCGCAGTATTTACTTTTGATGCAATATATGTTACAATATCTTATCATTTTGGAAACTTTCTTTCCACCCGGGGCTCAAACCGGGCGGAAAATGGAAGGGGACAGCTTATGGAAGACCTCAATCAGCTGCGTCCGGAGCAGGAGAGCGGAGCGAAAAAACCGGCCCCCGACGACGTCGACGCACTGCTGCAGGACGTCAAAAGCCTTCTCGGCGAGACCGACGCCGACATCGCAGCGGAAGCCCCGGCGGAGCCGGACGCGGAAGACTCCGAGCCCATCACGGCCGACGACGTGCAGATCGACTACGGCAAATTCTACGGCCCGGAAGAGCCTGGCCAGTCCAAGACCCCGCTGACCTACTACGAGCAGTCCAAGCCCGCCTACCAGCGTGCCCGCCGCGCCGAATACGAGCGCGTCCGCGAGCAGGAACGCCTCGCCCGCGCCGAGCGCCAGCAGGCGCTCAGCCGCGACGATACCTCCCGCGTCCGGCAGGCCCGCACCGGCAAAAAACACGAAAAACCCCGCAAAAACGCCGCGGAATACGCCGAATGGCTCTATTCCCAGGGCCTGAGCGCCGAAGAACAGCAGGCCCGGCAGGAGCAGGAGGAAGCGCTCGCCGCCCCTGCGGGCCGGTCCCGCAAAAAGCAGGAGAAGCCCAAGCGCCATACCGGCCTGCGCATCCTCGCCGTGCTGGTGCTTCTGCTGGCGATCCTGACCGCGGCGTTCCACTTCCTCATCGCCAGCCAGCCGGAGGCGGAGAACGCCCTGTCCGCCCGCAAGCCCGGCACCTCCACCATCCTCGTCGCCGGGACGGACGAGGGCGGCTACCGCACCGACTCCATGATGCTCGTGAACGTCGACCGGACGGAAAAGACCATCAGCCTCGTCTCCATCCCGCGCGACACGCTCATCTACTGCGAATATTCCGTCCCGAAGATCAACTCCGCCTACGGCTGGGCCGGGGGCGGGGAGCAGGGGATGCAGGAGCTGCTGCTGCGCGTATCCGAGATCATCGGCTTCACGCCGGACGGCTATATCGTCGTCGACCTCAGCATCTTCCGGCAGCTGGTCGACCTCATGGGCGGCGTCACCTTCGACGTCCCGGTCGACATGCACTACTCCGACCCCACGCAGGACCTCCATATCGACCTGCAGGCCGGCAAACAGCACCTGAACGGCGAACAGGCCATGCAGGTCGCGCGCTTCCGCTCCGGCTACGCCACGGCTGACCTCGGCCGCATCGAGGTGCAGCGTTCGCTCGTCTCCGCCGCCATCCGCCAGTGGGTCTCGCCGAAGGGCGCCATCCACCTGCCGCAGGCCGTGAAGCTCGTCGCCGACCATACCAACACCGATCTTTCCACCCGCAACCTCCTCTGGCTGGCTGAGAGCTTCCTGCTCTGCAGCCGCAGCGACATCCGCTCCGCCACGCTCCCCGGTTACGCCGCGAATTTCTCCAGCGGCTCGTATTACGTGCTGGACGCCGCAGGCGTCGCGGATATCGTCAATCAGTATCTGAACCCCTACGAGAAAGGAGTCGAGGCCGCGGATCTGTTCATCCGCAACGGCTGATCCATCCCATGTACATCGATCCCACCCGCTATTCCGGCCGCCCGGCCGACTGCGCTTCCCGCCTGCCGAAGGAGCAGCGCTGCTATGACCTGCTGGGCCGCCTCGGCATCGCCTATTTCCGCGTCGACCATGACCACGCCGACACCATCGAGGCCTGCGAGGCCGTCGAGCAGGTGCTCGGCGAGAAGATCTGCAAAAACCTCTTCCTCTGCAACCGGCAGAAGACGCAGTTTTATCTGCTCATGCTGGAAGGGGAGAAGGTCTTCAAGACCAGGGACCTGTCGAAGCAGCTCGGCGTGGCGCGCCTGTCCTTCGCCGAACCGGCGGATATGGAGAAATATCTCGATATCACCCCCGGCTCCGTCAGCGTCCTCGGCCTCATGAACGACCCGGACAACGCCGTCCAGCTCGTCATCGACCGCCCCATCGCCGAGTCAGCCTCCATCGGCTGCCACCCCTGCATCAACTCTTCCACCCTCGCCATCGCCACGGCGGACATCCTCGAAAAATTCCTCCCCGCCGTCCACCATCCCCCCATCCTCGTCGACCTTCCGGACCCGGAGGAATAAAAGGCTCCCCTCCCAGGGGAGCTGTCACCGAAGGTGACTGAGAGGTTGTCACAAATTTGGCACGACCTCTCCGTCTCGGCTCCGCCGAGCCACCTCCCCTGAAAGGGGAGGCCCAACGGGAGCGCCCGCTCTAGGCTCCCCTTGTCAAGGGGAGCTGGCGCGGAGCGCCTGAGGGGTTACCCCGCCGCAGCGGCCCAAGCCTTCCCCTCATAGGGGAAAGCTTTTCTTTTTGTAACCCTTCTGCAACCCCTTTGAAACCCATTCGAAAACAGTTCCGGGGTGTGGGACAAAATGGTTGACATAAATAAATTAAGAATTCTTAAAAAAGCCGATTTTCCCGAAAAATGCAGGAAAATCCCGTCAACAACCTATTGCGTTCTGCAAAGGACTGTGCTACGATATATATGGAAAACAGGTGGAAACCGCGGCCATGCTGCGCGTTTCTGCCGACCGGCGTACGGACAGTCTTCCGTGCGTGCCTGATGGATCCCGGCGGAGAGCCGGGGAACAATGCAAGGAGGAAGAATTATGAAAAAACGTTTATTGGCCCTGCTTCTGTGCCTGGTCATGGTGATCGGACTTGTACCGACCGCGTTGGCTTTTGGCGACGGAAAGGACGACGACAACATGATCCGCGTCGACTATCTGTTCCGCGGCGATGTTCCGACTGGTTTTGTCGATCAGCAGGAGTACTACGCTGTAGACGAACTCGTCACACCAGTTTCCGTCACTGAACCGAATGGCTATTCCTTTGATGGTTGGTATCTGTGTCTTAGCGATGGCACGGTTGACAAGATTAAAACCATTTCGAACTTCTATGCCAAAGAAAACGTTACACTGATTGGATTCTGGACGCATACCGGCGGGACGGCGCTGCGTCACGTTACCTACAAGCAAGCTGAAAATATCGACACCGATAAGATTGAAATTCCGGTAGAAGACGGCCAAAAAACTAACGCCATCTTCTATCCCGATGACAAATGGACATTGCCGGAGAACACCCTGTTTGCTGGTTGGTCGAACGGCATCAATACATACCAACCTGGTGATTCCCTTGGTATTGTTACTGATGATATTACGCTCTGGGCAACCTACAAGAATGTCTCCATTCTGAGCATCAGCTATTTTGATTATGAAACGCAGACTACCAAGATTGCTTCCGTCAAGTATGGAGACTCCGTCACGATCAACCCGGGTAAGGGCACTGCTTTCTTAGGTAAGACACCTGTCACCACCGCCAAGGCCTACATTATCACGGATGACGCGACGCTCACGATTGCAGAAACAACGAATAAGGTTGCACTCGGCTGGACGTATGATCCGCTGACAAAGACGTTTACCGCTGTCTGGGAAGACACCGCGACCGAGTACACCGTCACGTTCTACTGCTGGTATGATAAAAAGAACGAGACGCAGAAGTTTGCCAGCGGCACCAAGATCGTTATCGATCCGAATGGCGGCAAGTTCCTGTATAAAGGCAGCTACACCACGGATGAAACGACTTTCTACCTGACGAGCGACTACAAGATCGAAAACGCCAAGCGCACGGGCTACACGTTCTACGGCTGGAAAGCCACCGAGGACACCCGCACGAAGACCGTCACCTTCACCGCTCAGTGGACGAAGGATTATCCCTACTATAACACCTACTCCATCTACTACTACGACTATGACGACTGCAAGAGCGAGTACGCGAACTTCCCGTATGGCACGTCCGTGGTCATTGACCCGAACGGCGGCACCGCGAAGCTCAGCGGCACGTCCTTCTCCACCAAGCAGTCCTTCAACATCTACCGCGACTACACGCTGACCGACGCCTCCCGTTCCGGCTACACCTTCTACGGCTGGGATCTGACCAAGTCCGGCAGCACCTACTACTTCACCGCTATGTGGTCCCGCTACAAGTCCGATGTTCCCTACATGCTCAACGGCACCGACCACTACGCCTACATCAAGGGCTATCCCAACGGCTCCTTCAAGCCCACCGACACCATCACCCGTGCCGAGGCTGCGACGATCTTCTATCGTCTCCTGACGGATTCCACCCGCAAGGCGTATGCCACCACCTATAATTCCTTCAAGGACGTCCCGGCCACGGCCTGGTACAACACCGCCGTGTCCACCATGGCGAAGCTCGGCATCGTCAACGGCGGCGCTGACGGCTACTTCCGCCCGAACGATCCCATCACCCGTGCGGAGATCGCGGCCATGATCGCCCGCTGCGACGGCGCCTACTACACCGGCACGAGCACCGTCTTCTCCGACACCTACGGCCACTGGGCTGCCGGCTACATTGACAGAGCCTATGAGCTCGGCTGGATCAACGGCTACGGCACCACCTACGCGCCCGACCGCTACATCTCCCGTGCGGAGACCGTCGCTGTCCTCAACCGCGTGCTGAACCGTGCCCCGCAGTACACCTCCGATCTCACCCGCAACTACACCACCTTCTCCGATGTAGCCACCTCCGCCTGGTACTATCTCGATGTTGAAGAGGCTGCCAACAGCCACACCTACACCAGAAAGTCCAACGCCGACTACGAGACCTGGACCAAACTCATCGCAGACCCCAGCTGGTTCTAAAAACAAAATAAACGCAGGGGCAGCTTAGCTGCCCCTGCGTTTTTACACGCATGAAAAACAGAACCTCTCCGCCTCGCTCTGCTCGGCACCTCCCCTTGACAAGGGGAGGCATTTTTTCGCCCGCACCCAAGGCTCCCCTTGTCAAGGGGAGCTGGCGCGCAGCGCCTGAGGGGTTACCCCCGCCGCAGCGGAAAAAATCCCAACCCCCTTGCTATTTCATGCCAAAAGCAGTATAATCTCAATATCTGCCGTCATCGGTGTGTGGATTGTGCGGCAGAGGTGTGTGTCAATAACTCGAAAGGATGAAAAAAATGAGTCTTTCCGCTTCCGCTCCCTGGCTGAAATATTACGGCGAAGTGCCGCATCACCTGACTTACCCGCAGAAGACCATCTATCAGATGGTCCGCGACGCCGCCATCCGCGACGCCAAGCTCCCCGCCTATGAGTTCATGGGCAAGAAGACCACCTTCGCGCAGTTCATGGAAAAGATCGACCAGACCGCCCAGGCCTTCCTCGCCATGGGCATCCAGAAAGGCGACCGCGTGACCATCTGCATGCCCAACTGCCCGCAGGCCCTGCACGCGTTCTACGGCCTCAACCGCATCGGCGCGGTCTCCAACATGATCCATCCGCTCTCCGCCGCGGGCGAGATCAAGTTCTATCTCAATTTCTCGCACTCCAAGTGCATCCTGACGCTCGACCAGTTCTACGCCAAGATCGCCCCCGTCATGCCCGAGCTTGACAACAAGGACTGCAAGCTCCTGCTCGCCAAAATTGAGGACGAGCTCTATCCGCACCTGGCCCTCGGCTACGCCCTCACCGCCGCGCGCAAGTATCCGAAGCCCCCGAAGAACGGCAATTATATCTGGTGGTCCGAATTCCAGCGCATGGGCAAAAAGCGCAATCTGCCCCTGCCGAAGAACTACGGCCGCGCGGAAGACGGTGCGTCCATCCTCTATTCCGGCGGTACCACCGGCACGACCAAGGGCATTCTGCTCTCCAACATGAACTTCAACGCCCTTGGCCTGCAGACCATCGCGGCCTCCGGCTTCTCGCCCATCGACGGCATGAAGATGCTCTCCGTCATGCCCGTGTTCCATGGCTTCGGCCTCGGCATCGGCATCCATACCGCCCTCATCGGCGGCGCATGCTGCATCCTCGTCCCGAAGTTCAACGTCAATACCTACGCCGACCTGCTTATCAAGAAGCAGCCGAACATCATCCCCGGCGTCCCGACCCTGTTTGAGGCCCTTCTGCGCGCCGAAAAGCTCGAAAACGCCGACCTCAGCTGCCTGAAGGGCGTTTTCTCCGGCGGCGACAGCATGTCCATCGAGCTCAAGAAGAAGGTCGACGAGTTCCTGAAAATGCACCATGCCTCCGTGCAGGTCCGTCAGGGCTACGGCCTGACCGAGTGCGTCACGGCCTCCTGCCTGACCCCGAAGGATTATAACCGCGTCGGCTCCATCGGCGTCCCGTTCCCCGATACCTACTACAAGATCGTCAAGCCCGGCACCACGCAGGAGCTCGACGCCAATCTCGAGGGCGAGATCTGCGTCTCCGGCCCCTCTGTCATGCTTGAGTATGTCGACAACCCCGAGGAGACCCATAACACCCTCCGCCGCCACGACGACGGTCGCATCTGGCTGCACACCGGTGACCTCGGCAAGATGGACGAGGACGGCTTCGTCTACTTCTCCCAGCGCATCAAGCGCATGATCATCACCTCCGGCTACAACGTCTATCCCGGCCAGCTGGAAAACATCATCGACGGCCACGAAAAGGTCCTCCTGTCCTGCGTCATCGGCGTCAAGGACCCGTATAAGATGCAGAAGGTCAAGGCCTTCGTCGTCCTGCGCCCCGGCTGCGAGCCGTCGGACGCCGTCAAGCAGGAGATCCTCGATTACTGCCGCCAGCATATCGCCAAATATGCCATGCCGTACGACATCGAGTTCCGCCCCGAGCTTCCCAAGACCCTGGTCGGCAAGGTCGCCTACCGCGTGCTCGAAGAGGAAGAGGCCGAGCGTCAGGCCGCGGAAGACGCGAAGAATCCGTAATACAATCAACCCGCAGCCTGCCGCCTCCGCGGCAGGCTGCCCGAATTCCGGGAGTCTGCCATGAAGAAAAACGATCGCATCTGGGAGCTTGACGCCCTGCGCGGCGTGTGCATCCTCTGCGTCATCGCCGTCCACCTGATCTACGATCTCGGCTTTTTTATCGGCCTGGACCTGCATCTGCCCGCCTGGTACGTGTTCATCCAGCAGTACGGCGGCGTGATCTTCGTGATCCTGTCCGGCTGCTGCGCCACGCTCGGCTCACGCAGCTTCCGCCGCGGCTGCATCGTCTTCGCCTGCGGCCTGCTCATCTCGCTCGTGACCTTCGGCATGTACCGCCTCGGCATGGCCTCACGCGACGTGATCGTCTGGTTCGGCGTGCTGCACCTGCTCGGCGTCTGCATGATGCTCTATCCCGTCTACCGGAAGCTGCCGACGCCGGCGCTGGCCGCCATCGGCATCGTCCTCGTCGTGGCGGGCTATCTGATCGCCGGGACCGTCGTGCGGGCGAAATTCCTGTTCCCGCTGGGCCTACTTTACGAGGGCTTCACCTCAAGCGACTATTTTCCGCTCCTGCCGCACCTGGGCTGGTACATGCTCGGCACCGTCCTCGGCCGGACCGTCTACGCGGACAAAAAAACGCGCCTGCCCGGCACGTTCCGAAACAGCGGCATCGCGCGCTTTTTCTGCTGGTGCGGCCGCCAGTCGCTGTTCATCTACCTGCTCCACCAGCCCATCGTCTACGGCCTGCTGGAGCTCATCGCAAGCCTGAGACATTAAAAAAATTCCTGCGCCGTCTGCGCAGGAATTTTTTCTTTACTTTTCCAGCTGTTTTCTGACGACCTGCACGATCCGCGCGATCGCGGCGCTCAGCACCGCGTTGACGGCGAATTCCACCAAAAAGTTCACGCCGATGAACGCCACGAACAGATACGTCACAACATCCGTCCCGCCCGCGTACTGCGCCAGGATCGGCCGGAAGACCGTCAGCATCCCGACGGCAAACACGCCCGTGTTCACGACCGGCGCGACCAGCGCCGCCGCAATGCAGCTGAGCGTCTGCTTCTTTTCCAGCGCCTTTGCCGCGAGTCCCGCGCACAGGCCGCACAGCACGGCCTTGCCGACGCACACGACGATCAGCCAGAACGGGCTGGCCGTCCACAGCAGATACGTGAACTTGTCCGCGCCGGTGACGCCTGCGATCAGGCACACAAGGCCGAACACGAAGCCCAGTCCCGCGCCCGCGCCGGGCCCGAACAAGATCGCGCCCACGACGATCGGCACCAGCGTCAGCGAGATCGGGACCGGCCCGATCCGGATGCCGCTGGCTACGGTCTGCAGCACGACGACCAGCGCGGCCAGAATGGCCAGCGAGGTCAGACGGACGACGGATGCATGATTGTTGCGTTTCATAAGTACCTCCTGCTGTCACTCCGGGTCTTCCCGGATGCAACGCAAATATTTTATCACGGGCAGTGCCCGGTGATAACAGAAACAAAGAAATTGCCGGGAGAGGGGAGTGCTTACGGGATCTCCTCCTCCACGGGTTCGCTGGAGATGGGTGCGCCGTCCTTGATGGCCTGCCACTGCTCGCGCGTGATGAGCAGCTGGCGGGGCTTGGAGCCCTCAAACGGGCCGACGAGGCCGCGCTCCTCCATCTCATCCATAATGCGCGCCGCGCGGGCATAGCCGAGCTTCAAACGCCTCTGGAGCATGGAGACGGAGGCCTGTCCGGTCTCGAGAATGACGTCGACCGCGGCCGGGAGCATCTCGTCGCCGTCGGAGCTTTCGGTCTCCGCGGCAGTGCTTCCGGAGCTGCCGGAGCCGGATTTTCCGCTCTCCGCAGCCTTTTTGTCGATCTCTGCCATGACGGAATCAGAATACTCCGCCTCGCTGGAATCCTTGATGAACGTGACGACGTCCTGGACCTCATTGTCCGTGATGAAGCAGCCCTGCACGCGTTTGGGCTTGCCCTGGCCGAGCGGCGCATAGAGCATGTCGCCCTTGCCGACGAGCTTTTCCGCGCCCGCGGTATCGAGAATGATGCGCGATTCCATCGCGGAGGCGACGGCGAACGCAATGCGCGAGGGGATATTGGCCTTCATCAGGCCCGTGATGACGTCCGCGGACGGACGCTGCGTCGCGATGACCAGATGGATGCCCGACGCACGGCCCATCTGCGCGATGCGGCAGATGGATTCTTCGACTTCCTTGGCAGCCACGAGCATCAGGTCTGCCAGCTCGTCGATCACGACGACGATCTGCGGCATGGGCTCGAGCTCATCGTCGGCGGACATGCGCGCCTGTTTGTTGTAGGATTCAAGATCGCGGACGCCCGCGTCCGCCATCATGCGGTAGCGCCGCATCATCTCCGTGACCGCCCACTGCAGGCTGCCTGCGGCCTTTTTGGGATCAGTGACGACCGGGATGAGCAGATGCGGAATGCCGTTGTAGATGCCAAGCTCGACCATCTTCGGGTCGATCATGATGAGCTTGACCTCCTCGGGCTTCGCCTTGTACAGAAGCGAGATGATCAGGCTGTTCATGCAGACCGATTTACCGGAGCCGGTCGTACCGGCGATCAGCAGATGCGGCAGCTTGCCGATATCGCCGATGATGCGGTTGCCGCCGATATCCTTGCCGACGGCAAAGGAGACCTTCGACTTGTGCTTTGCAAACTCCGGCGAGTCGATGACCTCGCGCGCCATGACGACCGACACGATCCGGTTCGGCACCTCGATGCCGACCACAGAGATCTTGTCCGGGATGGCCGCGATGCGCACGCCCGACGCGCCGAGTGCCAGCGCGATGTCGTCCGCCAAATTCGTGACCTTCGAGAGCTTGACGCCGCGCTGCAGCTCCAGCTCATACCGCGTGACCGACGGGCCGCGCGTGACGTTGATGATGTGCGCCTCGATGCCGAACGACTGCAGCGTATCGCTCAGCCGCTCCGCGTTCTGCCGCATTTCCTCGGTACCGTCGTGCGCCTGACCGCTCCCGGCCTTCAGAAGGTCGACGGGCGGGAACTGATACTCGGGCTTTGCGGGCTCCTGCTGCGTGATCTGCTGCGCGATCTGCGCGGCCTCGAGCTGCACGTCCGCCTTTTTGAGCTTTTCCGGCTGTTCCGGTACCTGCAGCGGCGGAAGCGGTTCTTCCGGGGCCGGGGCGGGCTGCGGCTCAGGTTTGGGTGCGTCAAAATGGTCGATGATGAGCGGCGGCATCTGCCGCGGCTGTGTCATGGGAATGACGTTCGGGATGGGGGCCGGTTCTTCTTCCGGTTCCGGCTCCGCCGCCTTCGCGGGCGGCTCCGGCTGGTCGGCGATCAGCGCGTCAAACTGCGACTTGTAGTCGGTATGCACCTCCGGCTCTGCCTGCGCGGCGGCGGGCGCTTCCGCGGCCTCCGGCTCCTGCGCGGGCGCTGCGGACGGCTTTGCCTGCCTGCGGCTGTTCTCCACAAAAACATCCGGCCGCATGGGCGCAGAGCGCTTTGCACTCTTTTTGGGCGTCTCTTCGGGCAGGGGAGGATCGTCGACCGGCAGGTCGAACTCGCTCATCCGCGACGCGCGGCGCTGCTCGGCCCGCTGGACATGCTCGATGTGGTGCGTGGCGACGGTGTCGACGATAGCCTGTGCGGTGTCCTTATGCTCGCGCTGCGGTTCGGCATATTCGGCGCGCGGCCGGTTCTTGATGGCGGTCACAATGCTCGCGACTGTCATATTGAGGCTCGTGATCAAACTCAGCAGCATCCCGACGATCACCACGATCACCGCGCCGATCCGGCTGATGAGCGCCGCGAGCAGACTTGCCAGCCCGCCGGACAGCACGCCCCCGGCCGTGCCGCTGATGCCGCCGTCCCAGAGCGCGGTGACGACTTCCCAGCCCTCCGGCGCGTCAAAGCTCCCGCCCACCAGCTGTACCAGACTGCCGACCAGCGCGGCCGTCAGAAACGTGCACGTCACGCGCAGCGCGACGGGGCGGCCGTCATGCAGGATGAGGATGAGAAAGCTCATCACGAACGAGAACGGCAGGATATAAAATCCCGCGCCGATCAGCCCCCGGAATACCGACCCGAGCAGATTCAAAATCGCCGCGTCGATCCGGAAGCAGCACAGCACCGTCAGCAGCGCCAGCACCAGACACACGCAGGCGCCGACCTCCCGCCGGATGGGCGCGGCCTGCTTCTTGGCCGGCTTTTTCCGCCCGCGGGAGGAGGAAGATGTCGTTTTTCTTTTGTTATTGGTGGCCATGGAACCTTACACCTCACGAAATCAGGGACAGGATCAGCGTCAGCAGACCCGCGCCCCAGCAGTAATAGCAAAATCCGCCGAATTTCCCGCGCTGCACGATACGGTTGAGCGCAAAAATGGCGAGATACCCGAATACGAACGCCGCCGCGACGCCGCACAGATACATCGGTATCTCCGCC
>OMFP01000560.1_pt1 | contig 15406 bp, 18 predicted proteins | sample 1674221 | NCBI WGS metagenome assembly OMFP01 (sample SAMEA103958152, study PRJEB25191) | human gut metagenome | biome: human-associated habitat [ENVO:00009003]; feature: intestine environment [ENVO:2100002]; material: feces | place: Germany | collected 2013/2015
GTGGGAGTACGGTGTCGTCGTCTGCTTCCCAAAGCCATACGATCATGTCGGTGAGCTGCTCGCCGTTGACCGTAAGCACGCGCATGCCCGGCTCGATACCCACATCCCATGCGGGCGACTCGGGACGCACGTTCTTAACGAGCGCGCCCTCACCCGGCTCGGGGTCGTGGCTGCGCCCGTAATCGGCCACCTCGGCGGCGTATGCGGGTACGGTCTGGTCCATGATTAGCGGCAAAGCTCCTTGATGCGCTCGACGGCGCGCTCGATGTGTTCTTGCGGGGTGGAGGCTCCGGCGGTGATGCCGATGTGGTGAGCGTCGGTAAACCACGCGGCGTCGAGCTCGCTTGCCTCCTCGATGTGATGCGTGCGTTCGCAGACATCGGCGCAAATCTGCGCCAGGCGGCGGGTGTTGCCCGAGTTCTTGCCTCCCACCACGACCATGCAGTCGCAGCGGTTGGCAAGTGCGGCTGCTGCCTGTTGACGCTCGCTCGTGGCGGCGCAGATGGTGTTGATCACACGCAGCTCCTGTACGCGCGGGGTGATGGAGGCCACAACCTCGGCCAGGTTCTGCGCGGTTTGGGTGGTCTGCACAACCAGGCCTACCTTGCCCTTGAGCGGCAGCGCGTCCGCATCGGCGGCGCAACTCACGACCTGTGCGTCATCGCCGGCGTGGCCCAGGATGCCCTCAACCTCGGGATGGCCCGGCTCGCCCACGACGAGCACGCGATAGCCCTCGCGAACCAGGCGCTCGGCGGCTACGTGGACCTTCTTCACGTAAGGGCAGGTAGCGTCGACCACGTCGAGGCCGCGCTCGCGAGCGGCCTCGATCACCTGCGGCACCACGCCGTGTGCGCGAATGATCACGGTGCCCGATGCGGCATCGTCCAGGGTGTCGGCCAGACCGACGCCTGCCTCGGCAAGCTCGCGCACCACGATGGGGTTATGGATGAGCGGACCCAAGGTATGGACCTGAGCGGTCTCCCCCGCCTGCGGGGCGGCCGCCAGGGCCATATCGAGCGCACGCTGCACGCCGTAGCAGGTGCCGGCGTGGGCAGCGATTTCGATGGTGGGCTCGTCTGCCTTGCCGGCAGCGGCCTCAACGGTATTCATGACATCCTCGCCCATGGCTAGAACCTGCCCGGGTGCTCGGCGCACATGTCATCGCGCATGGCGTAGACACGATTCATGGCCTCGGACTCAAACCATGCCAGGCGCTCCTTGCGCTTGAGCTCGGCCGGTGCATCGGAAAGCGAAATGGCCTTGCCAGCGCGGATCCAGCACTTTTTGGGGCGCATGAGCTTTTTGCCCACAGGCGTGATATCGGACCAGCCGCAGATGGCGAGCGGGTTGACGGGCGCCTTACCCATCTGGGCGATGAGCGCAAAGCCGCCGTGGACCTCGGGCTTGATCTCGCGCGAGCGGATGCGCGTGCCCTCGGGGAAGATCAAGACGTCCTCGCCGCGCTGCAGCGCATGCTGGGCGGCGCGCAGGCACTTCATGTCGGCGGTGCCGCGCTCGACGGGAATGCCACCCACACGGCTAAAGGCCCAGCGTACGATCTTGCTCTTGGCAAACTCGGATTTAAAAATAGGTCGAATGCGACGGCCGCCAAAGAATAACGCCGTCTCCACGGCCAGGAGTTCGGCCATCGAGGTGTGGTTGCAGATGACCACGCTGCCGCGGCCTTCCTGGCGCTCAAACAGCAGGTCGCTGTCCTCGACCTTCCAGCGCCACATGAGCTTGGAGAAGACCCACAGGATGCCCATGACAACGGCGACGGTGCCGCGGATAAGCGCCGGGAACTCGGCGTAGGGGGCGTTGTAGTAATCCTCGGGCGTCTGCTTAAACAGGCGCATGGGCTACCTCCTTTGGTTGATGAGGTCCTCGATTATCGAGACGACCTCGTCGATGGTGTGGGCGGTGGAGTCGACGTGAACCGCGTCCTCGGCGGGAACGAGCGGTGCGACCTCGCGGCTGCTGTCGAGCTTATCGCGCTGCTTGAGGGCGTCGAGGGTCTCGTCGACCTCGGCCTCGAGCTGCTCTACGGTGAGCGGCTGGGCATCGTTTTGGTGACGCTGCAGCACGCGGCGACGGGCGCGCTCGCGCGGGTCGGCGGTCAGGAATACTTTGACCTGCGCGTTGGGGAACACGACGGTGCCGATGTCGCGACCTTCGGCGACAATGTCGCGGTCCTCGGCGGCGCGGCGCTGGTGGATGAGCATGGCTGCGCGCACGCCTGGGTAGGCCGAGACCTTGGACACGTTGGCGTCAACCTGCGGGGTGCGGATGGCAGCCGAGGCGTCCTGGCCGTCGATGGTCAGGCGCGTGTCCTCGCCGGTGCCGTTTGTAAAGCGGATCTCAATCTGCTCGGCGAGAGCGTCGATGGCCGCCTCGTTATCCAGATCGATGCCGCGGTCGAGCGCGGCGAAGGTGACGGCGCGATACATAGCGCCCGTGTCGAGCTTGTTAAAGCCCAGCTGGTGGGCGATCTCCTTGGCGATGGTGGACTTGCCGGATCCGGCGGGGCCGTCGATGGCGACAATCATGCAATGCTTCCTTTCGGTGGTTGACGTGTTGGTATGGGACGCGGGCGCTGCGGGTTGCCTAGCTCGTGTAGCGCTCACGGTAGGTGTTGCGCTTGGGCGCGGAGCCGTGGCTGCCGTGGTGACGCGTGCGACTCGCGGTGTTAGTCGCCGGCGCGGCGCCGCGCTTGGAGCTGGCCTGCTTGGGCGGGATGCCGCCGTCCTTGAGGATCTGCACCTCGCGGTCGGTGAGCTCGCGCCACGAGCCCTTGGCCACGTCCTTGAGCTCCAGGCCGGCAAAGTTGCAGCGGTGCAGGCGGATCACCGGGTGGTGGATCTTGCTCAGCATGCGCTTGACCTGGTTCTTGCGGCCCTCGCGGATGATGACCTCCACGGCGGTGGTGCCAGGCTTGATACCTTGCGGAGCCACGGCCTCGGCTTCGCGCGCGTCGATGATGCGGCAGATCGCCGGCTGGCACAGGCCGTCGTCGAGCTCGATGCCGCGACGTAGCGGCGCAAGATCGCGGTCGGACAGCTGGCCGTCCACGAGCGCCTGGTAGGTCTTGTAGACGTGCTTGCTGGGGTGCAGCAGGTCCTGCGACAGGTCGCCGTCGGTGGTAAAGAGCAAAAGGCCCGTGGTGTCGCGGTCCAGGCGGCCCACCGGGAAGAGCCCCGGAAAGCGGTCGCGGGGGACCAGGTCGGCCACGCAAGGGCGCTCCTGCGGATCGCTCATGGTGGTGAGGTAGCCGGTCGGCTTGTAGAGCATCAGGTACGCGGCGCCCTGGTTGAGTTTGACGGGCATGCCGTCGACCTCGATGTGGTCGCGGTCGACATCGACCTTGGTCCCTAGCTCGGTCGCGACCTGACCGTTGACGGTCACGCGGCCGGCGGTCATCAGATCCTCCGAGCCGCGGCGGCTCGCCACGCCCGCGCGCGCCAAAAAGCGCTGCAGGCGCATGGTGTGCGGGTAGACGGGCTGGGCACCGCCCGCGGACGCTGTGGTGTCCGTGGTGCTTGCAACGCGCGTCTCCCCTCCTTCGTTAATCCTCGTCATGTATATCCTCCGAGGTATCGACGGTGGCCAGCAGCTCCTCGTCGTCGGTGTCCTCAACATCGGTATCGATCAGTTCGCGCTCTTCGTCCAGATCCTCGGCCTGTTCCTCGAGCGTGGACTGAATGCTGCGGCCGCTCAGGCGCTCGCGGATAAACTGGCGCGACTGCTCGTCGGGGGCAAACTGCTCCAGATCGGGCAGATCGCGGGTGGAGCGCAGGCCGAACTTCTCCAAAAAGGCGTTGGTCGTGCCGTAGATGATGGCCTGACCGCGCTCGGGGTCGCGGCCGAGCTCGCGCACCAGGCCCTTGTCCACGAGCGACGCGATGACGCCGTCGGAGTTGACGCCGCGGATGCCCTTGACCACCTCGCGCGTGACGGGCTGGTGGTATGCGATGACGGCCAGGGTTTCGAGCGCCGCCTGCGACAGCTTTTGCGTGTCCCAGCTCAACACATAGGCCTCGACCACGTCGTGGTAGGCAGGGTGCGTAAACAGGCGCCAGCCGCCGGCGACCTCGCGCAGCTGAAAGCCGCGGTTGGCCTCCTCGTACTCAACCTTGAGCTCGGCCAAAAGCGACGCGCACTCGCCCGGGGCGATATCCAGCGCACCTGCCAGCGCGGGTGCGCTCACGGGGTCGCTCGACACCAGCAGGAGCGCCTCGAGGGCGCCTTTGAGGCTGTTTGCCTCCAGCGTGGAAAGGGTTGACATGATTGCGGCTCCTATTCGGTGAGCTCGGGGCCCTCGCCGGGCACGTATGCCTCGGCTCCCTCGACTCGGTTGATGCAGATGGTTCCGAAGATCTCGTCCTGGCTCAGCGTGAGCGAGCCGCGCTTGGCGAGCTCAAGCATGGCCAGGAAGGTGACGACGAGCTGCTCGGTGGTGGCATCGCCGTCCAGTAGCTCGCGGAAGGTGCAAGATTGGTGCGCCATGGTAAAGCGGTCGACCGAGGCCACCGTCAGGTCGAGCGGCACGCGATGCGGCGCCACGTGTTCGGCTTCCAGCAGGAAGGTCTGGCGCTTGCCATCCAGGTCGGCACAGATAACGGCCAGGCCGCGCAGGGTAATGCCGGCCAGGTAGTCGGGCATAAGGCCTAGGAACTCGGGGTCGGGCCCGGCCACGCGCGGATGCATGCGGCTCTCGGCCTGCATGCGCGCGCCAAGGGCTGCCGCCGCGCCCTTAAACTGTTTGTAGGCGATCAGGCGCTGGATCAGGACCTCGCGCAGGGCATCGCCGTCGAGCGCGCTGAGTTCCTCGAGGTCATCGTCGTCCTCGTCCTCGTCGTCTGTCTTGCGCGGGGCTTCCTGGGGCACCAGCGAGGCAGCCTTGATGTCCAAAAGGGTTGCCGCGACCAGCAAAAAGTCGCTCGCCACGTCCAAGTCCAGTGCCTCAATGCGCTCGGCCTCGGCAAGGTATTGTTCGGCCACCTCGCTGATCGAGATGGCACCGATATCAACTTTTTGGCGGGTTACCAGCTGCAGCAGCAGGTCGAACGGTCCGCTGTAGACCTGCGTCGACACGCGATACGACATCTTCGACCTCCTTTGACGGCGCCTTCGCGGCGCGGTTTGGGTGCATGTTTCTACCGTTTTGCACGGTCGACCTGTAAGTTTACCTTAGATACCGGCGATTGCGAAGTTGAGCAGCCACTCGGCCAGCGGATACACGGTAACGTCGAAATAGCGTCCGATCACATCGATGCCGGTCCACATGGGCAGCAGATACAGCACAATGATGAGTATGGGCATGGCGTATTGCTGCAGGCGGTAGTAGTTGGCGAGCGCCTTGCCCTTGAGGAACGGCACGATGATCGATGAGCCGTCGAGCGGCGGGATCGGGATGAGGTTAAAGAACGCGAGCGACAGGTTGACCACGATAAAGGCGGCGCCAAAGTTCATGATTTGGGACGCCACGGCAAAGGACATGCTGGTGTAGAGATTGCCGTACGCTGCGTGCATGAGGGCGGCTGCGAGACACGCGAGCGCGATGTTCGATGCGGGGCCGGCTGCGCTCACCAGGACTTCGTCCCGCTTTGGGTGCTTGAGGTTGTTGAGGTAGACGGGCACGGGCTTGGCAAAGGCGAACACCGGGCCGCCGGCCGCGAGCATCAGCAGCGGCAGGAGAATGGTGCCGAACGGGTCGATGTGGTTGAGCGGGTTGAGTGAGACGCGGCCGCGCGAACGGGCCGTCTTGTCGCCGAGCGCCCAGGCCGCGGCGGCGTGTGCACTCTCGTGGATGACGATGCCCACGATGACGGCGACAGCGCTGGCGAGCAGGTTCATGAGGTAGCTGCTGGACATGGCGCTCTCCTAGCGGACGCGGCGCGAGGCGCGCGTGAGCAGGTAATCGGCCACAAACAGGATGACGGCCACGATGGCGTAATCCAAGCGGAACACGCCGCCAAAGGGCGAGGTGATGACGCCGTAGCCGGCGATGGCGCTCGGCAGTGCGCGCGAAAGCTCGACGACAAAGCCCACGATCTGCAGCTTGGCGGTGAGGCCGTTAAAGCACAGCAGCACGGTCATCGCGCTCATAAAGATGCCGCAGATGCGACAGGCGATGGCGATGATGCTCATCGCCACGGCAGCGGCCTTACGAGAGTTCACGCGCGGTCTCCTCTTCGATCTGGGTGGAAAGTTCCAGCCATTCGTCCTCGAGCTTGGGCAGCTCTTGCTTAAGGCCGTTATATTCCCCCAGCGCGGCGTTGAACTTATCCTGATCGGCATAAAGCTCTTCGCTGGCCATCAATTCCATAAGCTCGTCATAGTGGGCGCGCTTCTTGTCCAGCTCTGCCTCGATCTTCTTGAGCTGGTTGCGCACGCCCTTGAGCTTTTTGTTGAGCGCGGCGCGGGCCTGGGCCTCGGCGCGCTTTTGCTCCTTGGTCTTTTTGCCCTCGGCCGGCTTGGGGGCCGTAGCGGGGCTGCTGACCTGAACAGCGTTGGCGGTATTGTTGCTCTTGCTTGCCGCCGGCGCGCTCTCCCCTGCCGCCTCGGCGGCAGCGCGGGCTGCGAGGTCCTCGCGCTTGTAGAGGTAGTAGTCGTAGTCGCCGTCGTAGACCGTGACCTTGCCGTCGCGGATGTCGATCACGCGGTTGGCCACGGCGCGCACCAGGTGCTCGTCGTGGCTGATCAGCACGATGGTACCGGGGAAGTTTTGCAGGGCGTTCTCGAGCATGTCCACCGAGTCGATGTCCAGGTGGTTGGTGGGCTCGTCCAGGCACAGGAGTGCCTCGGGGGCAACGAGCATCTTGGCCAGGGCCAGTCGCGCCTTTTCGCCGCCGGAGAGGACACGTACCTGCTTTTCGATTGCGTCGTTGTCGCTAAACAGGAAGGCGCCCAGCAGGCTACGCTGTTGCGGCACGGTCCACTTGGGTGTGACGGTGTCGATCTCTTGCAGGACGGTGTTGGACTCGGTCATGCCTTCGAGCGCGTGCTGGGCATAGTAGGCGACGCCGACGTTGGTTCCCAGGTCGCGGGTGCCCGTGGTGGGCGGCTCCAGGCCGGCGATGATCTTCATGAGGGTGGACTTGCCGGCGCCGTTAGGGCCGACGAGCGCCACATGCTCACCGCGGTAGAGCTTGAGGTCGATGTCGCTGTAAATGTGCTTGTCGCCGTAGGACTTGGATACGCCCTCGAGGCTCACGACCATATCGCCGGAGCGCGGCGGGTCGGGGAACTTAAAGTCGATGTGCTTGTGGCCCTCGGGCAGGATGACAAGTTCCTTTTTGATCTGCTCGATCTTGCGGATGCGCTCCTGGGCCTGGGCGGCCTTGGTGGGCTTGTAGCGGAACTTGTCGACGAAGACCTGCATGTGGGCAATATCGCGCTCCTGGGCGGCGCGCTTGGCGCGCATCTGCTCCAGGTTGTCCTCGCGCTGCTTAAGGTAGCTGCTGTAGTTGCCGGTGTAGGTGGTCACGCGGCGGTTCTCAAGCGCGGCGACGTGGTCGACGCAGGCGTCCATGAAGGTGCGGTCGTGGCTGACGATGAGCACGGCGCCGTCGTAGTTGGCGATAAAGCCGCGCAGCCACTGGACGCTTTCGAGGTCCAGGTGGTTGGTGGGCTCGTCCAGAAGCAGCAGGTCGGGGTGGCGCAGGAAGAGCTTGGCGAGCGCGATGCGCATTTGCCAGCCGCCCGAGAACTCGGAGCACGGGCGCTCAAAGTCGGTGACCTTAAAGCCCAGGCCGGACAGGATTTTGCGGGCGTTGCTCTCGAGCTCGTAGCCGCCCAGGTGCTCAAAGCGGTCCTGGACCTGGCCGTACTCGTTAAGGAGTGCGTCGACGTCCTTGCCCTGCTCGGAGAGCTCGGTGATCTGGGCCTGCAGCTCGTTGGCGCGCTCGCCCATGCGGCGGATTTCCTTGGCGGCGGCCATGACCTCGGCGAGGATGGTGGTGTCCTTTTGCTCCAGGTTGGTTTCCTGCTCTAGGTAGCCGACCTGGCAGTCCTTTGCGTACTGGACCTGGCCGGCGTCGGGGCTGTCGATGCCCATGATGATCTTGAGCATGGTGGTTTTGCCGGCGCCGTTGGGTCCCACGAGCGCAAAGCGCTCGCCGGGGTTGATCTGGAAGGACGCGCCGCTAAAGAGGACGCGCGCGCCGAAGCTTTTTTCGATCTTGTCGACCAGGAGGATCATGGTGCCGCCTTTGACCTTGTGTGCCTATATGAAAAAAGGCCCCAACTTGCGTTGGAGCCTCATTCAATGCTCGGGTGGAGCCTCAGAAAATCTTTGCGAACCCTACGATAGCCGCGAACGGGCGCGAAATCAAAGTCTCCACTAACTGGTTTTGCATAATAACACTGTTTAGCTCGAAAAAAAGTTAGCAAAATTCAATATGAGCTTGCCTTATTATGGGGTATACCTTATAATAATAGACGTAAGAAAGAAAGGAGGTGGTTCAAATGGATGACAAAATATGGGACTTAGCGATTGTTGTCATCAGCGTGCTACTGGCAAAGGCGCTGGATGAAGGAATCGAAGCCCTAAAGAAAAAGACCTCTCGCAAGCCCGGAAAGCACGCCAAGAGGTCTAGGTAGGGCAAGGGGCGCTGCTTAGGCAGTGCCCCGCTAGCCATAATCATCTTACATCAGGAGTGCAGCGATGAAAACAGGCATTATAGCTTTTATCATCTCGTTTATCTCATTTCGCATCTGGCGCAAGGCCAGAGAAAAGCGCGGTGAATGAAATGGCAACCGAAGCGCAAAGACGCGCAACATCCTCCTACCGCAAAAGGTCGGTGAAACAGCTTGTCATACGCTTTTACCCTAACGAGGGCGACGAGAGAATATATAAATGGCTTAAGGAGCAGGACAATACAACAGAGTACATCAAGGACTTGATTCGAGAGGATATGAACCGTTAGAGACTTGTTGCAATGTCCACTAAACGCAAAATGCCCGCGCCCCATTACAGGGCGCGGGCATTTTAGTTAAAGAAGTTCGTTTACTCAGCATCAAAGTAAGCGCCAAGCCTGGCCTTGCGCTCGTCACCGTTGCCGTACTCGCCGCGAATGACGGCGCGTGCAAGAGCGTCGATGTCTACGGCGTTGACGCGGGAATTGACCACGGCTTGCACCTCGTCATAGCGGATGCCAAGAATTACCTTGCGTGTCTCACCGTTGCCGAGCTTGCCGTTGAGCACATCCGTTGCAAGATCGTCGGCGCTTGCGGTGGCCGTGCGATTGATGAGGTCTTGCACCTCGTTGAATCGAGCGCCCAGCTTGGCCTTGCGCTCGTCACCGTTGCCGTACTCCCCTCGCATTACACCTGCTGCAAGGTCGACTGTGCTACCACAATTCTCATTGTCAGTCGCAGCCGGCGCATTGTAGGTACTGGGCTTCGCATAACGCGACCAGGCGGCAGCGTCCATGAAAGCAATGTCAAGATCGAGGTTGCCGTTGTACCCAGATAGCCTACCGTGCGAAGAATACTGGTGCATCACGCAGGTATTCCAAGCACCAAAGCCGCCATCCGGAAGCCATGGCGAATCCTGGTATCCAGTCTGATTCTCGTTGGCATACTGGGCAACCCAGAGGGCGTGGTTAGGTGCAATCCTAGACCAATCTTCCTCTTTGGTGAGATTGCGGTAGGTATACAAGAGACATCTCACGCCAGTAAGCGCATAGATGCGATCAAGGAATTTCTTGGCACCGTCCGTGCCAATCCTGCCACCGTCCTCATAATCGAGCACGGGAATACCCTTGCCGAAATAGTTTTTACAGTTCTGATAGAAGTGATCCGCCTGTTTGACAGGATCATCCATATTCATGAAATGGTAGAAGCCCCAGAGCTTACCCGCCTTGATAGCCTTTTGCACAAACGCGTCGCAAAACGTATTGACGTAATTGGTGCCCTGGGTTCCTTTGATGATGACAAAATCGTATTCGATTGAATCGAGATTAAGGTTTTTTTGCCAGTCTGCAATATCGATGCCCTTCATGGCCATCTGCATCACCTCTTAATTGCATTGAATTGCGTGAAAGTAACGGCGTTAAGCTCGTCGGATGTCCATGCATGGATTGAATTGGTGCCGTCATCAGGGTCGCGGAGCGCATAGGTACCGTCGGTGTTCTCGCGCCAAATCATCACGACGTGCGAGCTGTAAGAGCGCTCGCCAAGGGTTCCGGTAACGCCTGCGAAGACGATCCAGCCGTCATCGACGGCCTTGAGGGCTTCGCCCGTGCCCCAAAACGTGTCACGGGTTTTGAGATGATAGGTCTTCGCTAGATAGGCGCTGAACTTGGCCATATCGTTAACCCGATCGGTCAGGCAGCTTTCGCCGACGAAAGCCGCCAGCAGGTCGGGTGTGACCTCGCGACCGTTGAGGTAGCTCAACGCCATTGCCGCCGCCGTCAGACCGCAGCCGTATGTACCTATAGATTCGTCCGAGTAGGCGGCATCAGCCCATTGAGGGTCTTTTTGCAAGAAGAGCGGCATATAGCCGCTCTTCGCACTCGTCTTCTTTTCATCAACAGGCAAAGACGCTGTATAACCATCGCTATGGCCTTGGTTATATGCTTTTCCAAATGCTGCCGTATCTCTGCCAACGTGGTCGAGAGTCAAAACGAACCATAAGCCCATACCTACCGCAAAGCCCAGCAGCAGTGCGACGGCAATCCGCATCCTAGCCGCGCTTCGCGACTTCATCAGCAATCGCCTTCGTAATATCATCGGTGTCAACGTTGGCGTGCTCGAAAATCTTCATGATGGGCGTATCGGCAAGCTCTGGATAAGCCTGCTTGATGTTTTCGAGGATAGAAGCGAACTCCATGCCGATGATGGCGATGCAAACGACATAGACGGTAATACCACCGAAATTCAGTCCAACGATATGCGAGCTTAGAATCTCGATACATATAACCAGCATGATGATAAGGGAAAGCGTTGCCTTATGACACAAGCCGCGGCGCATCGTCGAAGACTTAAAGCTACGGTTGTAAATTGCCTGGGCGATGCCTGTAACCATGTCGATAAGCATCATCAGGAAAGCGCCGACGATTGCCCAGATCTGCTGCTCCGTGAACGTGTAGATAGCTCCCATTATTTCTCCTTCGCATTGTCATCGATCATCTTCTGCACGACGGCACGCCAAAGCTTGGGTACGCTCTCGACGGTACGCCTGTCATCCATGACGGCTTCGTAGTAGATCTTCGCCATCGCTACTCACCGCCAACAATGTCGCCGATTTCGAGAAGCGCTGCGTTGGTATCCGCAAGAGATGCCTTGACCGCCTCCAACCGCCTGATAGCGTCGTCGATTCGCGCCGAATCGGGCATTCCGTCTGTCGCATGGACGCTCCAAAGCTCGTCGAAGCTTTCACGCACGCTCTCGACGGTCGGAAAGTCGCAATCGACGAAATACACCTCGTCATACCTGTATACAGTTTCCGCGGCCGTGTCGGAATCGTTCAAACCGGCCTTGCGTGTAGAAGTCTCGATATTCTTGCGCAGCCAGACATTCTGGCCGATAACCTCGACTGGTTCCGGCGCTTCGCCAGTGCGCTCGGCTTTAACAATCATGTTTTCTCCTAACTCGCGGCTCTTGCCGCGTTGAACACTCTTTGACGTACAACTAATTGCTCTTCCATCTCCGCCGTCTTCATCCACCCAAAGTACGAGCACACGCGGCGGGCAAGTCTCGGCGTTCTTCGTTTGTCAAATCGGAAAAACGCGCGGCGGAGACGCTTCCAAAGCCGCTTCCGCAAATCGACGTGCTTTGCCCAAATTCGATAGCCTGCGAAATCGATTGGCTCAACGCCGTTATGCATGATCTTCCAAGGCTTAAGTTCAAGACCGAAGCCTGCGAGAACGCGAGCGATTAGCATGACTGCTCTTTTCAGCGCCTTTTTAGAGTTGCCAAGCAAATAGCCGTCATCTGCGTACCAGACTTGGCAACCTACTAGATTCGTGCGCTTACCGCGCCTTACCGTCCCAACTTGAGCCAGGCTAGCCCGGTCGCGTCAGAAAGAGACGCGCCGGGTAGGCACGGTGCGAGAACTTTTGGTTCTTGTTTATAGACAGATTGCCGGGAAGCAATGTTCCAGTTCGCCCTGCCAGACCTCGTGTTCGCGTTCGCGTAGCGAAGACCAGCCCTCGTGCCGTCCCCCAGGCTGCCGAGGAACAGAACCTCGCGAATAGTTCCCTTCACGGTTTGGTCGCTAACGTTGACGTAGTAGTAATCTCCCGTGCCGGTCGTGGAGGATCCGCCAACATCCTTTTCGAGGATTAGGCCGCACACCATCTGCAAGTTGAGCGTGTAGCCCTCTTTGAGCGGCATGCACGCCGCAGTTGCAACAACGCCGTCGGCAACAGCTCCCTTTTTCTCGTTGCGGCTGTCGGGGTTCACGGCGATTCCGAAGCCCGTTCCATCGCTCACGAACAGAGCGCAGCCCATGACTTCCCAAGCACCTGTTGCTGTCTCAACGCCACCGATCTTGAACGGATGTTTGCCATCATTGGCAACCTGTCCATCTCCCACGAGCTCGTCGGTCGAGCCGGTGTTCCACGGCGAAGTTTGAACCCACGTATCAGTTGTAGTGGAGAACGCTTTTGCAACACGCATCAGCAGGGCAACGTTGCCGTCCGCAAGCGTCTCCTTGCCCTCGACTACCGCAGCATCGAACACGTCATAGGCGTTCGATGCGCCACGGTCGGGACAAGAAGCCGCGTTGCTGGTTCCGTACATGAGGGCGCATCCAACCGGCAGCGAAGCGGCGATTGAAGCGGCAACGACGATACGCGTTGTATTGCTCTCGGCAATCACAGGATGGAACTGTACGTTGAAGTTTGAGCAGCCTTGAAAATCCACCTGCGAGGACTTGTTAAGCGTCTTGGTGAGCTGGTGAAAGTTGATATACCACTGGTCGTAGGCGCTCATGCCGCCATAGCCCGTCGTGGCGCACTTTGTAATGTCTATAAGCGAATCGTGACTGATCGTGCGCGTCTTTACCGGCATACCCGAGATGGAGCGCGGGTTGTTATTCGAATCCATAGATAGAGGGTATGACGGCGTAAGCATATACGGTCGCAGACTTCCATCAGGCAAGTATGCATCCGGGCACGCGACGGCGCCGGTGAACTTCGTGTCGGAGACAGACCATAGGGCATCGCCGTTTTCAAGCGGCTCCCAAAGCTGCCACACCACAGGCGCAATCTCGTAGACGTTGTTCCCCTTACTGTTATCGATGCGTGAGAAACCGTAATCCACCGAATCGATAGCGACAACCCACGGTGCGCCGTCGGGATCGGCACCCGCGTTCGCGGAGACGTGGAACCACGGCCCGGCCTCCACATTACATGGGTCTACAGCTGGAGTGGTTGCGGTGGCGGCAACGAACTTTGTCGCAGCAAGACGCTTTGCCGCAGCGCTCACGGGAATCAGCGCCGTAGGGCTTCCAGCGGGAACACGCCACGTGTAAATAAGCCCGGTCTTATGCTTGTCTACCATCGCTTTGATTGCGCTGTTTTTGTATCGTCCGGTCGCTTCATCACGCTCAAGAGTTTTCACGTCGGCAAGCTTGCCAATGGCTGTTGCGATGGACGCAAAGCCGTCTTTCAGCGCTTCATCTGTCGGAAAGTTGTAGTCCATGCCAGCTCCTAACTAACTGTCATATCGACGAGAACGGGGCGCGTGTCCCCGTTCTCGTCGGTGATTCGCTTGAAATAAAACTGTCTGTCTGCGCTCACGGAGCCGCGAGCTTCATCAGCTGCCTTACGAGCGTCAGCTGCCGCCTGATCCGCGCTGTCCTTGGATGCGTTCGCCGCGTTTGTCGCGGCATTCGCCGCACTGGTTGCGGTGTCGGCGTTCGTCTTGGCTGTATTTGCCGCAGAGGCGGCATCCGTGGCGCTCTTTGTCGCGGCGTTCGCCTTGCCCGTCGCGGTGTTGGCCGCGTCCGTGGCGCTCTTGCAGATGTTGACCGCAGCGTTGGCATTAATCAGCGCTCTGCCCGCGTCAGTGACGGCCTGTTCGCCCCGCCTGATAAGGTCATCAATCGCGTTGTCCCAAGACTGCGCGGGCTGCTGACCCTCTTTGGCGCTGCGCAGGATGTCCAGGGCGAATCGCTCCGTCTGTGCAAGGAAATCGTCCTTGACGATTTCGAAATAGGCTTCGTCGGTGTAGCCGGGAACGCTTGCGAGCTTGGATTCATCGCAAACGTAGGTAATCGTATTGCCGCTGACCGCGGCACTGCCACGGTAATAGTGGATTCGGTCGGGCAATCGGGCAACCAAAAAGGCGCTGTACCCAGACAAAGACAGCTCGCCGCCGTTGTCGTAGATAAGCGCCTTGATGGTCGTTCCGCCGCCCTCGCCCTGGGCGATTCGGATGCAGTTGTTGCCGCATCCGCGCTTGTCGATGTCAAGCTCGATAGTCTGGGTGTTCATCGGGCATCACCGTCGACCAGCATCCACTCGCACGCCAAAATCTCGTTTCCTGTCATCTTTCCAATCGCGTCGGCATAGGCAATCTTGAACAGGTTAGGTCGATGCTTGATGTTTGCGTACATCTCGATTTCGCGGCAGAAAGCCTTGTGCTCGTCTGAACCGATGCGAAGCTGCGTGCGACCGGTGGGAAGCCCATCATCGCCAAGTTCAGGTTCGCCGTACTGCTCGATAAGCTCATCGCGGCGTTTTAGGTACTCAAGCGCCTCCGCACGCAACACCCTCGTATTACGGGCGGCGGCATAGCCTACGATGTCGCGGCGGTCAAGAAGCGGCTCGAGCGCAATAAGCATCTGCTCCATCTGGGTATTGCTATATTCATCGGGGATGATGTTCTCGATTTCGATGCTCTGCTTGCTTTCCGTAACGCTGGCACCGAGCGCGGTTGCCAAAGATTCGATTCCTTTATCCATTGACCTTCACTTCCTCCACAATCGGTGCCGAATCGTCAAGCGCGGCGATTTCCGCGGCAACGTCTGTGACGCTTTCCTCTACAGTCTTGTATATGGCATAGCCACTCGCAGCGTAGTAATCGAGCATGTGTGGTTGGACGTAAAACGAGAGTCCATCCTTCTCAACTCTGTACGTGGTCATTCCATACCTCCTTATAGCGACGTGATCATTAGTCCATGGTCGAAAGTGATCGTCCAATTTGTCCAAGTCATAGACAGGTTTTGGCAAAGGCCGGACACGTTATACGTTCCGGTCAGTTGAAGATTTGTCCACGAGCTTTTCAGGTTCCCGACGAGCGTGACGCTGCCGCTCATGCCGGTCTTACAGGAGACGTACTCGCCACGGTCTTTGTATTCGCCGACGCCGATCCAGTCATCGGTGAGAAGGCAGATGCATCCTTTGCCAGCGAGACGCGCGCCATACACCTTGGACTTAGTGTTGTAGTTGTTGAA
>OMFP01000563.1_pt1 | contig 15376 bp, 13 predicted proteins | sample 1674221 | NCBI WGS metagenome assembly OMFP01 (sample SAMEA103958152, study PRJEB25191) | human gut metagenome | biome: human-associated habitat [ENVO:00009003]; feature: intestine environment [ENVO:2100002]; material: feces | place: Germany | collected 2013/2015
TGCCCACTACCCACCACCACGACACGCCATAGAAAACCCCGCCGATGACCAATCATCGACGGGGTTTGGCACATGTGCAACGCTTGCGATTACAGCTTCGGCAGATACTTCTTCAGCTCAAACGGGGTGACCTGCTTGCGGTACTCATCCCATTCCTGATGCTTGTTGCGCAGGAAGTATTCGAACGCATGCTCGCCGAGCACATCCGCCACGAAGTCGGACTTCTCCATGATCTTCAGAGCCTCGTCAAGCGATTCCGGCAGCGGCTGGATGCCCATGGCCTGGCGTTCGGCGTCGGTGAGCTCCCACACGTCGTCACTGGTCGGCTCCCCCAGCTGCATCTGCTTGTCGATGCCATCGAGTCCGGCGGCCAGCAGCACGGAGTATGCGAGGTACGGATTGGCGACCGGGTCCAACGCGCGGAATTCCATACGGGCGGAGTTGCCCTTACCTGGCTTGTACTGCGGGATGCGCAGCAACGCGGAACGGTTGTTATGGCCCCAGCAGATGTAGCTCGGCGCTTCGGCACCGCCCCACAGCCTCTTGTAGGAGTTGACGTACTGGTCGGTGACCGCGCAGATCTCGGCCGCGTGGTACAGGATGCCGGCGGCAAACTGACGTGCGGTGACGGACATATTGAATTCCTGGCCGGCCTCGTAGAACGCGTTGGCGTCACCTTCGAACAGGCTCAAGTGCGTGTGCATGCCGGAGCCCGGAGCGTCGGCGAGAGGCTTCGGCATGAAGCTGGCATGGATGCCTCGCTCCAGCGAAATCTCCTTGACGACGGTGCGGAAGGTCATGATGTTGTCGGCCGTGGTGAGCGCGTCCGCATATCGCAGATCGATCTCGTTCTGGCCTGGCCCCGCCTCGTGGTGCGAGTACTCCACCGAGATGCCCATCTGCTCGAGCATGTTGACGGTGGCGCGGCGGAAGTCCATGCCGGGGCTGCGCGGCACATGGTCGAAGTAGCCGCCCTCATCGATCGGCTTCGGAGTCTGCGCCCAGTCATCCTGCTTTTCAAACAGATAGAATTCAATCTCCGGATGCACGTAGAAGGTGAAACCCTTCTCCTTGGCCTTGGCCAGCGCTTGCTTGAGCACGTGGCGCGGGTCACCCAAGGACGGCTCACCATCAGGCGTGAGCACGTCGCAGAACATGCGCGCGGTGCCCTGCGGGCCTCCGCGCCACGGAAGAATCTGGAACGTCGACGGATCGGGCTTGACGATCATATCGTCTTCGGACACGCGGGTGAGGCCTTCCACGGCGGAACCGTCGAATCCGAGCCCTTCCTCGAATGCGGCTTCCAGTTCCGCCGGCGCGATGGCCACGGACTTCAGTGTTCCCAACACATCCGTGAACCATAGACGAATGAAGCGCACGTCGCGTTCCTCGACCGTGCGCAAAGCAAACTCTTGCTGTTTATCCATAGTGTCCAATCGTTCCATGCGCATGTTACGAACGTCGTTAACACATGCCGTGTCGCGACATGTCAGCGTGCGACTTCGAGGGCTTCCTCCAGCGTGAAGGCGCGCGCGTACAGCGATTTGCCGAGAATCGCGGCGTCCACGCCCAGTTCGGCGAGCTCCTTGATGTTGCGCAGGTCGTCGAGCTTGGAGATGCCACCGGATGCGGTGACCTTCGCGTCGGTGCGGGACGCCACTTCGCGCAGCAGCTCGATGTTCGGGCCGCTCATCATGCCGTCGCGTGCCACGTCGGTGACCACGTAACGGGAGCAGCCGACGGAGTCGAGGAACTTCATGGTCTCGAACAGGTCGCCACCTTCCTTCACCCAGCCGCGGGCCGCGAGGGTGTGGCCGCGCACGTCAAGGCCGACGGCCACGCGGTCGCCGTACTTCTTGATGACGGAAGCGGTCCAGTCGGGGTTCTCCAGAGCCGCGGTGCCGATGTTCACGCGGGCCGCGCCGGCTTCGAGCGCCGCGTCGAGCGAGGCGTCGTCGCGCACGCCGCCGGACATTTCGATGTTGACCTTGTCGCCCAGTTCCTTGACGATGGCGCGCAGCTGGTCACGGTTGTTGCCGGTGCCGAATGCGGCGTCGAGATCGACGAGGTGGATCCATTCCGCACCCGATTCCACCCACGTGCGGGCGGCTTCCAGCGGGGAGCCGTAGTCGGTTTCGGAGCCGGATTCGCCTTGGCGCAGGCGCACGGCCTTGCCATCACGGACGTCGACGGCGGGAAGCAGCGTCAAAGACATGTCATACCTTTCGTTGCGTTGAACGGTTTTCGGCCGTTCAACGGATCTTGCGATTACCGATTTGAATTTACGATTTTGCGATTGCCTTGCACGAATCCGCGTTCAGAACGTCGCAACCCAGTTACGCAGCAGCTGCGCGCCGGCTTCGGCGGATTTCTCCGGATGGAACTGCGTGGCGAACAACGGTCCACGTTCGTAGGCGGCCACGAATCGGCTGCGCCCGTAGGTGCACCACGTCACATGCTCTTCCGCATCGCCGAAGTCCAGCTGGTCGGCGGAGGTGTCGGCAGGCGAAGCGCTCATCGCGGCAAAGGAGTGCACGAAATAGAATCGTTCGTTCTCCACGCCCTTGAGCAGCACGGAACCTTCCGGCGCTTCGACGGTGTCCCAACCCATGTGCGGCACCACGTCGGCGTCGAGCAGCTCGACATCGCCCTTGATCAGACCGAGACCGGGCGTGCCGTCGCCATGTTCCATGCCACGTTCGAACATGATCTGCTCGCCCACGCAGACGCCGAGCACCGGGCGGCCGGCGCGCAGACGGTCTTTGATGACCCTGTCTCCGCCGACGCTTTTCAGTCCTTCCATGCATGCGCCGAACGCGCCCACACCCGGCACCACCAGTCCGTCGGCTTCCAGAGCCTGACGATGGTCGGACGTGAGGGTCACGTCGAGGTCGAGATTGGCCAGCGCGCGCACCATGGAACGCACGTTGCCGAAACCGTAATCGAACACCACCACGGAAGTCATGGGCGCTCTCCTTCTTTTGCTTGCCGAAGAATCCATCCTTCGGGGAAAAACTTATTCGATGCTTGACGAACCACGACCGAATCGCGTGTGCTCGGCGAGGATCTTCATGGCGTCATCACGGGTCAGGCTTGCGGAATCGACGGTTTCCACGCCGGAATCACGCACCCCCTGAACGTCGGTGATGCCCAGCAGCAGGTCTTCGACGAACGGCGCGGTGGAGGTGAGCAGCACCGGTGGCGCGAACGTCTGGCCGACCTTGCCTTGCAGGTACATCGTCGCCTCGAGCTTGTCCGCACGGTTGATCGCGAGGACGGCAGGCATGCCGGAGACCACGGTGGTCAGATCTTTGATGGCCGCTTCCGGGCCATCGCCGTCGAGATTGCGTAATACAGCGACCGCGCCTTGCGGTGAGGCGAGGCATTGCGCGGAGATGTCGGACAGTTGGCAGAACGCGGCGAACAGGCGTGCGGAGGCAAGTCGGGTGATGATCACCGCGACTTTCGCACGGTTGCCCAGCAGTCCCTGCAACTCGTCGTCGAATGACAGCGAGTTCTCGGCTTCGGACAGTACCGCGTCGGCTTCCTTCGATTGCAGGCCGTCCTGCGATTCGTCGGAAGACGCATCGGAATTAACCGTCTCATCCGGCTGATCGAATGGCACCTGCGCGGGAGCATCGTTCTGTTGGGCAGCTTCCTCGTCCTGGAATTCCTTTTCGAAGCCGGCCATGGCCGCTTCCAGCTCCTCTTCGCTGAAATGCATGCCGTCGTCGTTGGTCTTCCCCAAGCCGTCGAAACCGTTCAAATCGTCCTTGTCGTCGGACATCACAGCGCGCCCTTCGTGCTGGGAATGCCGTCGACGCGCGGATCGGGTTCGATGGCGAAACGCAATGCGCGGGCCAAAGCCTTGAATTCGGCTTCGGCGATGTGGTGCGGGTCGCGGCCGGAAATCACGTGCAGGTGCAGGCAGATGCCGGCATGCATGGCGATGGATTCCATGACGTGGCGAACGAGCGAACCGGTAAAATGCCCGCCAATCATGCAGTATTCGAAGCCTTCCGGCTCTCCGGTGCACACGCAGTACGGGCGGCCGGAAATGTCGACGACGGCTTTGGCGAGTGCCTCGTCGAGCGGCACGGTGGCGTCGGCGAAACGGCGGATGCCACGCTTGTCTCCGAGGGCCTGCTTCAGAGCCTCGCCGAATACGATGGCGATGTCTTCGACGGTGTGGTGCGCGTCGATGTCGGTGTCCCCGGTGGCTTTGATTTTCAGGTCGATCAGCGAATGCTTGCCGAGCGCCGTCATCATGTGATTGTAGAACGGCACGGATGTGTCGATGTCGGTTTTGCCGGTTCCGTCGAGGTTGAGACTCAGCTCCACCTTGGATTCGCTGGTTTCACGAACGATGGTTGCAGTACGTGCCATGTTGCGACTCCTTTTGCGATGTTGCAGTTGCGATATTACAGCTACGATATTGCGATTGCGGTGGTTGCGTCTTCCGCAGCCACCGCGATTCTGTTCTGTTTCAAGCTTATTGCCGAATACTGTCACGAACTTCCGTTCCGGACAGTATCCCAGCTTGCGTTCCGGCTTGTTCAGCCCTGTTCCACGATGCGCAGCACTTCGACCAACGCCTCACGGAACCGTGCCATTTCCTCGTCGGTGCCCATGCACACTCGCATCCAGCCTTCCGGACCGACGACGCGGATGAGCACGCCGCGCTTCAACAGTTCGTCGAAGATGCGGTCGCGGTCGTCGAAATGGCCGCCGAAGAGAATGAAGTTCGACTGGGTTTCGGCCACTTCGAGCGGCTGGCCCTTGTAGGTCTGCTCCTTGAGCCATGCGGAGGTGGCGTTGCGGGTTTCGCGCAGGTGCGCCACGCGGCTCAGCTGTTCGTCGGTGTGTTCGAACGCGGCGAGGGCGGCGGCCTGGGTGACGGCGGACAGGTGGTACGGCATGCGCACGATGCGCACGCAGTCGATGATGCCCTTGTTAGCGGCCAGGTAGCCGACGCGTGCGCCGGCGAAGGCGAACGCCTTGCTCATGGTGCGGCTGACGGCGAGGTTTTCGTATTCGCCGATGAGTTCCAGCGCGGTGGGCGTGCCCGGATCTCGGAATTCGATGTACGCCTCGTCCACCACGACCACCGGATGCACGCCTTCGGCGGCGCCCGCCACTTCGACGGGCGGCTTCGAGCACGCGCTTCAGATCTTCCGGCTTGAGCGGGGTGCCGGTCGGATTGTTCGGGCTGGTGAGCACGATCATGGCCGGCTTGACCTCTTCGATCGCCTTGATGGTGGCGTCCACGTCAAGCGTGAAGTCGGCGTTGCGGTGCGCAAGCTTCCACGTGGTGAACGTGTCGCGTGCGTATTCCGGATACATGGAGTACGTCGGATCGCAGCCGAGCGCGATGCGGCCGGGGCCGCCGAACGCCTGGAACAGCTGCAGCATGATCTCGTTGGAGCCGTTGGCGCCCCACAACTGGTCGACGTCCAGACGGGTACCGGATTCGCGGGCCAGGTAATCGGAGAATGCCTGACGCAATTCGATGTGCTCACGGTCCGGGTATCGGTTGAGTGTGGGGGCGATTTCACGCACACGCTTGGCGATGGTGTCGCATACGGCCGGGTCCGGCGCATACGGGTTCTCGTTGACGTTCAGGCACACCGGCACGTCCAGCTGGGGAGCGCCGTACGGCTCCTCACCGATCAGGTCGTTGCGCAGCGGCAGATATGCCGGAATCGCGTTGCTGGAAGTCTCGCTCATCGGAGGCCGGCCTGCTCTTCCTGTTCCTTGATGGTCGCCTTGTTGTACGGGTCGTCGATGAAGCGGCTCAGCACGCATTCGCCGTGTGCCGGCAGATCTTCGGAGACGGCGAAGGCGTTCACACGGGCGGCGAGGGTCTTCAGTCCCTGCTCGTCGTATTCGATGACTTCGACCGGCTTCATGAAGGTGTGCACGCCGAGGCCGGCGGCGAAGCGCGCGGTGCCGGAGGTCGGCAGCACGTGGTTGGAACCGGACATGTAGTCGCCCAGCGGAACCGGGGAGTACGGGCCACGGAAGATGGCGCCGGCGTTGCGGATCTTGGCGATCACGGCATCCGGATCAGCGGTCTGCACTTCAAGGTGTTCGGCCGCGTACGCGTTGGCCGCGTCGATGGACTGTTCGATGCCGTCTGTGAGGATGATGCCGGACTGGCGGCCGCGCAGCGACGTGTTGACGCGCTCGGCGTGCTCGGTGCGAGGCACGCGGTACTTGAGGCTCTCCTGCACCTTGTCGGCGATGTCTTCGCTGTCGGTGATAAGCACGGAACCGGCGAGCTCGTCATGTTCGGCCTGGCCGATCAGATCGGCGGCGAGCCAGCTTGGGTTGGCACCCTTGTCGGCGATGATGGCGATTTCGGTCGGACCGGCGACGGCGTCGATGCCGACGATGCCGGAGACCATGCGCTTGGCGGTGGCGACGAAGATGTTGCCCGGGCCGGTGATCTTGTCCACCGGATCGCACAGAATCTCGCCGTCCTGCGGTTCGGAGCCCTTGGCGCCGTAAGCGAACATGGCGATGGCCTGAGCGCCGCCGACCGCGTACACCTCGTCCACGCCGAGGATGGCGCAGGTGGCGAGGATGGTCTTGTCCGGCAGGCCGTCGGAGTTGCTGCGGCTCGGCGGGGTGGCGATGGCCAGCGATTCGACGCCTGCGGCCTGCGCCGGCACCACGTTCATGATGACGGAGCTCGGGTAGACGGCCTTGCCTCCCGGCACGTACAGGCCGACGCGCTGCACCGGAATCCAACGTTCGGCGACGCGCGCGCCTTCGGCCAGGTCGGTGTGGAACGGGGCCGGCACCTGGGATGCGGATACGGCGCGGCAGCGGCGCACGGATTCCTCGATGGCGGCGCGCACTTCCGGATCGAGCTCGTCGACGGCGGCCTTCATGGCCTCGACCGGCACACGCAGATGCTCGGGACGGATATGGTCGAACTTCTCCGCGAAGTCGCGCAGGGCCGCAGCGCCGCGGGCCTTCACATCATCGAGAATCGGCTGTACGAGCTCAGTGGCCTCGTTGGTGCCCATCTCGGCGCGGGGCATGGCTTCCAGCATTTCAGCTCGAGTCAGCTTCTTGCCGCGCAGGTCAATGATTCGCATATAGTTTTCTTCGCTCATAACGCCCCATGGTAACAACGCCAAGTCACGAGAACGTCCCGTCGTCTCACATTCAGCCGCATTGTGAGACACGCAGATCCACCGTTTTCCATGCCATGCCGATTTCCGCGAAAAATATATGCCGGTCGACGCCATTCAGCATCGGCCGGCAATCAAAAACCTGTTCAGGTCAAACCGTTCAAGTCAAACCGCTCAGGCCAACGGAAGCGAGCTCGGTCCGAAGAGAATCTTGATTTCGGCGAACAGCGACGTGTCGCGTTTGACGCGGAACCGGTCTCCGAACGTCAGCACCTTGGCGTTGCCTTTGTCGTCCATCAACGCCAGTTTCACCTCGCACGGGCCGGGATGGCTGGTCAGAATCTGCCCGAGCCGCCGCACATGCGACTGGTCGAGCGCGATCGGCGGCAGCACAATCGTCAGCGGACGTTCATCCTGCGCCTCCAACGTCGGCACGGTGAATTCGGTGGCGCGCATGCTCACTGTCTCATCGCGCTTCTCCACCTGGCCGCGGATCTGTACCACGGTGTCGACGGCGAGCTCGGGCGCGGCGGCCTCGTACACCTTGCCGAAGAACATGCATTGGATGGAACTTTCCAAATCCTCGACGGTTACGATGGCCCACGGATTGCCCTTTTTCGACACGCGGCGGTCCACGTTCGTGATCAGGCCCGCGATCGTCACCTGCTGGCCGTCCGGCATGCTTCCCGCGCGGTCGATCAGGTGCGCTATCGACATTTCGCGCAACGACACCAGAATCGACTGCATGCCGCTCAACGGATGGTCGGACACGTACAGGCCAAGCATCTCACGTTCGAAGTTGAGCTTGGTTTTCTTGTCCCACTCCTCCACGTCGGGCACCTGCACCATGGCGTCTCCCATGGCGGAATCGTTCTCTTTGGAATCGTCCAGGTCGGCGAACAGGTCGAACTGGCCTTCCGCCTGCTTGCGTTTCAGGCCGACGACCGAATTGATGGCCGTTTCGTGGATGGTGAACAGCGCACGACGGTTCGGGTCGATCGAGTCGAACGCGCCGGCCTTGATCAGCGATTCCACCAATCGCCTGTTCAGCGCCTCCAACGGCACGCGTTTGATGAAATCGGTGAAGTTCACGTACTTGCCGTGGCCGTTCTCACGTTCCGCGATGATCGCATCGACCGCGTTCTTGCCGACGTTGCGGATGGCGCCGAGGCCGAATCGCACGACGTCGCCGACTGCCGAATACTCGTACACCGACTCGTTCACGTCCGGAGAAAGCACCTGGATGCCCATGCGTCGCGCCTCGCCCAGGTACAGCGCGGTCTTGTCTTTGTTCGTGCTGGCGCCTTGCAGCAGGGCGGCCATGAACTCCACCGGATAATGCGTTTTCAGATACGCGGTCCAGTAGGAGATCAAACCGTATGCGGCCGAATGCGCCTTGTTGAACGCGTAGCCGGAGAACGGCACGAGGATGTCCCACACGGCCTGCGCGGCCTCTTCGGAATATCCATGCTCCTTCATGCCGGCGAAGAACGGAATCTTCTCCTTGGCCAGCACTTCCGGCTTCTTCTTGCCCATCGCTCGACGCAGCACGTCTGCCTTGCCCAGCGAATAGCCGGCGAGGATTCGCGCCGCGGACTGCACCTGCTCCTGGTAGACGATCAGACCGTAGGTCTCGTCGAGCACTTCCTTAAGCGGTTCGGCCACTTCGGGGTGGATTGGCGTAATCTTCTGCAGACCGTTCTTGCGCTTCGCATAGTTGGTGTGCGAATCCATATCCATCGGACCTGGACGGTACAGCGCAATCAGTGCGGAAATATCGTTGAAGTTGTTCGGCTTCAACGTTTTCAGCAGCGAGCGCATGCCGTCGGAATCGAGCTGGAACACGCCGAGCGTGTCGCCACGGGACAGCAGGTCGTAGGTGGGGCGGTCGTCCAGCGGAATCTTCGTATGGTCGATGCGTTCCTTGCCGTTCGCCTCGATGTTGTTCAGGGTGTCTCGGATCACCGTCAAGTTGGAAAGTCCGAGGAAGTCCATCTTGACCAGACCGAGCGTTTCGCACGTATGGTATTCGAGCGTGGTGGTGACGGTGCCGTCGGTACGTTCCAGCAGCGGCGACGTGTTGGTGATCGGCTCGCTGCCCATGATGGTGGCGCAGGCGTGCACACCGGTCTGACGAATCAGACCTTCGATGCCCATCGCCTCGTCCGTGATGCGTTTCGCGTCCGGGTCGGAATCGTACAGTTCGCGGAATTCGCGTGCTTCCGCGTATCGTTTCGCGCTTGGGTCGAAGATGTCGTGCAGCGGAATGTCCTTGCCGCCGGTCTGTGCGGGAGGCAGGGCTTTGGTGATCTTGTCTCCGACGGAGAAGTCGTATCCCATGATGCGGGCGGAGTCCTTCAGCGCCTGCTTGGTTTTGATGGTGCCGTAGATCACGCACTGCGCCACTTTGTCACGTCCGTATTTCTCACCCACGTAGTCGAGCACGCGTCCACGACCGTCCGGGTCGAAGTCGACGTCGATATCAGGCAGTGAGACACGTTCCGGATTGAGGAATCGTTCGAAGATCAGACCGTGTTCAAGCGGATCAAGTTCGGTGATGCCCATCGCATACGCGACCATGGCGCCTGCGGCGGAGCCACGGCCCGGCCCCACCATCACGCCGTGGGCCTTCGCCCAGTTGATGTAGTCGGCCACGACGAGGAAGTAGCCGCAGAACTGCATCTGGCAGATCACGCCGCATTCGTAGTCGGCCTGCCGCAGCACTTCGAGCGACGGCTTGCCGTTGTACCGGCGTTCCAGGCCTTCCTCGACCTTCTTCAGGAACAGCGACGTCTCGTCCCAGCCTTCCGGACAGTCGAATTGCGGCATGAACGCGCCGTCTTCATGATCGTCGAACATGACGTTGCAGCGTTCGGCGATCTCCAACGTGTTGTCGCACGCTTCGGGAAGGTCTTTGAACAGTTCGCGCATTTCCTCGGCGGATTTGATGTAGTAGCCGGTGCCGTCGAATTTGAATCGGCCCGGCTCGTCCAGCGTGGAGCCGGAGTTGATGCACAGCATGGCGTCCTGCGCGCCGGCGTCTTCGGCACGCGTGTAATGGGAATCGTTGGTGGCCAGCAGCGGCGCGTTGAGCTTTTTTGCGATGTCGAGCAGCCCGTCGGTCACTTGCTTTTCGATTTTCAGGCCGTGGTCCATGAATTCGATGTAGAAATTATCGCGGCCGAAAATGTCTTGGAATTCGCCGGCGGCACGCAACGCGTCATCGAACTGGCCCAGGCGCAGACGAGTCTGGATGATGCCCGACGGGCAGCCGGACGAGGCGATGATGCCTTTCGAATATTTGGCGAGGATTTCCTTATCCATACGCGGATAGCGCATGACTCGGCCTTCAAGGTTCGCGTCGGTGGAGGCTTTCATGAGGTTGACGAGGCCTTCGTCGTTTTCTGCCCACATGGTCAGGTGGGTGATGACACCGCCGCCGGACACATCATCCGGGTTACGGCGGCGATGCAGCGGATCCAGATCCGGATTCCAGTTGGTGTCCCAGCTCACACGGGTGGGGTCCTGACGTGCGGTTTCCGGCGTCACATAGGCTTCGATGCCGATGATCGGCTTGATGCCGGCGTTGACCGCGGCGCTCCACATCTCATACGCGCCATGCATGTTGCCGTGGTCGGTGATGCCGACGGCCGGCATGCCCAGTTCCTTGGCGCGCTTGACCAGATCCGGTATTTTCGATGCGCCGTCGAGCAGCGAATAATGCGTGTGATTATGCAGTTGCACGAAATTTGCGGAAGTAGCCATGCGTTCCAATTTAGCTGGGCTTCATGACGGCGTGGAGTCGTTTCTGGCCGTCCGGCCACACTTTTATAGGGACTGGTCGGCGTGCCGTGCGCGCATCACGTCAAGCGCATGCTGCAGGTCGGCGGGATAGTGCGATTTCACCGTGGTCCACACGTGCGTACGCGGATGGCGGAATTCCAATTGCATGGCGTGCAGCCATTGCCGTTCAAGGCCAAGCGCCTCGCTCAGCTGCGGATTCGCGCCGTACATGGCGTCCCCCGCCAACGGATGCCCGATGGATGAGAAATGCACGCGGATCTGATGGGTGCGGCCGGTTTCCAGGTTCACGGATACGAGCGTGGCTTCGCCGAAACGTTCCATCACGTCCCAATGCGTGATGGCCTCTTTGCCGGCCGGTGTCACGCAGAAGCGGAAGTCGGAGACTTTGGCGCGTCCGATCGGCGCTTCGATGGTGGCTTTGTCTTCTTTGAGATTGCCCTGCACGAGTGCGTGATATGTTTTGACGACCTCATGTTCGGCGAACTGCCGGCGCATCTCCACGTACGCAAGATCGGACTTGCATACGAGCATCAGTCCCGATGTGCCCACGTCGAGTCGTGACACGATGCCTTGACGACCTGCCGCGCCATATGACGTGATGTGCACTCCCCTGTCGATCAGGCTGCCAAGCACCGTCGGACCGGTCCATCCGACGGATGCGTGCGCGGCGACGCCGACCGGCTTGTCCACCACGACCACATCGTCGTCCTCATAGACGACGGCCATGTCATGGGCGATCGGTTCCGGTTCGGACCGTTCCTCGACGATGTCGAATTCTACGGTTTCGCCTGCCTGCAGGGTCGACGATTTGGAAATGTCCCTGCCAAGCACGCGCGCCTGTCCGCTTTCGATGAGGTCGGCCGCCTTGGCCCGGGAAATGCCAAGCATTTTGGCGACCGCGACGTCGAATCGTTTGCCGACGAGCGCGTCGGGAGCGGGTACGAGACGGCTCATGCTGCTTTCGCCCCGTCGTCGGTTGCGTTCGCATCATCACCAAGCGTCTTGCCGTTGGCCTCGTCAAGGTCCTTTTGGCTGAACGGTTCCCCGAGGAACAGCAGCAGCACCGCCGCAACGCCCGCGAGCATGAGGAAGATGTCCGCCACGTTGCCGATGGACCATCCGTAGTTCAGGAAATCCACGACCTTGCCGTTGAGGAACCCTTCCGCGTAGATGACGCGGTCGATGAGGTTGCCGAACGCTCCTGCGAAGGCGAAGGCGAACAGCACCGTCCATTTCATGGAAATGGTGCGGACGGCAAGTACGACCAACGCCACGCAGGCCGCCATCGCCAGCAGGGAAATCAGCCACGTCATGCCGGAGCCCATGCCGAGCGAGGCGCCTGGATTACGCACCAATGTCAACGAAAGCAGGCCGGGAATCACGCGTATGGTACGGCCATCGGCCAATGCGGACAAAGCCCACATCTTGGTGAGCTGGTCAATCGCGATCGTCGCGATCGCAATACACGCAAAGACGGCCACGCGGTCGCGCAGCCGTCTTTGATCATTCTTCATGATGTCAGACACAGGCTAATCTCAGTCGTTGTTGTCCTGAGGGTCCTGGTCGTAGTTGTTCGTATCGGACACCTGGTTGACGAGCTGGCCGAGGAAGTCGGTGAGTCGTGCACGGTATTCGGTTTCGAACTGCTTGAGGCCCTTGATGTTGCCTTCGATGACCTTGGTCTGGGTCTCGAGGTTGTCGCGGACCTGCTGGGCGTAGTCGTCGGCAGCGGTACGGGTCTTCGAATCGTAGTCGAAGGCGCGCTTCTGCACTTCGGCTTCGTAGTTGTCGGCCTCGGTGTGCTTGTCGGAGAAGTACGTGTCGGCGTCCTGGGTCTTCTGAGCCAGGTAGCCGTCGCCCTCTTCCTGCTTCTGCGCGAAGTAGGCGTCGCCTTCCTGCTGCTTCTGCTCCAGATAAGCGTCGCCATCCTGCTGCTTGCCGGCCAGATAGGCATTGCCTTCCTCGGTCTTCTGCGCAAGGTAGGCGTCGCCCTCCTCGGTCTTCTGGTTCAGGTACGCATCGCCATCCTGCTGCTTCTGTGCCAGATAGGCATCGCCATCCTGGGTCTTGCCGGACAGGTAGTTGTCGGCGTTGGCGCGGGTGTCGGTGGAGTACTGGTCAGCCTCGGAACGAGTGCGGTTGGAGTAGTCGTTGGCGCTGCCGATGATCTCTTCGTACTTGCGCTGGCTTTCCTCGGTGATCTCCTTGGCCTTGGCCTTGCCCTTGTCGACGTACTGGTCGTGCAGCTGCATGGCCAGCGTCAGCATGGCGGTGGCGCGCTCCGGCTCGGTATTGGCGCTTGCCGCGGCACCTGCGATCTTCTGCAGGCTGCCGGTTTCGGTGCTCGGCTCGGACTTGGCGACCTGTTCGCGCAGCTGTGCCTCGCGAATCTGGGAATCCTTCAGCTGCTGGGCAAGCTGCTGGATCTGCATGGCCTGCTGCTTCACCTGGGCATCCTGCTGCTGGGACTGGGCAGCATGCTCCTGAGTGAGCTGCTGGGCCTGAGCGACCTGGTCCTGCGCTTCCTGAAGCTTTGCGGTGAGCTGATCGATCTGCTCCTTCTGACGCTGAGCCACGACCACCTGCTCCTGGGCCGATGCCAGCTGACGGGACAGATCCTCGGTCTGTGCGCGGAACGTGTCACGCTCGTGCTGCACGGCGGTAAGCTGCTCGCCAAGGTCGGCCTGACCGGCCGCTTCGGCTGCCTGGGCGGTGAGCTGATCGACCTGCGCGGACAGACGATCGATCTGCCCCTTGAGCTGCTCGTTCTGGGAAGACAGCGCACGATTGCTTTCCTCTGCCTCGGAAAGCTTGGCGGCCGCGGCCTGAGCGGCCTGAGCGGCCTGGTCTCCCGCACCAGCTGCCTGCTCGGAGGCGGACTTCAGCGTCGCGTTCTCCTGCTGCAGGGACTGGATCTGAGCATTCAACTCGGAAATCTTGGAATTGAGTCCTGCGACATCCGGGCCAAGAGACTGCGTGGCCTGTCCGCCGGCAACTGCCTGCTTGCCAAGGGCTTCCACCGTCTCGGTTACCTGATCGAGGAAGTCATCGACTTCATCGACGTCATAGCCTTCCTTGAACCTTACGGTCTGGAAAGTATGCTCCCTAATATCTTTCGGCGTCAACAGAGCCATAAATCCTTACACCTCGCTTTGGGCTTGATGCCTTACTGTTGTTGCTTTCAGTGTTCGACTCTAGCACGAAACCATAGATATTTTGCGGAAAAACGGTTTTTTAGAGGTGCTAAATAAGGAAATCAATGACCACAAGAACGAAATAAAGCACAAGATACGCGACGTCAAAATAGATCGGTCCGAGCGGAACGGGACGAATATACTGCCGCAACCACCTTAACGGCGGCTCCGTCAGCTGGTAGATGGCGTCGAACAACGAGGCCACGATTCCGCTTGGCCGCCACGTCGGCGACAATGCCAACACCCAGTCGAGAATCATGCGGACGAACAGCACCAGGATATAGGCGTTGACCAGAAAATGGACGACGCTACCAATTATCGAGAGAATCACGTTGCCACTGTATCAAGCGCGCATAACAAAATGCCCCCGCTTTCAGTGGGGGCATAATCGTCTGATTTGTGCTTGCTCTGTGCTACACGGCTCAGTCGGCGAACAGGTCGTGGGCCGGACCCTTGTCTTCAGGCTCCTCGACCTTGATGTTCACTTGGGCCGGGCTCAGCAGGAACACGCGCGGAGTGACGCGTTCGATGGAGCCGCGCACGCCGAACACCACACCGGCGGAGAAGTCGACGATGCGGTATGCCACGGCTTCGGCCACACCTGTCAGGTTCAGCACCACCGGAATGCCGTCACGAATGGCGCGACCGACCATCTGCGCATCGTCATAGGTCTTCGGATGGATGGTGGTGATGCGGCTAACTCCACCCCCCTGGAACGGGTTGGACTGCTCACGCGGAGCGGACGGCGTGGAAGCGGAAGCCGAAGAGGAAGGCATCGGGGTGACGGAATGATCCGAATCGAACGAGGTCTCGCCGGTGTCGACGTCATCCTCGAAATCATCCTCACCCTCGGCGACGTCGGACATTCCCAAGTACGACATCGCGTTCTTCATGAAACCTGCCATGTATGTTCCTTTCGCGTCTACGCGTTGACTTTAGCGCAGGAAATCCGGAATATCGAGGTCGCCCGGATCGTTAGCCGAAACCACTTCATGCTCGGTGGTCTGGTCGAACGAGGCGACGTTCTGGTCCGGAGTGGACGGAATGTAGCTGGACAGCGGCTGCACCTGCGGCACCGCCGGAGTCTGCACCGGCTGCGGCTGCTGGGCGGGAGCCTGCACGCCGGCGGACAACGCGGACAGCGGTACCGTGTTTTCCTTGGCCGCGGCCGGCTTTTCTTCGGCCGGCTGGTCGGGCTTCTTAGAATTGGCATCGAAACCTGCCGCGATGACGGTG
>OMFP01000568.1_pt1 | contig 15324 bp, 10 predicted proteins | sample 1674221 | NCBI WGS metagenome assembly OMFP01 (sample SAMEA103958152, study PRJEB25191) | human gut metagenome | biome: human-associated habitat [ENVO:00009003]; feature: intestine environment [ENVO:2100002]; material: feces | place: Germany | collected 2013/2015
CCAGGTTCATAAGGGCCTGGAGCGCTGTGTTCTTAAGGGCTGGGACGGAGGGATTCGAACCCCCAACAGCCGGCACCAAAAACCGGAGTTCTACCGTTGAACTACGTCCCAATGTCGTGGTGTTGCTAAAAGCAACTCGTCTAGTTTACCTAATCTGCGAGGGCATCGCAAACGCCATCGAGCAGGCGTACCGCGAGCGTCTGGGCGTCGCTGGCAGTGAAGGTGCCGTTGTAGCGCGTCATGCCGGTGAGCTCAATGCGGATGCGTGCCGGCTTTTGCTGCGCGGCGACATTGGCGGTGCGGATGCGCTGGGCCAGGTTGTGGCACTCGGCGAGGGCAATCGTGGCGCGCGGAGCGGCGTCGGCGGGTAGCTCGTCGCTTGCGATTTCGAGTACCAGGTCGACATCGGTCGGAACCTCGGAGTCGCAAAGCATCATGCCGCTGTTGTCGGTCGTCGCCGTGGCGATGTTCCACATGCGCGATGCTACGCTGCGCGCGATGGGGTCCTCGCCAATGACGGCAATCTGGAAACGCTCGAGTACGTTGGCCGCGCGGGCAAAGCCGATGCGCGATTCGGCCTCGGTCACCGAAGGTTTACCCTCCCACACGTGGTGCAGGCGGTTGATATAGGCGTAGGTATCCTGGAAAGCCATACCGTCGGCAAACAGACCGACGTTTTCCTGGAACTGCTGAAGGGCCGCCTCGGTGTGAGGGCCAAAGTAGCCATCGTCCTCGCCGCAGGCAAAGCCCAAAACGTTGAGCGCCTTCTGCAAGGCCTGCACGTCGGCGCCATGGAAATTGGGCATACGCAGGTAGAGGGTGCGGTCGCCCAGCTTATACGAGGCGTCGACCAGGGCACTCCAACAGGGGATGTCAACGGCGTGACCGGCGGCAAGACCGCTGTCGAGCCTAAAGGTGCTAACGGCCTGCTCGGTGGTGGCACCAAAGTGCTTGTCGGCGACCTCGGTGGCATCAATCGTGTAGCCGAGCTGCAGGAGACGAGACTGCACGTCCTCGACGGCTGCTCCCTGCATGCCCGTTGTAATAGGTTCCATGAACGAACCCCTTTCGGCGTATCATTCGTACTATTTGAGCGCCTGTCGGATAGACGACGCAAAGGGATGCATAAACATACATTCAACAGTGTAGCAACTTGTACCCAAATGCGCTGCCGACAGGTTTTGCAACCCCCGCTAGTTGAGTCGCTCCACAAAGAAATCTGCCATGGAGAGGAACAGTTCGCGTGCGTGCGAATCAAGCTCAACGTCCTCGATGGCGGCCTTGGCTTTGGCGGTTAGGTCCAGCGCGTAGGCGTGGGCGTAACCGATAGAGCCGGTCTCCTGGAAGATTTCCACGGCGCGCGCGAGCTGCGCGGGATCCTCGGTGCCCGAGGAGAGGATCGCTTCAATCTCATCGTGATAGCGCTCATCAGACAGGGCGTGCACGGCAACGAGCGTGCGCTTACCCTCGGTGATGTCGGTACGGAAGTCCTTGTTGGCGGCCTCCTTGGTACCGATCAAGTTGAGCAGATCATCTTGGATCTGGAAGGCAAGGCCCGTGTGCAGGCCAAAGGCGCGCAGTGCCTCAATCTGCTCCTCGCTGCCTCCGCCAATGATGGCTCCGGCGGCAAGCGGCGTGGCTCCGCTGTAATACGCGGTCTTGTGCGTCGCCATGTCCAGATAATCGTCGACCGAGATGTCAAAGCGCCCATCGCGGACCCAGCCCAAGTCGAGCGCCTGGCCCTCGATGGTGCGAACGATCATCTCGGTGAGCTCGTGGAGCACACGGAGTTTCACGTCTGCCTCGAGTGTGGGGTCGTCGAGAACCGTCTTGGTGACCATGGTGAGCGCCAGATCGCCGCAGTTGATGGCAAGGCCCGTGCCCTCGGTAAGGTGCATGCAAGGCTTGCCGCGACGCAGCTGGCCGTTGTCGGCTATGTCGTCATGGATAAGCGCTCCCGACTGAAAGTGCTCGATAGCTGCCGCCGCGCTGCGGGCGCTCTCAAAGTTACCGCCCACTGCGGTTGCGGCGAGCATGCAGATAAGCGGGCGGTGGCGCTTGCCGGCGTTGGCCGTAAAAGCCGAGAGCGGCGCGTACAGGTAGCGCTCGATATCGGCAGAGGTCGCCTGTCCGTCAAAGAACGTGGCCAGATAGTCGTTGATCTGGTCAAAGTGCTGGGCTAAAAAGCTGGTAAACGGACTGGACACGGGTTCTCGCATTCTTTCTTAGGTCGCATCGGTGCATTATGCAGACAACATATTGCCACATTAGGGCGTCGAGCGCGGCGGTTGAAGAAGATTGAGTCTTGCGGCTGCAAACGCGGCAAGGGACTCGGCTAGATAAGCCCAAAGTGTTCGAGCGCGGTGACGACGCCGTCGTGGTCGAAGCTGTCGGTTACGTAGTCGGCCTTTTCCTTGAGGAAGTCCGGCGCGTTGCCCATGGCGATGCCAACATCGACCGCCTCCATGAGGGCGATGTCGTTGCTTGCGTCGCCAATGCCATATACGGTGCCGTGGTCTGGCCCCAGGGCGTCAAGCACGGCCTTGATTCCGGCCCGTTTGGTGCACTCGCGAGGCGAGATTTCTGTGACCTCGAGCTCGAGCTCATTGAGGCAGAGCAGGGGTCCAAGCTCTTCATCTTGGGCGATGCGGTTGGCAAGTGGCGTGGACATAAGAATTTTATAGGCGTTGTAGTGCTCAAGTTGCGTGACGGCATCGCCTACGGTGCGTGCGTATCCGTACGTCTCGGGGGCATCCGCGCTCATGCGCACGACGCGATTGATGCCCTCAAAGCGAATGACCTCACCCGATTGCTCGAGATAGGGGGCGAGACGCTGTAGCAGACCGGGGTTTATGGCTGCATTTCGCACAATGCGCCCCTCGAGCTCGGCGTAGCCGCCCGCGAGACACACGACGCCCGTCCAAGGCAGCTCGAGCAGCTTGGGGTGGATGCAGCTGAGGGTGCGTCCCGTGCAGATAAAGGCTTTGTTGCCGTTGGCGACAAACGTGCGAATTGCCTGCGCAACCGCCTCGTTGGGATAGGGGGACAGGTCACGCTCGCTCTCGGGAAGCTCTTGTGCCGCTCGAGGGTCTTGCCAGGCGAGCGTTCCGTCGATATCGAAGAAACAGATATCGCTGCGCTTATGGGCTGCGCTGGCGGCAGGGGAGGCCGAGGTGGTGGGCACAAATCCCGGCTCGAGGCCCATGATCTGGTCAAAATGCTCTTTAACGCGGGGAACGGAGATGCCGATGATCACCTGGGCGGTCTTGCCCGTAATGATGAGGCCCTTGGCGCCCACCGCGACAAACGACGCGTTATCTGCAACGATGGAAGGGTCTGCGACCTCGACGCGCAGGCGCGTGGCACAGTTGGTTGCGCCCACAATATTGCCAACACCACCTAAAAGCTGAATTACCCGCTCAGCGAGGATGTGATCTTGATCGGATCGACTATTGACCTCGTCATTGGGAGATTGCTCTTTGGCAAAGCCGCTTTCCGTTAAACGATCGATTGCCGCGCGATTGGCGACATGATCCTCGCGGCCCGGCGTCTTAAGGTCATAGATCAAGATGAGTGCTCGAAAACTAACAAAAAAGATGAGGCTAAAGGCAAGGCCGATACCGAGCGCCAAAAGATAGGCACCGGCATGCGTGCGCATGAGCGGAATAAAGTTGAAGGCTGCCATCTCCATGAGGCCGCCCGAGAAGATGCCGACGATGCCAAAGAGATTCATGGTTGTGGCAAGGCAAGACGATAAGACGGCGTAGAGAAAAAAGAGCCCGGGGTGGGTGAACATAAAGAGAAACTCGAGTGGCTCGGTAACGCCGCAAACCACCGAGGCGATGATGGCGGGAACAAGGATGACCCTGAGGCCGGCGCGGCGTTCTGGTTTTGCGGTGGAGTAGAACGCGGCTGCGATGGCGGGAAGGCCAAAGAGCTTGACCCAGCCGGTGGCGGTAAAACCGGCCCACGGCGCAAGTTCATTAAGGGGGCGCGTGCTATGGGAGAGGATGGGGAGCAAGCTGCTCCACGTGGCGTAGATGCCGTCGTTAATGACCAGGTTGTCGTAGTAGATCGGCATGTAGAGCAGGTGGTGCAGCCCCATGGGCTCGAGCGCTCGCTCCAAAAACACAAAGATGCCCACGCCAAAGGGGCCGACGCTCGTAAGTGCATGGCGCAGCGTTTCGGTCATTGCGTATACGGAGGGCACGATGGCGGCCGAGATAGCGGCAAGGGCAAACACGGCAAAAAAGCTGATGAGGTAGACCAGCGAGGAGCCCGAGAAGGTGCCGAGCCAATCGGGAACCTTGGCATCGTAGAAGCGGTCATGGATGGCGACGACGGTTGCCGATACCACTAGCGGGCCGATAATGCCGGTGTCGAGCGTCTTGATGCCGTCGATGATGGTGATGCCGCTAGCGGAGGTCAAAGACGACGGGTACTTAAGTCCAAGGTTGTCTCCGCTCAGCTTAATGATCTCGCTCAAAAAGAAGCAGTAGGCAAAATAGGCCACGAGCGCCTCGAAGCAGCAGCGTGCCGGTTGCTTTTGGGCAAGACCGATGGGCAGCGCTACGGCAAAAAGGAGCGGAAGGCGCTTAAAGACCGTCCACGAGCCACGCTGGATGATAGTCCAAAAAACGTACCAAGGGGTTCCGTATACGGCGAGATCGCCGACGATATCCGCAGACGTTGCGAGGGCGGAGACGCCGACCATAAGGCCCGATATGGAGAACAGCATGGCGGGCGCAAACATTGCCCCGCCAAAGCGTTGGATTTTTTGCAGCATAATATGCCTTCCGGATGCAACATGCTGTGCAAGCAAGAACGTTTAAACAATGAACTCATTGTAGAGGACTGGCTGCTTGCCGCATTGACGGTTTTGATTTGGTCCGATCTGGGTGTCGGGGGAACCGTCGACGGTAAATAATCCGTGCTTTGCCGATAGACGGTTTAAACAACTCCAAGAAATGCTATCGTGCCTAGCCATACATATTCATTAGAGGTGAAGTCATGCCAAAAGCGATTTACGAAGGAATCTACCGCGAGATCCGTTCGCGCATCATTAACGGGACCTATGCGTTTCAGGAGATGCTGCCAACCGAAGCCGAGCTGACCGCGGAATTTGGCTGCACGCGCAATACCGTCCGTCGCGCCTTGGGTATGCTGGCCGACGGGATGTTTGTGCAGCCCATACACGGCAAGGGCGTGCGCGTTATTTGGCTTAAGGGCGAAACCGACATGTTGGGCGCACTCGAAGAGGTTGAGTCGTTTGGCGAGTTCGCAAAACGCAACAATGCCGTCGCTTCGACCGAGGTCAAGTCTTTTGAACATCTGGTGTGCACCGAGCAACTTTCTCGACACTTGGGATTTAAGACGGGTGAGCAGTTGATTCGCGTGGTGCGCGTCCGAAGCCTTAACGGCAATACGCGCCAAGTAGACCATGGTTACTTTTTGGAGTCAATCGCCAAAGGCCTGACGCCCGAGATCGCGGCAGATTCTATTTACGGCTATCTGGAGCACAAGCGCGGTGTCAAAGTGATGGCGAGCCGTCGTACGGTGAGTGTCGAGCTCGCCAACGATGAGGACTGCAGCTATCTTGACCTCGGCAAATACAACTGCGTTGCCGTCATGGAGAGTCAGTCGTACACCTCGGACGGCATCCTGTTTGAGGTTACGCATGCCCGCACGCATCCCGAGATCTTCCACTACCGCGTCAACTCCAAGCGATAGCCGGCTAGCTCGCAGCCTGACGAGACTCATGGCCTCAAAGAGAAAACGCCCGGTCAAACCGACGGTACATCGGCTTGACCGGGCGTTTTCTCTGCATTCGATAACAAATAATTGTTTATACAAAACTTGTCAAGTATCAAGTTGAATACTACCGTTCACCGAAGTTTTTCTACCGCTCTTGTAATACTTGTTCAAACAACGAGCCAAATAGCGTATTGTACAAATCAGCAAAAGGGGCAAAGTCCCCGAGCCAATCTCCGAAGGCGGCGGCAAAGGGTGCCGCCACGGTGTGAAAGGGTGGATTGTAATGAAGAACGAAATGAGCAGAAGGCAGTTCCTGGGCTTTGCTGGTTCCGCGGCTGCGGTTCTTGGTCTGGGTCTCGTGGGCTGCGGTGGCTCCGCCGGTTCCGGCTCCTCTGCTTCTGGTGACGCTGCCGAGGTCTACTTCCTCCAATTCAAGCCCGAGGTCGACAAGGAGTGGAAGGAGATCGCCAAGGCCTATAAGAAGGAGAAGGGCGTCGAGGTCAAGATCGTGACCGCCGCTTCCAACACCTACGAGGAGAAGCTTAAGTCCGAGATGTCCAAGAGCTCCGCTCCGACCCTGTTCCAGGTCAACGGCCCCACCGGTCTTAAGAACTGGAAGGATTACTGCGCCGACCTGTCCGATACCAAGCTCCGCGGTGAGCTCATTGACGACTCCCTGGCTCTGCAGTCCGACGGCAAGGATGTGTGCATCGACTGGGTTCAGGAGAGCTTCGGCATCATCTACAACAAGCAGCTGCTCGAGAAGGCTGGCTACAAGGCCGAGGACATCAACTCCTTCGACAAGCTGAAGGCTTGTGCCGACGACATCCAGGCCCGCAAGGACGAGCTTGGTGTCGAGGGTGCCTTCACTTCCGCCGGCATGGACGACTCCTCCAGCTGGCGCTACACCACCCACCTTGCCAACATGCCGCTCTACTACGAGTTTGAGAAGGAGCACAACCAGGAGGACGACGAGATCAAGGGTGAGTTCCTCAACAACTACAAGCAGATCTTCGACCTGTACATCACCGACTCCACCTGCGATCCTTCGCAGCTTGCTTCCAAGACCGGCGACGACGCCACCAACGAGTTCGCAACCGGCAAGGCCGTCTTCTACCAGAACGGCTCTTGGGCCTACTCTGACCTCGTCAAGGCCGGCATGACCGACGATCAGATTGGCATGATGCCCATCTACATCGGTGTTGACGGCGAGGAGAACCAGGGCCTGTGCTCCGGCGGTGAGAACTACTGGTGCGTCAGTTCCCAGGCTTCCGAGGATGCCCAGAAGGCCACCGAGGACTTCATGTATTGGTGCGTCACCGCTGACACCCCGACCAGCATCATCGCCGACAAGATGGGTCTGACCGCTCCGTTCAAGAGCGCCAAGGAGACCACCAACGTCTTCTCGCAGCAGGCCGTTGCCATGGCCAAGGACGGCAAGAAGACCGTCGCTTGGGACTTCGTTTACATCCCCTCCGAGGAGTGGAAGAAGAACCTCAAGCAGGCTCTGATTGCCTACGCTGCCGATAACAGCAAGTGGGACGGCGTCAAGAACGCCTTCGTCGATGGCTGGAAGACCGAGAAGGCCGCTTCCGAGTAAGCAGTTGCTGCCCAAGCTATCTGATTAGCGACAGGGGGCGGGCAGACGTTGGTTTGCCCGCCCCCTGCATATTGAAAGGACCCTTTTATGGGCAAAGCACTCAAGCGCTGGTGGCCGCTCTTTATGCTGCCCACGTGCCTGGCGTTTATGATCGGGTTCGTGATCCCTTTTATCCAGGGCTTCTATCTCTCGTTCTGCCAGTTTATTATCATTAGTAACGCGCACTTTGTCGGTATCGAGAACTACGTGCGCGCGCTGTCCGATCCGCAGTTCTCCACGTCGTTCTTCTTTACCGTGGCGTTTGCCTTCCTGTCGACGGTGCTCATCAACGTGATCGCCCTGGCCATTGCGCAGGCGCTCACCCGCAAGGCGCTCAAAGGCACCAACATCTTCCGTACGATCTTCTTTATGCCTAACCTGATCGGCGGCATCGTGCTGGGCTACATTTGGCAGATTCTGATCAACTGCCTGCTCTCCAACGTGGGCGCCCAGCTCATCGCCCTTAACTCTGCTGCTGGCTTCTGGGGCCTTATCATCCTGACCCTGTGGCAGCAGGTCGGCTACATGATGATCATCTACATCGCTGGTCTGCAGTCCATTCCGTCCGACTACATCGAGGCCGCCAAGGTCGACGGCGCTACGGCATGGCAGACGTTTTGGAAGGTTAAGATCCCTAACCTGATGCCGACCATCACCATCTGCCTGTTCCTGTCCATCACCAACGGCTTTAAGCTGTTCGACCAGAACCTCGCCCTTACCGGCGGCGCCCCCGCGCACTCCACCGAGATGCTCGCCCTGAACATCTACAACACGTTCTATTCGCGTGCCGGTATCGCATGGCAGGGCATTGGTCAGGCCAAGGCGGTTATCTTCTGCATCCTGGTCGTGGCCATCTCCATGATCCAGCTTAAGGCCACGAGGTCCAAGGAGGTGCAGCAGTAATGAAACGCGATAAGGTTATCAACCGCGCGCTCTCGATTTTCTTTACGATCCTGTCGCTCGCGTGGATCTACCCCGTGTTTATGATCGCGCTCAATTCCTTTAAGAAAGCGACCGCAATCAGCACCACCACGGCGTTCGATCTGCTCACGCCCGAGACGTTCAACGGCCTCGCAAACTACATGCATGCCCTTAACGAGCAGGGCTTTGCCTCGGCATTTATGTACTCGCTCATCATCACGGTCACGTCGGTCGTGCTGATTCTGGTGTGCTGCTCCATGTGTGCTTGGTACGTAGTGCGCGTCAACAGCAAGATCTCGAACTTCTTCTATTACCTGTTCGTGTTCTCGATGGTCGTGCCGTTCCAGATGCTCATGTTCACGCTGTCCAATTTGGCGGACCGCATCGGCTTTAACACGCCGTTCAACATCTGCTTTATCTACCTCGGCTTTGGCGCGGGCCTGGCGGTCTTTATGTTCGCCGGCTTTGTAAAGAACATCCCACTCGAGATCGAGGAGGCGGCCATGATCGACGGCTGCAACCCGGTCCAGGTGTTCTTTAAGATCGTCCTTCCCATCATGAAGCCCACCTATCTTTCGGTCGGCATTCTCGAGACCATGTGGGTCTGGAACGACTACCTGCTGCCCTACCTTACGCTCGACTCCACCAAGTACAAGACCATTCCTATCTTGATCCAGTACTTCCGCGGCGGCTACGGCCACGTCGAGCTCGGCCCCATGATGGCCTGCATCATGATGGTCGTTATCCCCATCGTTATCATGTACATCCTCTGTCAGAAGTACATCATCGACGGCGTGGTGGCAGGTGCCGTCAAGGGCTGATGCCGTAACAGTTTTGCAAGTTTTTGCGGCGCCCTCAACATGGTGCCGCATATCGAAAGGTAAAGACATGGCCGAGATCGTTCTCAAACATGTTCAGAAGGTGTATCCCAACAACGAGTCAAAAAAGAAGGGCTTCTTTGGCAAAAAGAAGAAGACCGAGGAGAAGAAGCACAACCTCAAGGTTACCGAGGACGGCGTGCTCGCTGTTGAGGACTTTAACCTCACCGTTCACGACCAGGAGTTCGTCGTCCTCGTTGGCCCGTCTGGCTGCGGTAAGTCCACGACGATGCGCATGGTCGCCGGCCTGGAGGACATCACCTCGGGTGACGTGTTCATCGACGGCAAGCGCGTCAACGACGTCGCTCCCAAGGACCGCGACATCGCCATGGTGTTCCAGAGCTACGCTCTGTACCCCAACATGACGGTGTACGAGAACATGGCCTTTGGTCTGAAGCTGCGCAAGACCCCCAAGGCGGAGATCGACCGCCGCGTCAAGGAAGCGGCCAAGATCCTGGACATCGAGCACCTGCTCACCCGTAAGCCGAAGGCGCTCTCCGGCGGCCAGCGCCAGCGCGTCGCCCTGGGCCGCGCCATCGTCCGCGAGCCGAAGGTCTTCCTGATGGACGAACCTCTGTCCAACCTGGACGCCAAGCTGCGTAACCAGATGCGTGCCGAGCTCATCAAGCTGCGCCACGAGATCAAGGGTACGTTCATCTATGTTACCCACGACCAGACCGAGGCCATGACCCTCGGTGACCGCATCGTGGTCATGAAGGACGGCGTTGTCCAGCAGATCGCCACGCCGCAGGAGGTCTTCAACCATCCCGCGAACATCTTCGTCGCCGGCTTCATCGGCGTGCCGCAGATGAACTTCTTCGATGCCCAGCTGGTGCGCTCGGGCAACGGCTTTACCGTCAAGACCGAGGATATGAACGTGGCACTCGCCCCCGAGACTTGCGCTCAACTTGCCCTCAACTGGGACGGCGGCGACGTGAAGGAGATCACGGCCGGCGTGCGCCCCGAGCAGATCCTGCTTGCCGACAAGGGCGAGGAGGGTGCGCTCCAGGGTACCGTCGAGGTGACCGAACTCATGGGTTCGACCGAGCATGTCCACGTGACTGCTCCCGATGGCCAGTTCGTCCTGATCATTCCCGTTGTCGACCTTGAGGCCAAGGGTGCGCTCAAGGCTGGCGACCCCATTTGGTTCAAGTTCGAGAAGAACGCGACCCACCTCTTCGATAAGGTCTCTGGCAAGAACCTTATCTAGGCCCGATCCAATCAGGCCCTCCTTTTGGGCGACTGCGGCTTTGCCATCCTTTTGCCGTGGTCACATATAAGGCTCCCCTCCCGTCCACTAGGCGAGAGGGGAGCCTTCCTTTGTGTTGGGGCCGTTCATCCGTCAGTTTGTCTTGATCTGTAACAGAAGGAGGGCCAAATTGGGTCTAGGTGTTACAGATTGAGACAGCGTCGAGCCGCCTGTCCTTTCATCTCGATCTGTAACACGAAGAACTGTTTTCGGCAGTTACCTGTTACAGATCTAGATTGTTTGGTCGAGACAAACCATAGACCGGCGTATGGGCACAAAAAGCGGAGCCGCGTTGCCACGACTCCGCTATCAAGAGGATGGGTAAAGGAAACGAAATTAGCTCAGGTGCCAAATCTCGTCGTTGTACTGGGAGATCGTGCGGTCGGACGAGAAGGTGCCGGCGTTGGCGATGTTGATCAGCGCCTTGCGCAACCAAGCACCCTGGTCCTCGTAGTCAGCTAGCACGCGCTCCTTGGTCTGGATGTACTCCTCAATGTCGAGCAGGGCCATAAACCAGTCCTTGCCCTTGATGTCGTCGTGCAGACGCTGCAGGCGCTCGGCGTTGCCGGTCGCCATAAAGGCGGGGTTGGTGATGAAGTCCACCAGCAGCTTGATGCCGGGCTTGCGATAGAGCGCGCCGGCGTCATAGCTGCCGTCGGCGTAGAGCTGTTCGACCTGCTTGGAGGAAGCGCCAAAGGTGTAGATGTTCTCGTCACCCACGAGCTCGGCGATCTCGACATTGGCACCGTCAAGCGTGCACAGGGTCAAAGCGCCGTTGAGCATGAACTTCATGTTGGAGGTTCCGCTCGCCTCCTTGGAGGCCAGGCTGATCTGCTCGGAGATGTCGGCGGCGGGAATCACGCGCTCGGCAGCAGTGACGTTGTAGTTCTCGATCATGACAACCTGCAGGTGGGGGGCCACATCGGGATCGTTTGCGATCCACTGGGAAAGCGTCAGGATCAAATGGATGATGTCCTGTGCGATGGTGTAGGCAGGTGCCGCCTTGCCGCCAAAGATGATGGTGACGGGATGCTTAGGTCTGTTGCCGTTCTTGATGTCGAGATACTTCCAGATGATGTAGAGCGCGAGCATCTGCTGGCGCTTGTACTCGTGGATACGCTTGACCTGAACATCGATGATGGCGTTGGAGGGAATGGTCACACCCTGCTCGAGCGCCATGAACTGGCGCATGATGGTCTTGGCCACGGCTTTGGTGGCGGCCAGGCGCTCAAGAACATCCTTGTCGTTAGCGAATTCGGCGAGCTTGCTCAGGTCGCCGGTGCTGCGCCAATCGGTGCCGATCACATCGTCGAGTAGGCTGGCGAGCGCAGGGTTGGCACCCTGGATCCAGCGGCGGAAGGTGATGCCGTTCGTCTTGTTGGAGAACTTCTCGGGATAGATCTCGTAGAACGGGTGAAGCTCGGTGTCCTCCAGGATCTTAGTGTGGAGTGCGGCGACGCCATTGATGGAGAAGCCAAAGTGAATGTCCATGTGGGCCATGTGGACGGTGTCGTGCTCGTCGATGATGGCGACGCGCGGGTCGTCGTGCTCGGCCTTGGCAACCTCGTCGAGCTTGACGATAATGTCGGCGATGGCAGGGGAGACTTTCTGCAGGCTGGTGAGCGGCCACTTCTCGAGCGCCTCGGCAAGGATCGTGTGGTTGGTGTAGGCGACCATGGAACGCACGATGGTAACGGCCTCGTCAAACTCGATGTCGTGCTCGGCGGTGAGCAGGCGGATGAGCTCGGGAATGACCATAGTGGGGTGCGTGTCGTTGATCTGGACAACGGCGTAGTCGGCCAGATCGTGCAGGTTGCTGCCGCGTTCGACGGCCTCGTCGATCAGGAGCTGGGCGGCGTTGCTCACCATGAAGTACTCCTGATAGATGCGAAGCAGGCGGCCCTGCTCGTCGGAATCGTCGGGGTAGAGGAACAAGGTGAGGTTCTTGGCGATCTCGGTCTTGTCGAAGTCGATGGAGCTGCCGGGGACCAGGCCGTCGTCGACACTTGCCAGGTCAAACAGACGCAGGCGGTTCTTGGTGGGCTGGCCGTAACCGGGCACATCGATGTTGACGAGCTTGGATGTGACGGCAAAATCGCCAAACTCGACGGTGTAGGAGTGGTCGTCATCGATCAGGATGTCCTGCTCGCCAAGCCACTCGTCGGGGACGGCCTTTTGCTGGTTGTCGGAAAAGCGCTGACGGAACAGGCCGTAATGGTAATTGAGGCCCACACCGTCACCGGTAAGGCTCAGCGTGGCAATGGAATCCAGGAAGCACGCGGCCAGGCGACCCAGGCCGCCGTTGCCCAGCGACGGTTCGACCTCAAATTCCTCAATCTTGTTGAGGTCGTGGCCGGCAGCGGTGAGCTGGTCTTTGACCTCGGCATAGATGCCAAGGTCGATTATGTTGTTGATCAGCAGTTTGCCAATCAAAAACTCAGCAGAGATGTAATAGAGCTTTTTCTTGCCATTGTTGAGCGGGCAGGCGGCGGAGCGCTCCTGTACGAGCTTGACCAGCAGTTTGTAAATGCGGCGGTCATCGAGTTGCTCGAGCGAAGTTCCAAAGGACTGCTCGGCAAGATCCGCAAGATCGATACGGGGCATGTTTCCTCCTGTGGTGAGTTGACGACATGTCAGAAATTCAAAAGAAGCCCGCGCGAGGGGATTGGGGTGGCCTCGCGCGGGAAAAGCGGTCGCGTCCGCACGGTGGGGTGGGGTCGGGCGCGGTAGCTCCTATTGAGGAAGCTCGATTTCGGCTTCCGACGGGATGCGGAAGTAGGTCTCGGTCCAGTCGGTGAGTTTGTGCTCGAGCTCGCGGGTGATGGCGCCGTCGAGCATGCGCCAGGTCCAGTTGCCGCCCAGCGTGGCAGGGGTGTTGATGCGCGCCTCGTTGCCCAAGTTGAGCAGGTCCTGCATGGTGTAGATGCACGTGTCGCTCACGCTGGCGGCGATGGTGCGATTGAGTGCATCTGCCATGGGTTCGCCGGCCTGCTGATGGGTGTACAGGGCTGCCTGCTCGCGCTGACGCGGGGTGGCCGTTCCCTCAAACCAACCGCGCGCCGTTTCGTTGTCGTGGGTGCCCACATAGGCGACGGTGTTGGCGATGTAGTTATGCGGCAGGTAGTACGAGTTGGTACCCTCAAAGGCAAACTGCAGGATCTTCATGCCGGGGAAGCCCGAGTTGTCGCGCATGTCGATGACGCCGGGGGTGAGGAAGCCCAGGTCCTCGGCGATAATGGGCAGCGTGCCGAGCTTTTCCTCGAGTGTCTTGAAGAACTTGAGGCCGGGACCCTGCGTCCACGAACCGTAGGACGAATCGGGCGAGGAGAACGGCACCTCCCAATAGGCTTCGAAGCCGCGGAAGTGATCCAGACGGATGACGTCGTACATGTCGAGGGCGGCGCGAATGCGGCCCTCCCACCAGGAGAAGCCGTCGGACTCCATGGCGTCCCAGTCGTAGATGGGGTTGCCCCAGTACTGGCCGGTGGCCGAGAACTGGTCGGGCGGCGTGCCGGCGACGCTCACGGGATTGCCGGCGGTGTCGATCTTAAAGAGCTCAGGTGTCGCCCACATCTCGACGGAGTCACGCGAGACATAGATGGGCAGGTCGCCGATGATGAGAATGTCGCGCTCGTTGGCATAGGCCTTGAGGCGGCTCCACTGGCGATCGAAGAAGTACTGCGTCATCTGGTGGTAGAGCATACGCTCGGGATGGGCGGCGCAGATCTTGCTGGATGCCTCGCCGCGGCGGCGGAGCTCCTCGGGCCACTCCCAGAAGGCCTTGAGCCCGCACTCCTCTTTGACGGTCATGAACTCGCAGTAGGGGATGAGCCAGTCCTCGTTGGCTTGGATAAAGTCATCAAAATCGGCCGGCTTGTCGGCAGCAAAGCGCTCAGCGGCTCGGTCGAGAATCTGACGGCGGCCGCCAAAGATAGCACCGTAGTCGACATTGCTGGGATCGGAGCCCAGGTACACGCCGTCGATATCGTGCTGCTCCAGATAGCCGGCCTCGATAAGCTCGGCAAAGTCGATAAAGTTGGGGTTGCCTGCGCGGGCCGAGAACGACTGATAGGGCGAATCGCCATAGCTGGTCGTCGTAAGGGGCAGAATCTGCCAGTAATGTTGTTTGCACGAGGCGAGAAAATCGACGAAGTCGTAGGCATTCCAACCAAAGCCGCCGATTCCGTATGGTCCGGGCAGAGATGAGACGGGCATGAGGACGCCGCTTGCACGCTCCATGAATGCGCTCACCAACCTTCTTGTTGTGGGGTCGGCCTGCCGATGGGTGTGCAGTCCGCCTCCGATGTTCTGATTCGATACGCTTATTGTAAAACATGTTGTTTAAACATGTACAGGCAAGATAAAAAAGTTGGTCGATTTTCGGCGAATGGTTACATGCCATGAAAAAAAGCCCCGACCTCACAACGTGAGATCGGGGCAAGAGCGGTATGTAGGTTTTTGCTACTCGGCGTCGGCGAAGCCGTTGGGGTTGTGGCTCTGCCAGTTCCAGCTATCGCGGCACATGTCCGCGATGTCGTACTGGGCCTTCCAGCCCATCATGCGCTCGGCCTTGGAGGCATCGCACCAGTTGGCAGCGATGTCGCCGGCGCGGCGCTCGCGGATCACGTAGGGCAGCTCCTTGCCACAAGCCTTGGAGAAGGCGGCGACGACCTCGAGTACCGAGGTGCCGGTGCCGGTGCCCAGGTTAAAGATCTCGACGCCGGTCTTGCCGTTCATCCAGTTAAGGGCGGCAACGTGACCAGAGGCCAGATCGCACACGTGGATGTAGTCGCGCACGCCGGTGCCGTCGGGCGTGGGATAGTCGTTGCCGAACACGTTCAGATGGTCACGCTTACCGATGGCCGTCTGCGAAATATACGGCA
>OMFP01000576.1_pt1 | contig 15253 bp, 15 predicted proteins | sample 1674221 | NCBI WGS metagenome assembly OMFP01 (sample SAMEA103958152, study PRJEB25191) | human gut metagenome | biome: human-associated habitat [ENVO:00009003]; feature: intestine environment [ENVO:2100002]; material: feces | place: Germany | collected 2013/2015
TACTGTGCCGGACTGACACCATACTCTTTCTTGAATACCCGGCTAAAATAGAGTGGGTTATCATACCCTACGATCTCTGCAATTTCTCCAATATTGTATTCGGTGTTCTCCAATAAGCTTTGTGCATTTACCATCCGAAGGGACAGGATGTATTGTGCAGGGCTTATTTTCATGTACAGCTTAAAATTACGGATAAACCAGTTCGTACTGATATGCAGCGATTCTGCGTAATCGTCCACACTGACCTTTGTATTATAATTCTCGTTAAAGTAGGCAACGGCGGCTTCGATTTCTTCGGGGATGCTTGTAGTTGTTTTCTCGCTTTCCTGCTGTTGCCTGCTTACTAAAAGCAGAATGATGTTGAAGAGAGAAGCAATATAGTCTTCATAGCCATATTCACATTGTTGCAGTTCCCGGATGATCTTTCGGAACAGCATTTTGTAATCCGGCAGTGTGCCGCTGTAAAAAACGTGCTTGTCCAATGGTATTCCGTGATAGTTCAGGATGTTTTTGACATCGTATCCTGTAAAGTGAATCCAGAACACCTCTGGATGATCTTCTACATAGTAGACATACTTCTGGATTTCTTTCGGCTGATAAAGCACCATGTGTCCAGAAGTCACCACTTCCTCAACACCATCGAACCAGAAGTGTGCTTTACCAGATGCCACATAGAGGATTTGATAGTCTCTGCGACCCTTTGCCCAAAAAGTAGGTAGCTTAGGGCGTTTTTTCAAGCGATAAGTGCCACAACTGCCTACGACCAGCGGCTTTGAGTAGTCTTTGAAATCCAAACGGGAGTTGTTCAAATATCCTGAGTTGAAATACATCCCTGCGTCCTCCTCATCTTCAGAGATTTTACAGTGATTTGGGAAATGTTCTATCAAAAAATTACAAACTCTTTGATTTTGTGCATATTTTGTTCCATCTTGTCTATATCTTTTCGTTCCATTAGATTCTATAATATTTTCAGACGAAACGCAAGAGATTTGGGTAACTTGCGTAATGAGAATTCCAGTCTGAAGTGCGCAGCAGATTGGTCACGCCCACACAAAACAAGCAAGATGGGAGAAAGCACAATGACTGAAAAACGTTATCTAAAGTGGTATAATAAAGTCGGCTATGGTTCAGGCGATATTGCAGGCAACGTGGTGTATGCATTCCTGTCCTCCTTCGTCATGATCTATCTGACCAACACCGTTGGCCTGAACCCCGGTATTGTCGGCACTCTGATTGCAGTTTCCAAACTGCTGGACGGTGTGACGGACATTTTCTTTGGTTCTTTGATTGACAAAACGCATTCTAAGATGGGCAAAGCCCGTCCTTGGATGCTGTACGGCTACATTGGCTGTGCCATTACGCTGGTGGCAATTTTCGCCATCCCGACCAATCTGGGACAGTTTGCACAGTACGCATGGTTCCTGATCGCATATACTCTGCTGAACGCTGTATTCTACACTGCCAACAACATTGCTTACTCTGCACTGACTGCTCTCATCACGAAGAACAGTGCCGAACAGGTCGAGATGGGTTCTTGGCGTTTCATGTTCGCCTTTGCCACCAGCCTGCTCATCCAGTCCATCACGCTGGGTGCTGTTACGGCATTGGGCGGTGGTGCTGCCGGTTGGCGCACTGTTGCAATCATCTACGCCATCATCGGTCTGCTTGTCAACACCCTCTCCGTTTTCTCCGTGAAGGAACTGCCGGAAGGCGAATTGGTGGATACCACCAACAAAAAGGAAATCGAGCAGGACGAAAAGTACAATCTGGTTCAGGCCGCAAAGCTGCTTGCTGGTAACAAATATTATATGATGATTTGCGTCACCTACATTTTGCAGCAGATCTACGGTGCCATGATCAGCATGGGCACCTACTATGCAACCTACATCCTTGGCAACCAGAATCTGTTCGGTGTATTCTCTTGGGCAATCAACATTCCTCTGATCATCGCACTGGTGTTCACCCCGACCTTGGTTGCAAAGTGGAATGGAATGTATAAGCTGAATGTAATGAGCTATACTCTGGCAACGATTTCTCGTGCACTGGTTGCTGTAGCTGGTTACATGGGCAGCGGCAATGTGACCTTGATGCTGCTCTTTACTGCAATCGCAGCTCTTGGTCAGGGTCCTTGGCAGGGCGATATGAACGCTGCGATTGCTGCTTGCTCTGAATATACTTGGCTGACGAAGCATAAGCGCGTGGATGGCACGATGTACTCCTGCACTTCTCTCGGTGTGAAGCTGGGCGGCGGTCTGGGTACTGCCATCACCGGCTGGCTGCTGGCTGCAAGCCATTTCGATAGTGCGCTGGCTGTCCAGCCCGAATCCTGCATCTCGATGCTGAAGATCATGTATCTGGTGATTCCGTTTGCTCTGGATGCCATCATCACCTTCATTCTCTCTCGTATGAAGGTCGAAGAAGCAAATGAAAAACTGCGTGCAGCAGTCTGATAACAAGCCATTATCATTTCTCCTTCATCTGCTGTTCCCCGGAGGAATCCAGCGATTCCTCCGGGGAGGCTGGAGAAATATTATAAAATTATAAAAGGTAAATGAGGAAATACTATGGCTGCATTTGATTTTGCAAAAGTAAAAGACCCCACCTTTTTCAAGGAAAACGTGCTGAATGCTCATGCAAGTTTCCGTACTTACGCTTCCCGCGAAGAATATCGGGCAGGCTCCTCTTCTTTGGCGCTGAAGCTGGACGGTATCTGGAAATTCGCCTACGCAAAGAACTACACCAGTGCCATCCCCGGCTTTGAAAAGACAGATTACGATTGCAGCGGCTGGGATGACATTCATGTTCCGGCACACATCCAGATGGAGGGCTACGACATTCCCCAGTACGCGAATGTTCAGTATCCGTGGGATGGCCGTGAAGAAGTACAGCCGGGTGAGATCCCGCAGCGGTTCAATCCGGTGGCAAGCTATGTAAAATACTTCGAGCTGCCGGAATCCATGCAGGGCAAGCCCGTCCACATCGAGTTCGAGGGTGTGGAAAGCGGCATGGCTCTTTGGCTGAACGGGTCTTATGTGGGTTACACCGAGGACAGCTTCTCCGCACACGCATTCGATCTGACTCCCTATCTCCAGCCGGGCGTGAACAAACTTGCTGTGCAGGTGTTCAAGTGGACTTCCTCCAGCTGGTGCGAAGATCAGGACTTCTTCCGCTTCTCCGGCATCTTCCGCAGCGTGTGGCTGTACGCCATCCCCACCGTGCATCTGGAAGATGTATCCGTCAAAACGCTGTTTGCCGGGGATGATTTTACTCATTCCACGCTGGAAGTTGCATTGCAGGTGGAGGGTAAGGGCGCGGCCCGTCTGACCCTGCGCCGCAGTGAACTGGAAGTGTTCTCCGAAAAAATCCCGCTGAACGGCGGCTCTGCTCTGTTCAGCCATGCGGTGGAGAACCCCCACCTGTGGAGTGCAGAGGACCCGGCTCTGTATGAACTGGAAATCGAGCTGCTGGACGATGCAGGCCATCTGGTAGAGGTGACCGGGCAGAAAGTCGGTTTCCGCAAGTTCGAGTTGAAGAACAATCGGATGCTGCTCAACGGCAAGCGCATCGTGTTCAAGGGTGCCAACCGTCATGAGTTCAGCTCCATTACGGGTCGTGCTGTGGGCGTACACACCCATGAGGAACTGCTTCGGGATATCATCACCATGAAGCAGAACAACATCAATGCCATCCGTACCAGCCATTACCAGAATCAGGATGCACTGTACGACCTGTGCGACGAGTATGGTCTGTATCTGATCGCAGAGAACAATCTGGAATCCCATGGCACATGGGACATCCATCAGGCTGGCATTCGCGGCATCGAGGGCGTTTTGCCCAATGATAAGCCGGAGTGGAAAGCTGTCTTGTTTGACCGCATGAATTCCACTTACCAGCGTGACAAAAACCATCCTGCTGTTCTGATCTGGTCTCTGGGCAACGAATCGTTTGGCGGTGAGACCCTGCTCCAGATGGCAGAGATGGTCCGCCGCTTTGATGACACCCGTCTGGTGCATTACGAAGGTGTGGTCAACGATCCCCGCTTCCTCGAAACCACCGATATCGAGAGCCATATGTACAGCACGGTCAAGGACATTAAAGAGTATCTGGCACAGGGCGATAAGCGGCCTTATATCGAGTGCGAATACTCTCATGCTATGGGCAACTCCAACGGTGCTTTGCACAAGTACACGGAACTTGCCGACCAGAAGGACTGCGGCTATCAGGGCGGCTTCATCTGGGATTACATCGACCAGTCCATCTGGAAAAAAGACCGCTACGGCAAGTGGTTCCAAGCCTACGGCGGCGACTTCGGTGAGCGTCCTACCGACTATAATTTCAGCGGAAACGGCATTGCCTACGGTGGTGATCGTGCTCCTTCTCCCAAGATGCAGGAGGTCAAGTTCTGCTATCAGAACATCGCCATTTCCATCGACAATTCCGGATTTGAAGTCTGGAACAAGAACCTGTTCACTTCTACGGATGCTTTCGACTGCGTTGCACTGCTGCATCGTGATGGAAAGCTGTATCAGCAGCAGGAACTGACCAATATTGATGTTGCTCCCGAAGAGCGTTCCAGCTTCCCGCTGCCGTTTATGGTCCCTGCGCTCCCCGGTGAATATGCAGTGACCATCAGCTTCCGTTTGAAGGAGGACACCAGCTGGGCAAAGAAGGGCCATGAAGTCGCCTTTGGACAGGGTGTGATCGCTGTGGTCCGTTCCATTCCCAGCAAGAAGGTCACGCCGTTTACCGTTACGCACGGTACACACAACATCGGTGTCCGGGGTGAGAATTTCGATGTTTTGTTCTCCGATCTGAACGGCGGTCTGACTTCCTACCGCTATGCCGGCAAGGAGATGATTCAGGAGATCCCCCGTCCCAACTTCTGGCGCGCTCCCACCGACAACGACTGCGGCAACAACATGGGCGGCGTTCGCGGTCAGTGGAAGCTGGCAAGCCTGTACGCTACCGCCAAGGGCATCGGCAAGGAGATCCCGTCTGTTCATGGCGGCACTATCCTCCAGAACCCCACCTGCGAGGTGGAAGCCGACAGCGTGGTCGTGACCTATCTCTATAACCTCCAGACCAGCCCCGCAGCAGAGTGCAGCCTGCAGTACCGTGTGTTCGGTGATGGCCGCATCCAGACCACCCTGCACTATGACCCGGTGGAAGGACTTGCAGCAATGCCGGAGTTCGGCGTACTGTTCAAGATCGACGCTGACTACGACACGGTGGAATGGTACGGAAACGGCCCTGCGGAGACCTACTGGGATCGTCAGCATGGTGCAAAGCTGGGCATTTACCAGAACAAGGTCGCAGACAACATGGCGCAGTACCTTGTACCGCAGGAGTGCGGTGCAAAGACCGCTGTGCGCTGGGCAAAGGTAGTGGACCGCAAGGGTCGCGGGCTGCTGTTTACCGCAGATGCCGCAAAGCCCATGTTCTTCTCTGCGCTGCCCTACACTCCCCATGAAATGGAGAGTGCCAAGCATCCCTACGAGCTGCCCCCGGTCCATTACACGGTGATTCGTGCCATCGGCGAGCAGATGGGCGTCGGCGGTGATGACAGCTGGGGTGCCAATGTCCACCCGGAGTATATTCCTGATGTGACTAAGCCTGTGGAGTTCACCTTTACGTTCCGTGGCATCTGATGATTGCCCGCAAATGAGGTGTTCTCTGTGAAAAAAGCGAAAGATCAGCCTGAATCTGAACCAGCCGAACTAGCATCCCTTGTTGGAGAACGGATCAGAAAGATCCGCAAAGAAGAGGGGTTAAGCCTAGAGCTTTTTGCTTTATTGTCGCATAGACGAATGCCCTGCTTGCTACAATCGCATACCGCTTATCTCGCTGGAACACTTCTTGATTTTAACACAATCGGATGTTATCCTATTCTTATAGAAATCTCCGAAGGGCAGGTGTTTTCATGTACAATCATCAGCTGGAAACCTTCATCCGTGTGGCGGATGCAGGCAGCTTCAACAAGGCGGCAGAGGAAAGTTACATCACGCCAACGGCCATCATCAAGCAGATCAACTTATTGGAAGATTCCCTTGGTGTCAAGCTGTTCAAGCGTACTCGCCGGGGACTAACACTGACCAAAGCAGGCCGTTCCATGTATCAGGATGCCAAGTACATCATTCAATACTGCCATGATTCTGTCATTCGTGCCCGGAACGCAATGCAGGAGGATTCCAACGTCATCCGCATTGGTTCCTCTCCCATGACACCTGCCCAGCTGCTCATGGAACTGTGGTCGAAAGTGCAGACCATCTGCCCGGACATCAAATTCCAGATTGTGCCTTTTGAAAACACCCCGGAAAATGCACGGGAAATTCTGGCGAACCTCGGCACGAACATTGATGTAGTAGGCGGCATCTTTGATGATACGATGCTGCATCTGCGCAAATGTGCCGGTCTGGAACTGGTTCGCAGGCCGTTTTACTGCGCGGTTTCCATCCACCATAAACTTGCGGCAAAAGACCGCTTGCAGATCACAGACCTGTACGGCGAAAATCTACTGCTGATGCACCGTGGATGGAGCCACTATGTAGATGAACTGCGGGATGATTTATGGCAGCACCATCCACAAGTAAACATCGTGGATTTTGAATTTTACAGCATGGACATCTTCAACCGCTGCGAAAACACCAACGATGTGCTGCTGGCAATTCCGGGCTGGGCCAATGTCCACCCATTGCTGAAAGTGATTCCAGTAGATTGGGATTACGGCATCCCCTATGGTATCCTGCACTCCCCGAATCCAACGCCTGCCGTTCAGCGTTTTCTGGATGCGGCTAAAATAGCCAGCAAGGAATTGTATCGCTGATACGCCACTGCAACGAGAAGCTGCTGCATGAGAAATCATGCAGTGGCTTTTTCTTTTTACAAAAGATGCACTTGACCTAAAGCTGACTCTAAGTGTTACAATCAGGGGGTCAAGCGGGTTGTTTGAACCTTTGAGTTCAAACAAGTGAACAAAATGGAGATTCCGGGAAATGCAGACTTGCGCTATACTGGAACCAGAAAAAGAGAGTACCTCAAAGGAGGAACGACCAATGAAGAAAGTCTTGATTTTGTCCGGCAGTCCCCGCAAGGACGGCAACTCCGACCTGCTGTGCAGTGAGTTTATGCGTGGTGCGCAGGAGAGCGGCAACGAAGTGCAAAAGATCTTCGTGCGCAGCAAGAAGATCGTGCCCTGCAATGCCTGCTATTACTGCCGCGACCACGGCGGCAAGTGTGCCCTGAACGATGACATGAGCGAAATTCTGGACGCAATGCAGGCAGCAGATGTTATCGTGATGGCAAGCCCAGTGTACTTCTACTCCATTGATGCACAGATGAAGATCATCATCGACCGCAGCCTTGCCCGGTGGACGAACATTCCGAACAAGGAGTTCTATTTCATCATGACCTGCGCGGACGATAACCGTGCTGCCATGGCCTGCACCTTGGAGTGTTTCCGGGGCTTTACCGCCTGCCTGAATGGTGCCAAGGAAAAGGGGGTCATCTACGGCACCGGCGTATATCGGCCCGGCGAGGTGATGTCCTCCCCGGCCATGAAGGAAGCCTACGAGATGGGCAAAAACGTCTGATTTCCCAGTTTTATATAAAGGAGTGTAACGGCTATGAACAATTTTCTGTTTGAAAACAAGACCAAGGTTTATTTCGGCAAGGGTGGCGTGAAGGAATATCTGGGCTGTCTGCTGGAGCACTACGGCGATACCGTGATGCTGGCCTACGGCGGCGGTTCTATCAAGCACAATGGTGTCTATGATGAAATCGTCGGTATTCTGAACGCCGAGGGTAAGCGCATCGTGGAGTTTCCCGGCATCATGCCCAATCCCACCTACGCCAAGGTGCAGGAGGGTGCAAAGCTGGCCCGTGAGAACCATGTGGATTTGATCCTTGCCGTGGGCGGCGGTTCCGTGTCCGACTGCTGCAAGGTGGTGTCCGCACAGGCCAAGGTGGACGAAGATTTGTGGGAGCTGGAAAACACCAAGCATACTCGTCCCACTGCGTTCATCCCGCTGGGCACCATCGTCACGGTGTTCGGTACCGGCTCCGAGATGAACAACGGCGCGGTCATCACCCATGAGGAAAAGAAGATTAAGGGGGCCCTGTGGGGTGCACAGGCCGACTTTGCTTTTCTCGACCCCACCTACACGTTGTCCGTTCCCATGAAGCAGGTCATTTCCGGTGCGTTCGACACCCTGAGCCACGCGATGGAAACTTACTTCGGCAAGCCGGACGAGAACAACCTCTCCGATGACATCAACGAAGCCGTCATGCGCAGCGTCATCCGCAACATCCGCGTCCTGTTGACCGACAAGGACAACTACGAGGCCCGCAGCGAGCTGGCATGGGCTTCGGCTATGGCCGAAAACGGCATCCTGAAAATCGGCAAGGTCACCGACTTCCAGTGTCACATGATCGAGCATCAGCTGGGTGCCTACACCAACTGCAACCACGGTGCTGGTCTGGCGGTCATTCATCCGGTACTGTACCGTCACCTGCTCCCGGCCAACACCGCACGGTTCGCCCGCTTTGCACAGAACGTCTGGGGCATCGACCCGGCGGGCAAATCCGAGCTGAAACTGGCACAGGCTGGCGTGGAGGCTCTGGCGGCCTTCATCAAGGAGATTGGGATGCCCACCACCTTTGCAGAACTGGGCATCCCTGCCGACACCGACCTCAAGGCTGTGGCCGATTCCACCGTGCTGACCGGCGGCTGCTGCAAGAAGCTGAGCCATGACGAGATTTACGAAATTTTGAAGGAGTGCAGGTGACCATGAAGAAAATCACAGCAGGCAGAGATGTGCTTGGTGAATTTGCGCCGAAGTTCGCACAGCTCAATGATGATGTTCTTTTCGGTGAGGTTTGGAGCCGGGAAAGCGAGCTTTCCGCACGCGACCGTTCCCTCATCACCGTGACAGCACTGATGGCGCAGGGGCTGACGGATACTTCCTTCGGTCATCATCTGGCAATGGCAAAGGAAAATGGGATCACCCGCAGCGAAATTGCGGAGATCCTGACGCACGCTGCGTTTTATGCGGGTTGGCCCAAGGCTTGGGCAGCATTCCGCATGGCAAAGGACATCTGGGCAGACGAGGAAAGTGCCGACGAAAAGCAGCTGCACCAGAGCAGTATGGTCTTCCCCATCGGCGCACCCAATGACGGCTTTGCACAGTATTTTAGCGGGCAGAGCTATCTTGCACCGGTTTCCACGGAGCAGGTCAAAATCTTCAATGTGACCTTTGAACCCGGCTGCCGCAACAACTGGCATATCCACGAGGCGGACAAGGGCGGCGGGCAGATCCTCGTCTGCGTGGCAGGCCGGGGCTACTATCAGGAATGGGGCAAGGAGCCGCAGGAGCTGCACCCCAGCGATGTGATCAACATTATGCCCGGTGTCAAGCACTGGCACGGCGCTGCGCCGGATAGCTGGTTTTCCCATCTGGCGGTGGAAGTACCCGGAGAAAACTGCCGCAGCCGGTGGTGTGAACCGGTGAGCGAAGAAGAATATCGAAAACTGAAATGAGGAGCATTGCTATGAGTATTTTATTTATCAACGGCAGTCCCAACAAAAATGGCAACACCGCCAAGCTGGCGGCGGAGCTGCTGAAAGACCACGAGTATAAGACCCTGAACCTTACAGACTACACCATCGGTGCATACGGCCAGAACCTCCCCGGCGATGGGCTGGATGCTGTCATTGGTGCCATGAAGCAGGCGGACATCGTCGTCATCGGCTCACCCCTGTACTGGCACAACATCTGCGGCAGCGTCCGCAACGTGCTGGATCGTTTCTACGGCAAAGTGGAGGACAGCGAACTGTCCGGACGCAAACTGTATTTTGTGTTTCAGGGCGCAGCTCCGGAGAAATGGATGCTGGATGCGGGCGAGTACACCATGAAGCGCTTCGCCGCCCTCTACGGTATGACCTACGGCGGCATGGCGACCAATGAAAACGAAGCCACGAAACTTGGAAAGAACATTTAAGGAGGAATCTTTTATGGAATACGCAACTCTCAATAACGGCGTGAAAATGCCCATGGCCGGTATCGGCACCTTTCTTCTGACCCCGGACGAGGCGGAGGCCTCCTGCGTCAGCGCCTTGCAGAACGGCTACCGCTTGATCGACACCGCCAACGCCTACTGCAACGAAAAAGCCGTGGGCCGCGCCATGAAGAAGTCCGGTCTGCTGCGGGAGGAAATTTTCCTCGAAACCAAGCTGTGGCCCAGCTTCTACACCGATGCCGATGCTGTGGACAAGACGCTGGCACGTCTGGACACCGACTACATCGACCTGCTGCTCATTCACCAGCCTGCCGGTGATTACGTTGCCGGTTATCGCCTGATGGAAAAGGCTTACAAGGAGGGCAAAGTCCGTGCCATCGGTCTGTCCAACTTCAACGAGGAGCAGATCAAAGAAATTCTGAGCATCTGCGAAGTCAAGCCCACCATCCTCCAGACCGAAGTTCACCCCTACGCCCAGCAGAAAGAACTGAAAGCCTTCCTCGCCGAGAATGGCATGGTGATTCAGGCATGGTATCCGCTGGGCCACGCTGACAAGGGCCTGCTGGAAGAGCCGTTGTTCACCCGCCTTGCAGCAAAGTACGGCAAGAGCAACGTGCAAATTATTCTGCGCTGGCACATTCAGGCAGGCAATGTGGTCATTCCCGGCTCCAAGAACCCGGCCCACATCCACGACAACTTCGATGTGTTCGATTTTGCGCTGACCGATGCAGAAATGCAGGAGATCACCACGCTGAACAAGGATAAACGGTATTATGAGGTCACGGAGGATAAGCTGGCGGCATTCGCCACCATGTTTCCTCCCGTGGACGATCAGAAGTAAATTTCAAGCAGTTTGTAGCTGGGTGCGGAGAGTTTTTTGCGGAAAATGAACCAGATGAAAGGATAAATGCAGATGAATAAGATGAAGAATAAAATTTCCCGCCGCCAGTTTTTGCAGGTTGCCGGCGCATCTGCTGCCGCCCTGCTGCTGGCTTCCTGCTCCGGCAATTCCGCTAGCAGTGTGAGCAGTTCTTCTGCGGCTTCCTCGGCGGCATCGTCTGTTGCCGCCTCCAGTGAAGCCGCATCCAGCGCGGCTGCTTCTTCGGAAGCTACCAGCACGGTAACGACTACGGGCAAAACGCTGGTGGTGTATTTCTCCGCCACCAGCACGACGGAAGGTGTGGCGCAGGCCATCGCCGACACCGTGGGTGCTGACCTGTTTGAAGTCGTTCCGTCTGACCCTTATACCTCCGATGATTTGAACTGGACGAACAATGACAGCCGCGTTTCCCGTGAACACAACGACGAGGGCCTTCGTGCTGTGGCTTTGGAAAGCACCGGTGTGGACGGCTGGGACGATTACGACACCGTGTTCATCGGCTACCCCATCTGGTGGGGCATCGCCGCATGGCCCATGAGCAGCTTTGTTGCCGTCAATGACTTCACCGGCAAAACGGTCATTCCGTTCTGCACTTCGACTTCCTCCGGCATCGGGCAGAGCGGCAAGCTGCTGGCAGAATTAGCGGACGCCGGCACTTGGCTGGACGGCCAGCGGTTCAGCCGCGGCAGCAGTGAAGCTGACATTGCAAGCTGGGTAAATGGCCTGAACCTGTAAGCAGAGCTTTTGTGTGAGGAGAATTTTCTCTTGCGGTAATTTTTGAAATCAAAAGGAGAATGATTGTATGAAAGCATTGCTCATCAACGGCAGTCCGCGGCCCAACGGCTGCACCTTTACGGCCCTGACCGAACTGGCAAATACGCTGGAAGCCGAGGGCATTGAAACCGAGATCGTCCATGTGGGCAACAAAGACATCCGGGGCTGCATCGCCTGCCGCCGCTGCCACAGCACCGGCTCCAACAAGTGCGTCTTTGATGATATTGTCAACGAAGTAGCCCCCAAGTTGGCTGAAGCCGATGCCTTTGTCATTGGCGCACCGGTGTACTTTGGTTCCCCGGCAGGCGGCGCGATCTCCTTTATGGACCGCCTGTTCTTCAGTACCCTGAACATCGACAAGACCATGAAAGTGGGTGCTTCGGTCGTGACCTGTCGGCGCGGCGGCAACACTGCTTCCTACGATGTGCTGAACAAATATTTTACCATGTGTGGGATGCCAGTGGCCAGCAGCCAGTATTGGAACATGGTCTACGGCGGCTCTGCCGAGGAGGTCAAGAAAGATGCCGAGGGCTTGCAGACCATGCGCACCCTTGGCCGCAACATGGCCTTTTTGATGAAGAGTATCCAGATAGGCAAGCAACAGATCGGCCTGCCCGAAAAAGAACCTGCTATCTTCACAAACTTCCATCATTGAAGAAGTGTTCCATATTCCTGCTTCTTTGTTACAGGGAAAGCCGGGACGGAAACGTCCCGGCTTTCTCATTTCCCTGATTTTTGCGAGGTGATTTTATACGCAGCGTGATTTTCGCGGTATCCACCGCTTTGACCGTTTTATTATCCGCCTGCACCGGGGCGGCATCCTCTGTGCCAGTCAATACGGTGTGCAGAAAGCACGGGATGCCTACAACGGTCTGCACGATGCTTACGCCGCCGCAGACTGGACGGATGAACAAATCGACACCGTGCTGCAAATGCAGACCCCGGACAACGCCTTTTTCGATGCGCAGGGGCTTCACGTCTACCATGCTGCCGCAAATGTTGTCTTTGATGATGCCGATATTCTGAACTGGATCGTTTCCAAACACAAGTGATAGGAGAGAAATTTTGAACCGACGGCAATTCACAAAACTTCTGGCGGGTGCAGGGCTGCTTCTGGCAGGCTGCCGGGCAGGTGCTGCACCCAGTTCCTCCACCCCGGAAAGAAAGGATTCCATGCAAACGACCACCCAAACTTATACCCGCACCACGCCCATCGAAACCGTACGGAATGACCCGGTTTTCGGTGATTATGGGCGGCTGATCTTCCCTGTGGAACGCTGTTATTACAGCGGCGACACGCTGGAGCAGCTGCATCTTACCTACTATAACAACATCGACCCGGACGAAACAGTGAACATCTGCAACACCCTGCGCCAGCGTGCAGCGGACGGGCAGACCATCTTTTACGATATTTACACCGAGGACGAAAAAGCCGCTGACCCGGACAAAGCTGACACCGGCTTATTCTACTTCAAGGGTAATCCCGGCGCAAAATTTTCCATCTGCAACGCAGGCGGTGCGTTTGCGTATGTGGGGGCCATGCAGGACAGCTTTCCTCATGCACTGGAACTTTCCCGCAAGGAGTACAACGCTTTTGCGCTCATCTACCGCCCTGGCGCACAGACCGCCTGCGAAGATCTGGCACGGGCCATTGCCTTTGTCTTTACCCATGCGGAGGAACTGGAAGTAGACACCAGCAGCTACTCCCTCTGGGGCGGTTCTGCCGGGGCACGGATGGCGGCGTGGCTGGGCAGCTACGGCACGGCATCCTTCGGTGAACAGGCGTATCCGCAGCCGGGAGCCGTCATCATGCAGTACACCGGGCTGGGGGAAGTCTACGGCAACGAGCCGCCCACTTATGCCTGTGTGGGTGACCGGGACTACATCGCAGACGAACGCGTGATGCGCTGGCGCATTGAAACCATCCGATCTCATGGCACCCCTGCCGAGATCGAAGTCTTTCCGGGCCTTGCCCACGGTTTTGGCTTGGGCACCGGCACCTCTGCCGAAGGCTGGCTCGATCATGCCGTAGCGTTCTGGGAAGAAAACACCTGAAACCGTGAGGAAACTGTTATGACGAAAAAATGGACTGCACTGCTTCTCGCGGCAGTACTTGCTGTCGGCCTTTCGGCCTGCGACACCAGCCGCGCAGAAGCCCCCGGCAGCAATTTTGAAAGCGGAGTCCGCCATTGAGGATGATCTATTCGTTCTATGGGCGGCTCAGCGTGGGCAACATGGACCCGGACTGGCTGGCCGAGGGTGATCTGCCGCCAACATTCTACGTTTACGGCACGGAGGACCCCTTCTACCGCCAATTCCAGCAGCAGTATGATGTGATTCGGAATATGGGCATTTCCACCGGACGCATCGTGCTGAATGGCTGGCCCCACGGCTTTGGCTCGGATGGCGGCTGGGTGAACGATTACGCCGCATGGCTGGAAAGTGTTTTTGCAAATAAGGAGGAATTTTAACATGGAATATCGTACTTTGGGCAATGACCTGACCGTTTCTGCTGTTGGTCTGGGCTGTATGGGCATGAGCCATGCCTACGGCGCACCTGCCAACAAGAAGGAAATGACCGAACTGCTGGCGCAGGCCGTGGGTATGGGCTATACGTTCTTTGACACCGCCGAAGTCTACGGCACACCGGATAATCCCCACGACAACGAGGAACTGGTGGGTGCTGCCCTGAAACCCTACCGAGATAAAATCGTTCTGGCGACCAAGTTCGGCATCCATTTTGACATGACCAGTACGGCAGTCAACAAGCCGCTGGTGCCGGATTCCCGCCCGGAAGTTATCCGTGCATCGGTAGATGCCTCCCTCAAGCGGCTGGACACCGACCATATTGACCTGTATTATCAGCATCGGCTTGACCCCAAGGTGCCCATTGAGGAAGTGGCCGGTGTAATGGCTGACCTGATTCGGGAGGGCAAGATCACTCACTGGGGCCTTTCGGAAGCCACCGAGGAGACCATCCGCCGAGCACACGCAGTCTGCCCGGTAACGGCCATCCAGAACCGTTACTCCATGATGGCCCGCTGGTACGAAAGCCTGTTCCCGGTTCTGGAAGAACTGCACATTGGTTATGTGGCATTCTCGCCGCTTGCAAACGGTTTTCTCTCCGGCAAATACGATAAGACTTCCAAGTTTGAAGCAGGCACGGACTACCGCAGCGTCATGCCGCAGTTCCAGCCAGACAGCATTGATCAAAACCGCGCCCTGCTGGAACTGTTACACCGTCTTGCCGCCGAGAAAAATGCAACACCTGCCCAGATCTCACTGGCGTGGATGCTGTGCAAAAAGCCTTATATCGTACCAATCCCCGGCACCCGGAAACTCAACCGTTTACAGGAAAACGCCGGTGCAGCGGATATTGTGCTGTCTGCCGCAGAAGTGGCTCTGATTGACGAAGCACTGGCGCACATGGAAATGTCGCATGTGTTTGGCGGGAGCCGCATTGTGAAAGAGTAAGGCAGCAACTTTGACGATGAGCTTCAATAGATCATGCGGAGGTAATTGTTTTTGATAATGCAGGAACTTCTGGCTTTGGAGCCGCAGTTTATTGAAGAAGATGGCTCTGTC
>OMFP01000581.1_pt1 | contig 15200 bp, 6 predicted proteins | sample 1674221 | NCBI WGS metagenome assembly OMFP01 (sample SAMEA103958152, study PRJEB25191) | human gut metagenome | biome: human-associated habitat [ENVO:00009003]; feature: intestine environment [ENVO:2100002]; material: feces | place: Germany | collected 2013/2015
TTTTAATATTTATAAATACAAAATCATAAAATAGCAATAATAAAGAAAGAAAACAAAAATACAAGCAAGATATCAAGGCCTTAAAAGACAGATATACGAAAAAAGAAAGAAAACAAAAGATTTATCTAACCTAATAAGTTTACGATTGAAACCAAACTGATTCAACAACTTGATATAACAATCAACCTTTAAAAACAAATAGTGAATTAATAAAGAAGCAAAAATGAAAAACATGAAGAAAAATCCAAAACAAAACCGGGAAAGCAGCCTTATGCGTAGTCCCCTTATTTTAGGATTGTCAATGGTCCTATGCATACCGGTTGCCTATTCGCATGCAAAGTCAAGTAACATAGTGAAAAATGAATCGGTTCAATCGATCCTGCAAGGACGTACCATCAAAGGTCAAATTATTGATGAGAACAATGAACCTTTAATCGGAGTATCCGTCACTGTAAAAGGCGCAAATACTATAGGAACCATCACTGACTTTGACGGAAATTATACATTGGATGTACCCGCAGGAAAAAACAGTCTTGAAATATCTTATATAGGATATAAAACCCAAGAAATAACCATTGGCAAAAACACACAATTGAATATCAAAATGCAGCCTGATACCCAGACATTGGATGAAGTGGTGGTGATAGGATACGGTACTGTAAAAAAAAGAGATTTGACTGGAGCTGTTGCTTCCGTAAAAAGTGAGGATATTGTCCGAATGCCAACCAGCAATGTACTAGAAGCTATTCAAGGACAGGTGGCAGGTTTGGATATCACTCGCAGTAGTGGAGAAGCCGGTTCCGGAGTGAACATGACCCTACGTGGCACACGCTCCATCAATGGTGACAATAGCCCGTTATTCATCATTGACGGAATGGAAGGCTCTTACGATGAATTGAATCCGAATGATATCGCTTCTATTGAAGTACTGAAAGATGCCTCCTCTACAGCTGTTTATGGTGCTGCCGGAGCAAATGGAGTTATCATCATCACCACCAAAACTCCTAAAAAAGATAAATTCTCCATTGATCTGGATGCCTACTATGGTTGGAATGTCATCTCCAGCTTCCCCGAAGTAAATCGTGGAGAGGATTACATTAATTTCCGCAGAGAAGCACAAAGAACGGTAGGTGCCTGGAACAGCCCGGCCGATGACGGGAATCTTTTTCCCAGCTATATGCAAAAATATATAGACAACAATCAATGGGTGGACTGGTTTGATTTAGCTTCACAAACCGGTATCACCAATAGCTACAATCTAAGCACATCTTATTCTAATGACCGGGTCACCTCTTATTTTTCTTTAGGATATTACAATTTGGAAGGATTATTGAAAGGAGACGAACTGGAACGCTACTCGGCACGTGCCAAAATAGATTTTAAAGCCAATGAAATGGTAAAATACGGACTAAACCTATATGCCATGTATTCTGAAAATGACAAGCGTTACAGCCGTATATGGAACCGTATTCTCTGTATGCCGCCATTGGGTACTCCTTATGATGAAGACGGCAATCTGGTAGACTACCCGTTGGGAGACGGCAACATGAATCCTTTGGCGGATATGGGAGAAGACCAATATGTAAATAATGTGAAGACATTGAGCGTAGCCCCACAGATTTATGTAGAATTGACCCCGTTAAAGGGACTTTCATTCAAGAGTCTGCTTGGCGGATATTTCCGGAATATGAAAGAAAGTAAGTATACCGGCACAAAATCATATCAGGGACTGGAAAGCGGGCTAGTGCAAGCCACTATCCCCAACACCTTCACTTATAATTATAAATGGCAGAATATCCTGACATATAACTTCAAAATAAAAGAGGATCACGATTTCACAATAACCGGAGTCACTGAATGGTCAAAAGACCAAAAAGAAAAAGCGACCGCCACTGCCAACAAATTTGATACGGATTCTTATCTATACCATAATTTAGGTGCTGCAACCGGTACACCCACAGTTTCTTCTTCTTATGTAGGTAGCCAAAAATGTCCTATGTCGCCCGTATCAACTATAGCTATAAAGGACGTTACCTATTGACATTAAGCAGCCGCTGGGACGGTTCATCCATCTTGGCAGATGGAAACAAGTGGGATATGTTCCCCGCAGGAGCTATTGCCTGGCGCATCAGTGATGAACCCTTCATGCAGAATGTAAAAGCTGTTTCCAATCTGAAATTACGCGCCAGTTACGGTGTCACCGGTAATGCCGGTGCTTCAGAATACGCCACATTAGATTACAGCCGCACAGGCATTATCGGATTTCAAGATGTAGGAGTCCCTTATAGCGGTTATTCCCAATCCATCGCCAACAAGAGTCTGGGATGGGAAAAATCTTATATGACAGATCTGGGATTCGACTTGGGATTATTCAGTGACAGACTGAACGTGGCGTTCGACTGGTACCGGACAGATACTAAAGATATTTTATTCGAGAAAAACCTGCCCTATGCAACGGGAGGTTACGGCTCCTCTCCTTTCAAAATATGGTCTAATGTAGGCGAAACACGCAATACAGGTGTGGAATTAAGCATTACCAGCCGTAACTTTGTCGGACCTAAATTCCAATGGAGCACCACACTGGCATTCTCAACCAACAAGGAAGAAGTGATAAAAACAACCAGCGAAGGCCCGCTTCAGTTCGGAGACTACTACCTGATTCCCGGTGAGGCAATCAAAACTTATTACGGATACAAGTATGCCGGAATATGGGGTACAGCCGAAGCAGAAGAAGCAGCCAAGTACAGTCAGAAACCCGGACAAGTCCATATCGCAGAAAATGGTACTCCCGATTACAAACTGAATGCGGATGACTATTATGTTCTAGGAAGCGCTACACCGAAATGGTCGGGCAGTTTACTTAATAATTTTAATTATAAGAATTTCGACCTGAGCATTTTGTTGATTGCCCGGTGGGACTGGACAATCCCTTACGGTCTGACCGGATGGTATCGTACAGACGGTCTGACGCCTTCACCTACCGTATGTGACTACTGGACTCCTGAAAATCAAAGTGCCCGCTATCCTCGTCCGGATGCAAGTATTACAAACGGACAGGACCCGTATCAACAATGGGCTAATTATTTTGATGGTTCCTACTTGAAAGTAAAAACTATTTCACTAGGTTATACATTTCCCAAAAAATGGTTGGATGCCGTAAAGATTAACAAAATGCGTATATATTTTACCGCAAACAATCCGTTCATTTTTACAAAGTGTGACTACTTACAAAACTATGATCCCGAAAAGGGAGGAAATGATGACGACGCACCGTTGTCTAAACAATATGTATTTGGCGTTAATATCTCATTCTAAAAACTTATACAGATGAAAAAACATAAATTACTCTCTATATCAGCCGTAATCATGATGTTGTCTGCCTACGGTTGCAGCCTGGATGAATTTAATCCCTCCGGCATCTCCACAGAACAAGAATGGTCTACCCCGGCAGGCTATGAAAAGAAAGTGAACGACTGTTACTTTGACCTGGTCCGCATAGTTTATGGTCAGGCAGAAGACACCTATCTAATGGTTGCAGAAGGTGGAACAGACATTTGGCAAGATACGAATCCCGATGGTACCAACGGTAACTGGAGCAAACTACTCCGTTATGAAGATTACGGTGCTTCCAACGGTATGTTGAATGAAGGATATGCGGGTTTCTATGGTATATTGAGTGCATGTAATGCAGCTGTCCATTATGCCGACAAAGTGGAAGGTCTAAGCGAAACAAGAATCAACGAGTTGGTCAGCGAAGCAAGGTTTATCCGTGCCCATGCCTTATATAATATTGTAGAGCAATGGGGAGGCAAATACCTGCCATTGGAGCCTATGAACAGTCCTATTTCCGTTCTTCCTTGCAGTTCGGTTAATGATTTTTATAAAGTAATTCTGGAAGATCTGGAATTCGCCATGAAAAATCTTCCTATCACACAGGAAGTAAAAGGGCACGTGACACGTGCAGCCGCTTATCATTTATATGCCAAAGCCTGCCTCACCTTCTCGACCTACACAGATGGTTTAGGCAATACTACTGCCTTGACGGAAAGCGAAAGTAAAGCCTATCTGGAAAAAGCGAAGACAGCGGCAGATTATCTGATTCAAAATGCAGGCTCACTGGGGGTCAAGCTCTATGATAACGTAGAAGCTGTATTTGATGAGAACAATAACAAAAATAATGAAGAAGCACTGTTTATTGTCTGCCACTCTACCATTACGGCTTATAATCCTCGTGGAAACTATTTCAACCGTGTATGGAAACACTCCGAAGCATACAATAACAATACCTCAGGCATCTATCTTTCGGGCATGACACCCAGTTACGCTACGAACATCAACGGATACGAAGTTCCCAAACTGGCAAAAGGTAACTGCTATATGGAACCCAGCAAGTATATGCTTGATTTATATGGAGAGAAAGACGGCCGCTATAAAGCCTTCTTCAAAGACACTTATTATGTGAATAACGCTACGAACAGTACCAAGAACGGATATACGTGGAACGAGGCCGATGCACAAAGATACGGTCTATCCACCAGCAGGGTCGGTAATTCTGCCTATGATATCACTTTAGGAGATACGGCTGTCTATTTATCTCGTAAGACCTATACACAAGCCGAAAGAGACGCTTGCCGCTATGCCATTTTCAACTTGGAAGACAACTATGCCAATACAAAAAGTCCTCTGAAGTTTTTCCCAAGTCTGAAGAAAGCAGATTGTCCTAGCCTATATGCCGGTTCAAATGCCTCCAAACCTTATTCCTCAGCAGACTGTATTGTCTACCGTTTAGGAGAAACCTACCTGATATCAGCCGAAATTGACTGGAGATTAGGCAACAACCAAAGTGCTGCCGAAAGACTGAACATACTTCGGAACCGTGCCTGTAAAGGACATGACCATAGTATGGATATCACAGCTTCGGAAGTTACCCAAGATTTCTTGTTGGATGAATATGCGCGTGAAATGATAGGTGAATGGAACCGTTGGATGACCTTGAAAAGATTCCGTGCTTTCGAGAGCCGTATCACAAAAGCTAACCCGCAAATCACAAAATTCGATAAGAACATTCACTATTTGCGCCCCATTCCCACAGCCGAATTATTGCTGATTGATAATGCTAATGAATATCAGAATCCGGGATATTAACCGGTATGACAAATATAAAAAATAAAAAGACAGCTTGGATAAAATTCACTATCCAAGCTGCTTTTTTAAGAGGGATACTTCACTTACTGAACCATCCCCCTTCTGACCTTAAATTATTCACAAAAGGGCTACCGCAAATAAGTAAACAATAATTATCAGCCCTCTTTCTTTTTGAACGAACCTATGTTACTTAAAATTCAAATATTGCCGGTTTCCTGATACTCCATGCTGCTTTGCAGGACAGAAACGGAAGGAGAACGACATACGTTCAGCCGGAATCAAATAAGGCTGATGAGGATAAGCCCCCCAACTGGTATCACCACCCACTCCCATCTGTTTCAGGTCAATGTTCCATGTCACCATATCCTTGAACTGGATATCGGATAAATGACGCTGCGATTTACGAAGGCCCGGCTCATCTAAATCTTCTGTAGGGAACAGATAAGCACTGGTGCTGACATAAGGCTGTCCGACAACCATCAATCCCTGTCCGGCGGTATCTGTCAGGCTCATCCAACGGACTTCAGTCTTATTACCGTTTTCCTGCGGACGGTCATACGGGAAATACTGATCGGCCACACTTCCCTTGTACAGACCTACATAAGAAGAAGTATTCCGGTCTATATAATTCTCATGAGGACCACGTCCCAGCCATTCCATCTGACTAAACTGCCTGTTCAGTGTAATACTAACCCCCATCCGAGGCAATAAAGGCAATGTATCGTTACCCGGAATGAAAGTACAGTTCACATCCAAATACCCTTTTCCCGAAAAATGATAGGCAACGATAAAATCAGACTCTCCTACAGGCAACTTATAATGAGAAACAACCTCATAAACTTCTTTACCCAACGCCTTTTGTTTCATGGACAACAGTTTTGCCTGACGCCCCGCATCACGCCACGGACGCAAGGTTTTATTCATGCCATTTCCCATATCATTATCCGTCACAGGACGCCAGAAATTAGGACGTAAAGCTTCTTTTATCAGCTCCGTACTTCCCTCTTTATAAGAAGTCAAGGCACCGGTTTCCTTATCAAAACCTACGCTCAGATTACCGGCTGTAAGTGTCAACAACGAAGCCGCATCATCTGCTATCACCGGTGAAGACTGAACCTCAGCAACAAACGGCTGATAAAATGGAAGACTCACCTGGGCATCAGCCAGTTTTGTTCCGGCTTTCAGCAGACCATCCTCATTTTTCAAACTGGCATAGAAATTCAAGAAATACTCCACACCGGGTTTTACCTGTATGGCTGGAAAAGAAGTCTTAAACTTACCCGTCTGCCGAGGAGCCAGGGATACATTATCAATAGTTCCGGTAGCCAAAAGTTCACCATTCCCCTCCAGCTTCCAAGTAAAATTGAAATCACTTAAATCCGTAAAGAAGTACTTGTTACGTAACTCTACCCATCCCTCATGATAATCCAATAAAGAGAATGCTATATTTTGATATACTTTTTTCACTTCATGGATATGCGGCTTCAAGGTACGGTCGGCGGCAATCAGACCGTTCATACAGAAATTGGCAGAACTTGGAGTACCTTTCGGAGCCAGGTCACCTCCGTATGCCCAATAGAATTTTCCATCCGGCGTCTTTGCATACAAGCCCTGATCTACCCAGTCCCAGATATGTCCGCCCTGTAAAGAGGGATATTTCTCTATCACATCCCAATAATCCTGAAGATTTCCTTCACTGTTGCCCATAGCATGGGCATATTCACATAGAATCAGCGGTTTGGACGGAAGATAGAGAGAATGATTGATCAATACATCTATCTTTTTATACATTGGACAGAAAATATCGGTATAAGGTCCCTTTATTCCGTCTTCCGAATGCACGGGACGCTGTGAACGGTCATTGGTATGTACCCATTTATAGGTAGCCGCGAAGTTACATCCCTCACCGGTTTCATTACCCAATGACCAGATAATGACACAAGGATGGTTTTTGTCACGCTCGAACATACGTTCCGTGCGGTCTATGAAAGCTTTCTCCCATTCGGGCTGGTTAGCTAGGCATTGATCGGGCTTATATCCCATGCCATGGCTCTCGATATTGGCCTCATCAACCACATACATACCATAAATATCACATAATTCATACCAGCGGGGATCGTTGGGATAATGAGAGGTTCGTACACTGTTGATATTATTCTCTTTCATCAATTGAATATCACGCAGCATGGATGCCTCATCTACCACATGACCGTTATAAGGATCGTGTTCGTGTCGGTTTACTCCTTTTATATAGACCGGCTTGCCATTTATCAGCAATTGAGCATGTTTGATTTCGGATTTACGAAAACCGACGTATTGGGAAATATATTGTTCCGGTTTGCCATTTACACGCAAAGTAATCAGCAATCTATACAGATTTGGTTTCTCCGCACTCCATAACAAAGGTTCTCTCACTTCCTTTTTAAAATGAAGTTCCCGATCGGCAGCATTCCAACGCTTACGCTCATTGTAGATACTTTTACCCGATTTCTCCAACAGGCTTACTTCCACTTCAGCCCCTTTTATTTTACCTTCTCCTGCTTTGCCCAACTCTACAAAAAGATGAAAGTCAGCATTCTTGTATTCCCCGTCAAGATCGGTAACCACTTCATAGTCGCGCACATGAGTTTCAGACCGGGCATACACATAAACATCACGCTGTATGCCGGCAAAACGCCAGTAATCCTGATCTTCCAGATAGTATCCGTCACTGAACTTGAAAACCTGTACGGCTATTTCATTCTCCCCTTGTTTTACATACGGCGTAATATCAAACTCCGAAGGTGTTTTGGAATCCTGAGAGTAACCTACTTTTTCACCATTCACCCACACATAAAAAGCAGAAGCCACTCCTCCGAAATAAAGAATAATCTGGCGTTTATTCCAATGGGCAGGAATAGTAAAAGTACGTCTATAAGAGCCAACCGGGCTGTTTTCCACTGCAATCAATGGTGGATTCTTCTTTATACCATACCCACTGCCTACATAAAAAGGATAGCCGAACCCTTGAAGTTCCCAATTGGAAGGAACTTTAATATCATCCCAACCTGAAACATCATATCCTTTTTGGAAGAAGTCCATCGGTCGTTCATCCGAACGGGGTACAAAATGAAATTTCCATGTTCCGTTCAAGGATTGGAAGTAAGGAGATTGTGATTTATCACCCTGCAATGCCAATTCTTTAGTGGGGTATCCCATAAAATTAGCCGCCGAAGGCAGACGATTGATATGAAGCACATCAAAATTCTCCCAATCATTATCCGAACGGGGGTATTTGTTTCTACGCACTTCTACATTGTCTGTGCTCGTTTCGTTAGCGCTCCTGTTTACCGGAGCACCGTCATATTGGGATTGTGCCATACCTGCCAACGACAAAGATATGGCAATCCCTGTCAATATAGAACGAATTTTCATCATAAATATATCTTTTAATAAATTCGGAGTATCCGCATACTGATTTTTACTTCCACTATCATTGATCCAACAACAATCGCAAAATCAAAGCAGAAGACCAACCAAAGTTGGGTGCATTCAACACTTCACCTGTCAGTGGATTGTAGTTTTCATGAATCGGTCCGTCGGTCATCAGTCCTTGAGCATGTGCCATGAACTTGCGAGTCAGCAAGTCGGCTTCCTCCACATATCCGTAGCGCTTCAATCCGGTTATACCAAAATATACCTGGTTAAACCAAACCGGACCACGCCAATAACCGAAAGTAGGACGCAATGCAGGATGACTTACATCAAGAGTACCTAGCGGCAGGTAAGAGTTGAAATGTTTTTCATCCATCATGATGTTCTTCACACTCTCGGCTTGTTCCGGGGTAGCAATACCTGCCCACAAAGGCAACCACCCCTCAGCCCCCATCACCTTGACAGGTGTACGGTCATTCAAACGAATATCATAAAAGAAACCACTCTCGCTGTCATACATTTTAGTCTGTACATACAGCTTGATTACCTCAGCCTCCTTAGCCAACTGTTCAGAAAGCTCCTGCTTTCCCAAGATAGAAGCCATTTCCGAAAGTGTCAGTTTATCTACATAAAGGAAGGAATTCAAACAAATATTCTCCTGATCCATCGACCAAGCTTTCTCCATCTCATTCTTTAGCATCCGGGTGTCATCAAAACGCACACCGTTATCCATGCCGCTCTCCCAAGCCGCCGCAATCAGTGTACCATCAGTAGAACCATATTCGCAAATGCCATTGTGATCGTGGTCACGCTCAGCATACCACCATTGATGGAACTTATACAATTTATCAAATATTTCGTCCAAGAACGCTTTGTCTCCTGTAACCTTATAGACATTCATGGCTCCCCATGATGCTACAGGAGGTTTGGAGTCGCGCCAATTGTTACGTGCCTTATTATAACCGATAAAATCAGGAACCATACCATTCTCTGCTTGATAATCGAACAAAGAAAGCATTTCACTCTTGGCCCCCTCAGGATTGTAGTACACATTACCCGATGCAATTTGCCAAGCATCCCACGACCAACATCCACCGATGAATCCTATATAAGAAGGGAAACTACAACCATGGAAGATATCACCGGCAGGAGTACGCCAATTGGAGTTCAACGTCATCAATGCTTTCACAGCAATGTTCCTGTAAGCGTTTTCTTTCATATAAGGACTGTCGGCAGACAGTATCCGTTGAAGCCCCTGATTCCAACGCTGCGCATTGTCGGCAAAACATTGATCAAAAGGTATGGACTTTATTGCAACATATTCCTTGTCTGTTTCTTCGCCTTTCAAGGTCAGTGTCTGGCTGTATTCCGAAGTATAACTTTTGCCGGATTGCAGCAAATAGTCACTCTTCTCAACAACTTGCAAACTGTCGTTCCCCACAGTCATCACTTCATCGGCTGTATGGAAAAGCACGGTAGCCGTCACCTCGTCTACCGGCGGTTCGTTACGCAATGTGATAATCTGGCGATTGGTTCCCCAACGGCGACCGTAGAACGGATAATGGAACCGAACGCCCTTATCCACCTTAGTGGCAGTAGTATTCTCTTCAAAAACACCGCCACTCCAAGTCAGCGACACATTCAAAGGTGTGTCACTAAGATTTGTAATAACAGAACGTACAAAAGCAGTGCGTGAAGTGGCAAAACACAACTCAGTAGTGAATTCCAACCGCGCATCTTTAAAATGTTGTACCAACTTTCCAGGTAGATACTTGGCTGTCTGCATATTACGGACCAAGTCGTACTTTTCACCATTGACCACCAACGTAGGCTGTGCCAACGTTTGGGCAATCCATCCTCTTCCATGCATCGTCATAGGCCCGATGAAGGCACCCGCAAATGCCCTGCTTTGGTTTACTGGCAATGCATAGCCACTCCATGCACCCAGATCAGAGAACAAATTGAGATCCCCATCTACAGGTTGTTCCGGTACATTTTTCACATTCAACAAATTGGGAAAATCTTCCTGTGTCGTAAACAGGGACTTTTCCGGCTGTGTAGCGACCGGGGTACATGCCCCCAGCCAAAGAATGCTACACATTCCATATATAGGAAATAAATGTTTCATAAACGGTTCTTCCAAAATTATACAAACAAGATTACTTGCTATAGTTCGGATTCTGCTCCCAATCGGGATTCAACAGAAATTCACTATGAGGAATAGGAAACAACTGGTGCTTGGTATCTACATAATTCTCAACAAACGGTTTATTGTGAGCTTTCAGCGTTTCTTCTACAATACCCCAGCGAACCAAGTCATACCAGCGCGAACCTTCCAATGCCAGCTCGCAAGGACGTTCTTTGTCTTGCAGATGTTTCAAGACTTCGGCTTTACTCATGGTAAGCGGCAATGCCGGTACATTGACACGTGCACGAACCTTATTTATTATGTTAATGGCCTCTGTTGTTTCACCCTTGTCATTTAGACATTCTGCATAAAGCAACAATACATCGGCATAACGGATAACGGAAACATTAAAGAAACTATAGTCCCAATAATCACTCATACCCTCGGTATAAGTAACATATTTGTGCCAGAAGATTTCTCCTTCTTTGTGGTAATCCTTAAAGGATTTTCCATTCTCATAATAAAAGGGACGACACTCAGGATCGTCAAAAATAAGCGTATGAAGTGCACGGTCGCTAGACTTACCGTCTATAGTCTTATCAGCCAATAACGTCTGACACATCCAGTCCGTAGGATAAGCTTCTTCATATGCATCCAGCCCAGCCATAGGTCCCAAATGAACGGTAAACAAGTTATATTCATACTGTCCGCCTGAACGGTCTCCGGTAAACTGAATCTCAAAAAGAGACTCTTTATTGTTCTTGTGCATACCGTCAAAATTATCAGCCCAATTCTCCATCAAGCCAAAAAGACTTCCTTCTTTATCAATGATCTTCTTGAATTCAACTTCGGCTTTACTCAATTCTTTGCGGAACATATAGAACTTACCCAAAAGAGCCGCTGCCGTATAACGCGTGACACGTCCTTTTTCACTTTCCTCATAACTTTCGGGAAGGTCGCTCTGTACTTCTTTCAGTTCGGTCTCAATCAGACTTACCAATTCTCCCGGATTGGCCTGTGGCGGATAGAACTCTTCATCCGTACCTACCAATGCCTCCTTATAAATAGGAACTCTCTCACCAAAGTTCACATACAAACGATAATAAAAGTAAGCACGCAAAAAACGGGCTTCGGCTATGGACTGCTTCTTCAAGGCATTGAGTGATTCCGAGTCACCAGGTACAGTGGGAATGTTGGTCAAACATTGATTGGCATAATTAATACCTTTATACAAATTAGTCCACTCCGTCTTGACTACGGAGTTAGTGGGTTCCACATTGAATGATGAAATATTCATCCAACTCGTCACATCATCCCTGTGGGTAATCTCATCACTTCTGTATCCGTCTATTACTATGTAGCGTTCAAATGGTATCGCCCAAGATGCATTCGGCTGCAACGCTCCGTATACACTAGTCAATCCTTTCATAATATCCCCTTCACTCTTCCAGAAAATACTAGGTGATAAAGCATTGGGATTAGAGTCTTCATCCAAGAAATCTGTGCAAGAGGAAAAAGACATTCCGCTCAGAAGAGCTGCATATAATAATATGTTTTTGAATTTCATAATCTTCGTATTAAATTTAATTAGAAACCGAATTTAAGACCCATCATAAAGTCACGACTCAAAGGAATGGCTGCATAGTCATATCCCATCTGTCCGACTGAAGAACCGGTTGAAGGATCATAGCCTTTGTAGTTGGTAATAGTGAACAAACGGGTAGCGCCTACATAAATACGCAAGTTACTCAAGCCCATTTTCTTACAATATTTAACCGGCAGATTATAACCTATCTGCAAGTTATTCAGACGCAGATAGTCACCATTCTCCACAAAACGGGTGGAAGTACGAGAGTTCTTATTAGGGTCACCAGACACGGCACGTGGAATATCAGTATCAGGATTTTCAGGTGTCCAAGCATTCAAGGCATTCTTACCATAGTTGAACACATGGTCCATACGCTCCAACTGATATTTAGTATAGTTATAACGCTTAGCACCAAAGTCACCGTAGAAATTGGCTACCAAGTCAAAGTCTTTATAAGCCAAGTTAATGTTGAATCCCAATGACACCTTCGGTGTACCACTACCCACTTTCACGCGGTCGTTTGTATCAAGCATACCATCTCCATTCTGATCTATGAAACGGATATCACCCGGCTTAGCCACAGGCTGCAGAGGCTGCCAGTTGCCGTTTTGGTCCTTATAGCCATGAGCTGTGTTCCATTCGTCCACTTCCGCTTGATTTTGGAAAATTCCGGCAGTTTGATATACCCAGAATTCACCGATTTCACCACCTACATAAGTACGCAAAGCACCGTATTCATAGAGATAGTCAGGATTGGCCATAGATTTCAACACACTCTTATAGTGAGATAAATTCAAATCCAAATCATACTTCAATCCTCCGGCTTTGCCATGATAAATGGCTTGCATTTCAAAACCGGTTGTGCGCAACTTACCATCGTTCACCAAGATAGAAGAATTATAGCCGGTAGCTAAACTGATGTTACGGCTAGAAAGCATATCACTGGTATTCTTAATATAAGCCTCCGCAGAAAGCTCCAGTTTATTGTTCCATAAACTAATGTCTACACCGATATTCTTATACACCGTCGTTTCCCACTTGATGTTACTGGATGGAAAAGCTGTAATGGCATATCCCATGGAAGTTTCACGACCATCAAAAGGATAGTTCAATGCATGGGTATTGTAGCTCAAAGTAGGAATATATCGATAAAGACCTATGTTCTGATTACCCAAAGCACCGTAGCTCAAACGGAGTTTAAACATGGAAACAGTTTCTTTCAAATTTTCCCAAAATGGTTCATTAGCAATGTTCCAGCCCAATGATACAGAAGGGAAGAACCCCCACTTGTTACCTTTAGCAAAACGTGAAGAGCCATCATAACGGAAAGAAGCCATAATCATATAGCGCATCATATAGTTGTAGTTCACACGGCCAAAGAGAGAGCGGAGAGCACTGCGAGTCTTAGTACCACCTACAGAATAGTTACTTTTAGCATGTCCCATCAAGCTCATACTGTTATTCTCAAAATCAGAACCGGAAGCACTAAGGTCTTCATACTTATTTTCTTCCTGAGAAAGTCCCAATAAAAGAGAAAGATTGTGTTTTTCAGCAATGGTCTTGTCATAATTAGCTGTCAATTCCAACAAATCGTTGGTAGTCTGCGAACGTGATTCAGACAAACTAGCCATCGTATTCCGTTTGGCCGCTCCAATCTCGTAGGTAGGTTTGAAAAGACGAGATTTGCCAAAGTACATATTGCGGCTAGCATTGAATTTCACGATAAGCCCTTTAATCGGCTCGTACTGCAAATAACCGGAAGCTGCGATATAATCGTTAGAGCTTGTATTATCAATCAATTTATTGAAAGCAACCTGATTACCGGCGTCAGACATGCCCATACCAGAGATGGCACCACCATAACCGCCATCATTGTTCTCATCATAAAGGAACGCTAACGGCTCCATATTCGTCACCTGATAAATGGAGGAGAAACCCGAATTGGATTCCAAATCGGCCGACCAACGGCTATAGCTTACAGATTCACCCATTTTAAACTTACCACGGGTAACATCAGAGTTCAAACGGAAACCGAACTTTTCATCTCCGGTAGCAATAGTCACACCGTCCGTCTTACTATAGAAAGCAGAAAGAGACACATTGGAATTAGCACTACCTGCCGTGTAACCGATGTTATATTTTTGTGTAAAACCACGTTGGTAATACTCTTTCTGCCAATCAGTATCAGCAAACTGAGTCGGGTCTCTCTCGTACTCGCTGATATATTTAGGCCAGCGGCTTTCATCCGTACCTGCATTTGTTAATGCCATCTTACGTACTTTAATAAACTCAGCTGAATTACAAACTTCCAGACGCTTCGGCATGGCACTCAACCCCCAATAACCGGAAAAAGTAATCTTCGGAGCTGAATTCATCGTACCACGATGTGTTTCAATCAAAATAACACCAGCTGCCGAACGTGAACCATAGATAGCGGCAGTAGCAGCATCTTTCAATACGGAAATCGATTTAATATCTTCAGGATTAAGATAAGACATATTACCCGGGACACCATCGATAATCACTAGTGGACCGTTACTTTCGCTGTTCTCGCCATCATCATCTTTCCAAGAAGTCACACCGCGCACCTGCAAAGTGGCAGAAGAACCAGCAGCACCGCTGCCAAAGTTTACCGACAAACCTGGAGCCATACCTTGCAATGCCATCTCTGCATTTGCAGTAGGAATCTTAGACAGTTTATCACCCGATACTGATGTTACCGAACCTGAAACATCAGACTTTTTCTGTGTACCATAACCAATTACAACCACCTCATCCAACAATTCAGAATCTTCTTTTAATACAACTCTTGCCAACTGCTTGTCCTTCGCCGAAAATGTCAATGCGCCATAGCCAACAAATGAAATAGCAACCTTTGAATCTTCCTGAACATCAGTTAGAGAATACTTCCCTTCCAAATTGGTT
>OMFP01000584.1_pt1 | contig 15179 bp, 9 predicted proteins | sample 1674221 | NCBI WGS metagenome assembly OMFP01 (sample SAMEA103958152, study PRJEB25191) | human gut metagenome | biome: human-associated habitat [ENVO:00009003]; feature: intestine environment [ENVO:2100002]; material: feces | place: Germany | collected 2013/2015
AATTATTTGAGATATAAGGGGAATTGTTGAAATTCCCCTCGTTATTTAAAAATCAAGTCTCTCACGGAGGCTCTGTTTTATCCCAACCTCACACACGATGCTAAGCCCGAGGAAGCAGTCCTCAAAGAAATCGCGACCGAGCTTGAACTCCGGCAGAAGATAAGGCTTCATTTTGCTCTTTATCAAACCTATGAGCTTGTCCGTATCCATGCCCTCATCGAGCTCATATATAACTACCCTGCCCGGATTCATCAGCGCGATTATCGCCTGGAGGCGTTCGCTGCAAAAAGCTATGCGCTCGGATTCAATGTCCGGAGTGTGCAGCGGGATGTTTTCGACCTCGCCGGCAGCGCCCGACGCGCCGCAGAGCACCTCGCCGTTTGCGATTATTCCCGAGCCGCTCTTGCGCTTGCCGTAAGCATAGAGAACGGTTATACCATCCTGATAATTCGAATATTTTCTTGCCACATTCGTTGCGACATGCAGGTCGTTGTCAATAAGAACCGTCAGTCCGAATTTTTCATTCAGCCTCTTTGCAACATCGATATGGTTGAGCGACGGGAATGCCGCCGAGTCCATAACAACACCCTTGCAGACAACGCCCGAAACGGCTATCGCCGTCATGGCTATGAGCGGATCGGCCGCAACGCTTGTCATAACAAGATTCTCAAGCGTCGAAAGTACTTTTTCGTCACAAATCGGTATATTTCAGCTGCCGATAGTACGGCTTTTGAAATCATGGATTCTGTATGAAAGAACATCGGAGTCAAGATAAATCAGCAGAAAATGCATATAGTCCGCGTTAAGCTTATATACCTGCGCCTTGCGCCCGCGTTCCGCACCTATAACTCCGTCCGGATTAATAATTCCCTCCGCAATACCGTAATCAATAGCTCGCGTCACGGTCGGCAGGCTCAGCCCGATGCTTTTGGCTATCTGCGGAATTGTCGCCTGCTTGTTTTTGTGTATGTATCCCCACACAGAGCGGTAATTCGTCAGCTTGACTATGGATGAATCAAGTGTATTTTTCAAAAAGCGCGCCCCTCATCTGCAAATTAGAAAACCGTGTTATTAAATCAATTATATCACCGCGTTCTGCTTTTCGCAATATGCATTTTTGCCAAAAACGGACTTTTTAAATTATGCACAGTAAACAACGCAGAATCGCGAATGCAACACAATTATTGACACAGTGTCGAAGCAAGTATATAATTTCAGTATCAAATATCGGAGGGAACAGCATGGCAAAAGGGCTGCCGGATTCAAAGAAATATATAAAAGAAAAGCGGGCTCCCCTGCGCTTCGGCGCGGACGGAAAATTCCGCATTCTGCATCTGACGGATATCCACGAGGTCGACCCGGAGATGGACGATGAGGAGGACAGACAGATACCGATAAGCAAGAGCAAAGAGACGATAAATGTCATTCGCCGATGCATCGAAATTGCTAATCCCGATCTTATCGTTTTCGGCGGCGACAACATCAGCGGCTACTGGCAGGAGTTCACATATGAATATATGTATAATACTATTAAAAAGATAGTCGCGCCGATTGCGGAGAAAAATATCCCGCTCGCCATAGTTTTCGGCAATCACGATGCCGAGGCTCAGCCCAAATTGCCGTTTCTCGCGAAAGAGAATCAGATCTGTATATACGCCGAATACGAGAATTTCAGGAGCACGATGAACGACGAGGATGTCTCCGGCTGCGCGAATTGCAGTTTGCCTATTTTGTCTTCCGACGGCAAGCATATCGCCTGGAACATCTGGTGCATCGACTCGGGCGACTATGTCAGAGACGATGAGTTCAATGTTATAGACGATGCCGGATACGGCTTTGTAAAAAAAGATCAGATAGCATGGTACGAAAGACGCGCCGCCGAACTCAAGGCGCAGAACGGCGGAAAAGCCGTGCCCTCTCTGCTGTTTCAGCATATCCCCGTCATCCAGGAATATAACAACCTGAAAAAAGACCCGGATGGCGAATATAGCCTCGGCGCGCAGCACTATTCCGTCCCGGACGGAGCACTGCTCGAGGGCGAGATTCACGAATCCCCATGCCCGCCGCTCGAAAACGGAGACGAATTCGAGAGCTGGAAGAGAACGGGCGATATAGTCGCCGCATTCTTCGGCCACGACCATGTGAACACATTCACAATGGAAGTCGACGGCATAAAGCTCGTTCAGAGCCCAGGCGCGGGCTACCACTCCTACGGCGACAAACGCGGCGGCAGACTGATTATAATAGACGAAAACAAGCCGGATTCGTATGAGTCGGAATGCATTTTCATCGACAGAATAACACAAGGTGAGCTTAAATAAATTCAAATAAAGGACGGAGAACAGCTATGGACAAATACGCAAGATTCAGATATCAGCCCTGCATCCCGCTCGGCACGGACGGCAGAAAAGTTACGGGTTCACCCGAGCACGCCGCGCTCTCGAGAAAGGCCGCCGGCGAGGGTATGGTTCTGCTCAAAAACAGGCTTCACACTCTGCCGCTCACGCGCGGAACAAGAGTCGCACTCTTCGGCAAGGCGACTATCGAATACATAAAGGGCGGCGGCGGAAGCGGCGATGTTTTCTGCGCCTACATCCGCAATGTCTATGACGGATTCAGTCAGAAGGAAGCCGAGGGCAAGGTCAGCGTGTTCAAGCCGACCGTCGAGTTCTACAAAGAATACGTCAAGGAGGCGAGCAAGCGCATCCCGACCCGCGCCCAGATTGAGAAGATATGGGACAAGGTCAACGCCATGTCCTTCTGCAAAGAGAAAGACGATATAATCTACGACACCTTCGCGAGCATGCATGTTGCCGAGGCGCATATGCCCGACGAGCTCATAGCGGAGGCAGCCGCGAACGCGGATATCGCGATAATAACCCTCAGCCGCTTCTCCGCAGAGGGCGTTGACAGAAAGGCTATCCCCGGCGACTACTACCTTTCGGACACGGAGAAGAGTCTCATCGACCGAGTCGCTGCGGCGTTCCCGAACACAGTTATAGTCCTCAACTCCGGCGCAGTCGTTGACTGCGAGTATTTCGCGGACAACGAAAAGGTCGGCGCGATAATCTCCGGCTGGCAGGGCGGACTCGAGGGCGGCATGGCGATTGCAGACATTATCTGCGGCGATGTCAACCCCTCCGGCAAATTGGCGGACACTATCCCCGACTCCTACGACTCATATCAGAACGCGCAGGAGTTCCTGACAGGCTTCGAGCATCTCGATTATTTCGATGATATATATGTTGGCTACCGCTATTTCGAGACGATTCCCGGCGCCGCCGAAAAAGTTCGCTATCCGTTCGGCTTCGGTCTCTCTTATACCGATTTCGAGTTCAGCGGCGCATTCTGCGGCGAGAGCGACGGAAAGATAGTCGCCGCGGTGACGGTCAAAAACATCGGCAAAGTGCCCGGCAAAGAGGTCGTTCAGCTCTATTACAGCGCGCCGCAAGGCAAGCTCGGCAAGCCCGCAAAAGAGCTCGTCGCGTTCAAAAAGACGAAGCTGCTCTCCCCCGGCGAATCAGAGGCAATCGCGCTGAGCTTTGATATCGGCGACATGGCGAGCTTCGACGATCTCGGCAAGATAAAGAAATCAGCATTCGTGCTCGAAAAAGGCACATACTCGTTCTACCTCGGAAATTCCGTCAGAGCAACAGAAAAGCTCCGCTACGACTTCGTGCTGAGCGAGGATATAATCACAAAAGAATCAAAGCCGCTCTGCAGACCGTTCAAGCTCGAAAAGCGTCTGCTCGCGGACGGCAGCTTTGAAAATCTCCCGACGGGCGAACCTGTTTACACACGCGGCACGCACGCTCCCATTGAAGCAACCGCGCCAAAAGATACAATCATGTTCGACGAAGTCGGCGAAAATATAACGCTCGACGAATTTATAAAGCAGTTCACCGTTGACGAGCTTATCGACTTTGTCGGCGGGCATCAGAATCAGCCCGGAGTCTGCAACACCGGCGCATTCGGCGGCATGAAACGCCTCGATGTGCCGCCCGTCCCGACTGCTGACGGGCCTGCGGGTCTACGCCTCAACGCTTCAACGGGCGTGCCCACAACGGCATGGCCCTGCGCAACGCTTCTCGCGTGCACATGGAACACGGAACTCATTGAAGAAGTCGGCGCGGCAGGCGGCGCGGAGCTGCGAGAAAACAATCTCGGCGTGTGGCTCGCGCCTGCGATGAACATCCACCGCAATCCCCTATGCGGACGCAACTTCGAGTATTTCTCCGAGGATCCCCTCCTCGCCGGAAAGTGCTGCGCCGCCGACGTGCGCGGCATCCAGTCGCAGAAAATCGCCGCATCGGTAAAGCACTTTGCCTGCAACAACAGGGAGTCGAACCGCTTTGAATGCGATTCCAGAGTTTCCGAGCGCGCGCTCAGGGAGATATATCTGCGCGGCTTCGAGATATGCGTCAAAGATGCCGACCCGTGGACAATTATGTCCTCCTACAATCTCATCAACGGCTGCCACACTTCGGTGAGCTACGAATTGCTCACCGAGATGCTCCGCAACGAGTGGGGCTTCAAGGGCATGGTCACAACAGACTGGGGCGTCCACAGCAGCCACTCCGACGAGGTTCTCGCCGGCAACGATGTCAAGATGGGCGACGGCGAGCCCGAGGAGTTGAAAGCCGCTTTTGGAAACGGCAAGATAACCCGCGCCGACCTCGAGACAAGCGTCAAGCGCATACTCGAGCTGACGATGAAGGTCGCGGAATAAATCAGATATAAAGCAAAGCAGTCGCCCGCGCGGCTGCTTTTGCATGTTCGGGCTATATTACGCCCGTTTTGTCTGCGGCTTTTTGGCAAAAATTGACATTGAAAAATATATTTTTCAATGATATACTTTAATTATTAACGCAGCGTTATTAATCGTTGATGGGGACCGCCATAAGCCTGTCCGCAAAAGCCGGGGATGCCTTTTTTTCCACCTTTTGTGCATCGTCTTTCCCCTGCGGTCGGATTATCTCCGTTTTGTGCACCCGCAGGCGGCATTTTGCAGGCAGAGCGGCGGATAAATAACGGAAAGAATTCCGTCTTTTGGTTATTTGATTGATAACGCTGCGTTATAAATATTTCAGGCGGTCGGCGATTTTTCGCCCGCCGTTATTTTTATTTTCTTGATGTTTTTCGCGCCGCAGAGTATAATTAATTTTATAAATATTTCTGTTGAGGTGCAAACGGTGAGGGACAAGCTCAGCGTATTAAAAGAATATTTCGGCCACGATTCTTTCCGCGAGGGGCAGGACAGAATAACGGACAGCCTGCTCGGCGGGCGCGATGTTCTCGGCATCATGCCCACGGGCGCCGGGAAGTCGATATGCTATCAGGTGCCCGCACTCATGTTTGACGGCATCACTATTGTCGTCTCCCCGCTCATCTCTCTGATGAAAGATCAAGTCAGCGCGCTCGTCCAATCGGGCGTCGCCGCCGCATACATAAACAGCTCACTGACCCACGCGCAGTATCTGAAAGTGTTGCAAAACACGGAGAGCGGCAAATATAAAATAATTTATGTCGCACCGGAGCGGCTCTGCGCGCCCGCTTTTCTCGGAATATGCCGCAATCTCAATATATTCATGGTCGCGGTCGACGAGGCGCACTGCGTCTCGCAATGGGGTCAGGATTTTCGCCCGAGCTATCTGAAAATACCCGATTTTATCGACGCTCTTAACTCCCGTCCCGTTGTCGGCGCGTTTACCGCTACCGCCACGGGAGCCGTCAGAGATGATATAAAAACGCTGCTCAGGCTCGTCTCCCCGCTCGTTGTCACAACGGGCTTCGACAGGCCGAACCTGTTCTTTTCTGTCATGCAGCCGAAGAACAAATCGATCGAGCTGATGAAGCTGATAAAAGAGCGCAAGAATGAATCCGGCATAGTTTATTGCTCGACGCGCAAGGCGGTCGAGGAAGTGTGCGAACTGCTTCAAAAAAACGGATTCGCCGCTACCCGCTACCACGCGGGGCTTGATGAAAATGAACGCAGGCGCAACCAGGACGATTTTGTCTATGACCGCGCGACGATAATGGTCGCCACAAACGCATTCGGCATGGGAATCGACAAATCGAATGTCTCGTTCGTCATCCACTACAACATGCCGAAGAATATGGAGAGCTACTATCAGGAGGCGGGACGCGCCGGGCGCGACGGCAGGAGTGCGGACTGTATTCTGCTCTACAGTGCAAAGGATGTGCGGACGAATCAGTTCTTAATAAACAACTCCGAGCCGAACCCCGACCTCACCGAGGACGAGCAGGAAGAGGTCAGACGGCGCGACAGAGAGCGGCTCAAGCAGATGACTTTTTACTGCACGACGCACAAGTGCCTGCGTAAATTCATACTCGAATATTTCGGCGACAAGGGCCCCGAGCGGTGCGAGAAGTGCTCCAACTGCCTCTCGAATCACGAGAACACGGATATCACGGTTGACGCGCAGAAGATAATGTCATGCGTCGCACGGACGGGTCAGCGATACGGCAAAAAAGTAATTTGCGATGTCCTGCGCGGGAGCAAAAACGAGCGGCTGATATCCGCCGGGCTGAGCAGACAATCGACCTACGGCATAATGGCGGACTGCCCCGAAAAGCGGCTGCGTGACATCATCGACCATCTCTGCGAAAGCGGATACATGACCGCACAGGGCGACGAATACCCGATACTCAAACTCGCGCCGAAGAGCTGCGGAGTTCTGACGGGTCAGGAGACGCTGCGCATGATGCTCGAGATACCGCAGAAAAAGAAAGCTGCCGCCGCAAAAGACGCTCCGCTCCCGCCGGCGGACGAAAAGCTCCTCGCCGCGCTCAAGGATCTGCGAAAAAGTCTCGCCATGCGCCAGAGCATACCTGCCTATGTCGTTTTCACCGACGCGACGCTCATCGATATGTGCCGCCTCAAGCCGAAAACGCAGGAGGAATTTATGGAGGTCTCCGGAGTCGGTCAGGCAAAATCCCAGCGCTACGGAGAAGTTTTCCTCGCAGTCATTGCAGAATTTTCGGAATAAATTTAAAAAGCAGGTCACCGGATATCCGATGACCTGCTCTGTTTTTTATGCCGTTCTTCGCTTGTTATATACGAACATCCCCACTCCCGCGCCGCAGATGAGGACATAGCCTATGACGCTCAGGACATCCGGCACATCGCCAAAGACGAAAAATCCGAGCGCCGCGGCGAAGAGCACCTGCGTGTAGTCATAGACCGAAATCTCCTTCGCCGGCGCGCAGATATACGCCCGAGTTATTCCTATCTGACCGACGCAGGCGAAAGTCCCCGCGAGGACGAGATAAATAAGCTGCATAGCGCTCATATGCTTGTAGCCCGCTATCATAAACGGCAGGCACAGCGCGCACGAAAACGCGGAGAACCAAAAGATTATCTGCTTGCTGTCCTCTTTTCTTGAGCCGAGGCGGCGCACGAAAGTATAGGCTATTCCCGCACCCGCTCCGCCGAGAAGCCCCGCGACGGCCGCGAGCACTTCGGGATTGTCAAACCCCGGCTTTATGATGCACATGCTGCCCGCGAACGCAACGCACACGCCCGCTATCTGAACTATGCTCGGGCGCTCTTTGAGCAGAATTACAGAGAATATTATCGCAAAAAACGGCGAGAGTTTGTTGAGCATATTCGCGTCCGACAGGTTGAGTTTACCTATCGCGTAGAAGTTGCACAGCATGCCGAGAGTGCCGAAAAAGCAGCGCCCGAAAAGATCGGGGATATTCTTTTTCGCGGGCACGAATCCTGTTTTGTCGCGCAGCATCATGATAAAAATAAAAATCAGCGCGATAAAATTTCTGAAAAACGCCTTCTGAAACGAGGGCAGGTCTCCCGCGAGCTTGACAAACATCGACATCAGCGAAAAGCCGAACGCCGCCAAAATTATATAGAAAACACCTTTTGTTTTTGAGCTGAGTTTTGTCATAGGCTTCCGCCTTTTTGTTTGATAGCGCGGTGCGCTCCGAATATTATTATACCACCGATGTCAAAATATAAAAAATCCGGAACACCTAAGCATTCCGGACATATTATCAAAGCTTCACATCAGGCTCTCGCCGCGCTCTTCGAGAAATTTCTTTACTTCGTCGAGCGTCGGTATCGACGCGGACGCGCCCGGGCGCGAGACTGCGACAGCCGAAGCCGGAATAATACTGCGCGCACCGCTTCGCGAAAAGGTCAAATATATCGTTCTCAAACATATAGCCGAACGCCACGACGCTGTCCGGCGCAATGACCGTGGCGGCATTCGTGACCGCCTTTGCGAGGCTGTCCGCGCATCTTTCAAGCTCAACTTTAACTGCGCCGTCGCTCTTTGCAGATAAAAGTATCTGCTTTATGTCGATTTTTTTGCACGCGAATATTATGTGGAATAATATACATAATCCGCAAAAATACTTGCGCTTTTCTGTTACAGATGGTATAATATATCTTGGAAAACACCAAAAGTATAATCTGCTTCATTCGACACCCCCCTACCCCGCGGGTTGCGGTACCCCAAAAAACGGACGGAGGATCTTGCAATGACAGACTACGGCAGGACGGATATTTTCCTCGGCGAGAGCCGAGTGAATCGTTCTGCCCTTTTGCTGCAGCAACAGGTCTTTTTGCATAACAAAATAAACAGAACTATACCGGAGACAGGCTATTTTTGCGCTGTCCCCGGTTTTTTGCGTTTTAAAAGGGCGGTGATATATGGTCTGTAAAAGCTCATAGGTCAGACCGGCTTCTGCCGGAGCAAAAAAATCCTTCCGCAGAACAAAAGGAGGGAAAAACTAAAATACAAATCGGAGGAACAAAAAAAATGAAAAAACGAATTTTAAGCATGCTGCTTTGCTGCCTCATGCTGTTCGGACTGGTTTTCACAGTCTCCGCAGATCCCGATCAGCCCGAAGTTGATCCCGTTGCACACGCAATCACCGTTACAACCGAAAACGGCACTGCAACCGCATCCGCGGAAACCGCTTTCGCAGGCACGGAAATCACCCTTACCGCAGAAGCCAACGAGGGCTTCAGATTCCTGAAGTGGGAAGTTGTTGAGGGTCAGATTGAGATAACGGACAACAAGTTTGTCATGCCCGACGAGGACGTTGAGGTTAAGGCAATCTTCGAGGCAATTCCCGAGGTAATCCCCGAGGAGCACAGCATCACGATAATCCCCGTTGGCAAAGGCAAGACCTATTCCGTTCCCAAGACCGCTGTTGCGGGCACGGAGATAACCCTTCATGCAGAGCCCGACAGCGGCTGGATCTTCTACGGTTGGGAAGAGGTCGTTGAAGAAGGCGTCGACAAGGTCACTATAGCGAGCGACAAGTTCATCATGCCCGACAGAGATGTTGTTATCAGAGTTATCTTCGTCAAGGAGAGCAGCATCAAGGTCACAACCGACGGCAACGGCACCGCTTCCGCCGACAAGGAAAAGGCTCTGAACGGCGAAGAGATAACCCTCACCGCTACCCCCAAGGAAGGCTATGCCTTCAAGGAGTGGCAGGTCATAAAGGGCAACGTAGAAATAAAGGACAACAAGTTCATCATGCCCGACGAGGATGTTGAAGTTAAGGCCATATTCGCCGCAGAGCACAAGATCGTTGTTCTGACTGATAAGAACGGCACCGCTTCCGCTTCCGCAACCGATGCTATCGCAGGCACCGAGATAGTTCTCACCGCCAAGGGCAATGACGGCTACTACTTCAAGGAGTGGCAGGTCATCAGAGGCAATGTCGAGATAAAGGACAACAAGTTCGTTATGCCCGATGAGGATGTCACCGTTAAGGCTATCTTTGCGGAAATCAAGGACGCTCCGAACGATGACGACATGAACGTTAAGCGCGACATACATTTCGTATTGGTCAAGACTGACGGAAACGGCGTAGGCGTTGCATATCCGCCTTACTCCGAGGCAGGCACAAAGGTAACGGTCGTTGCCATTGCGAAGCCCGGCTACAAGTTCAAGGAGTGGAAGGTCGTCAAGGGCGGCGTTGAGTTAGAGAACAAGAGCATTGCCACCTTCGAAATGCCCGCAGAGAACGTTATACTCGAAGCCATATTCGAGTCCGACGGCACCGAGGGCGACAAGCCCACCCTGCCCGACATTCCGAAGCCCGATTTCCCGAAACCCGACAAGCCCGACAAACCCGGTACACCTGATAAGCCCGGTACGCCCGACAAGCCCGGCACCCCCGACAAGCCCGACACATCTGACAAGCCCGGCGCAACCGATGTACCCGACACAGGTGATACGACTAACGTACTCCTCTGGGCTGCAGCTCTGGTAATCGGCGGCGGTGTTGCGATAGGCACTGTTGTCAGCAAGAAAAAGAAGAGAGAAGAAAGCTAATCTCTCGGAACACTGAAAAGAGCGGTCGCTTCGGCGGCCGCTCGATTTTTGTTGCACGATGATATTACAGAGGACAATATATAGATTTTGCAAAAATGCTTGTGCTTTTCTGTTACAGATAGTATAATATATTCGGAATAATATAAAATGCATAATCTGCTTCATTCGCATTTCCCCTTTCGCCTGCAGCCGAGCCGCAAGCAATTAGTTAATCGTGTTAATTAATTACGCATATATTTACTCCCGTTTCAATGCAAAGTCAACAGTTTGATAAGATGTTAGGCATAAAATTTAAACAAATCAACAATACGAAAAAAATTAATTTTCGTTACAGTCCGTTTTATTTCGTTGACATTTGGCAAAAAGCGAAGTATAATGCACAATGCAGAATTAAAAGCAAGGAGTGTAAAACTATGGCAACTGTTTCTTCCGGCATTCTCGGGGATGCCAATTTACTTAATCTGAAAGAAATGCCCGCATCTCAGATTCGCTCTGAGGCGGCGAGTTTCTTTGTACCGGGCGAAGAGATCATCCAGTGCTTCAAGACCATTCGCGATCAGGTCATTTTCACCAACAAGCGCGTGTTTGTGGTAAATGTTCAGGGAATCACCGGCAAAAAGGTATCATATTTTTCGTACCCCTACTCAAAAGTGCAGTACTGGGGAATCGAAACGGCGGGTCTTATGGATATAGACAGCGAGCTCATCCTTGTATTCAATGACGGAAACAGGCTTCAGTTCGATTTCAAGGCAAAGGTCGATATCAAACAAATCTGCACAAACATTTCTTCCTTTGTTTTATAATCAAAAAACCGAGCCCGCCAAAGTCTTTGATTGACCTTGATGGGCTTAGTTATTTTTATATTCACAACGCCGACTTTTACGGCACTAACATTCAATGTTTTTTGCAAATCTGATAATTGTTTTTCAACTTCGTTTCTCCACACGCCGCAGGCGTATTTCACATTTGCGAAGCAATATTTCACTTCGAAGATATTTCACTTGTTCCAAAGAAATGAATTTCACTGAAAAAAGCATTTGCAACCGCAAATGCTTTTTTCATGGTGCGGGCGACCGGACTTGAACCGGTACGGTGTCACCACCGAGGGATTTTAAGTCCCTTGCGTCTGCCGATTTCGCCACGCCCGCATATTAATAATGACCGCCGGAGGCTTTTCCGGCGGTTATTATTATATTGTATTATCCGATGTTTGTCAACAAATTTGTGCTTTTCACGCTTCCATTCCGAACGGGTCGTCGTAGTGGTGCGCCTGTTCGAGCATCATATCCTTGACCTTCATCAAGCGCGTTGTTGTGCTGCGCTCGTTTTCGTCGAGCTTCATCGAGATATACTTTATCGTCTCCTCATACTGAGGGATCATAACATGCTCAAGGGCGTTGACTCTGCGGCGCGTTTTTTCTATCTCGCCCGCGAGCAACTGGCACGACTTCTCGATCTCCGCAAGTCTCAGCATATCGGGCATTATCTCCGAAAGTGCGCTGACCGCATTGTCAAGCTCCGCCGAGGTAAACGCCGTTCCGTATGAATAAATATCGTTCTTGTCAGCAGTTTTATACTGAACATCGAAAACCGGGATCATAACGCTCATCACATTTTTCTCCGAGCTCTCGAGGCTCATCTCCTGCGTGGGGAGCATCATGGCGACGCTCAGGCTCTTGTCGTTCATGGCGCTTCTCGCTATCTCCATGTTGACGTTCGCCTGCTTTATCCCCTCTTCCACACGGATGCGAAGAGCCTTATTCTCTTTTACGAGATCGAGGAAGCGGCGCATGAGCTCATCGCGCTTGTCTTTGAGCAGCTTGTGTCCCCTGCGCGCAGTCGAGAGCTTGCGCTTGAGGTTCGTCAGCTCCATTCGCGTGGGGTTCACGTTCATTACCGCCATTGTCTATCACTTCTTCCCATATGGATTCAGAACTTGCCGTAATACTTGTCGAGGAACTCGTCGCTGACTCGCTTGAGCTCGCTGCGCGGGAGAATCGAGAGCAGCTTCCAGCCGATGTTGAGCGTCTCTTCGATGCTTCTGTCGGTATCAAAGCCCTGCGAGACATATTCCTTCTCGAATTCGTCCGCAAACTTTGCGTAGAGCTTATCCATATCCGTCAGCGCGTCCTCGCCCAGAACAACCATGAGTTCCTTTGCGTCCTTACCGCGCGCATACGCGGAGAACAGCTGGTTCATCGTGTTCGAGTGGTCGGCTCTCGTCTTGCCCTCGCCGATGCCCTTATCTTTAAGTCGGGACAGGGACGGCAGAACGTCGATAGGCGGATTGATGCTCTTCCTGTAAAGCTCACGGCTGAGGATTATCTGACCCTCGGTGATGTAGCCTGTGAGGTCGGGAATGGGATGGGTCTTATCATCCTCGGGCATGGTGAGGATCGGAATCATCGTTATGCTGCCGGGCTTGCCCTTCTGTCTGCCTGCGCGCTCATATATAGACGCGAGGTCGGTGTACATATAGCCGGGATATCCGCGGCGGCCGGGGACTTCCTTTCGCGCCGCCGAGACTTCGCGCAGCGCGTCGGCGTAGTTCGTGATATCGGTCAATATAACAAGGACATGCATCCCGCGGTCGAATGCGAGATATTCCGCGGCGGTCAGAGCCATCTTCGGCGTTGCGATACGCTCGATGGCGGGATCGTTTGCGAGGTTCGAGAACATAACGGTTCTGTCGAGCGCGCCGGTGCTTCTGAAGCTCTCGACGAAGTAGTTCGACTCCTCGAAGGTTATACCCATAGCCGCAAAGACAACGGCGAACTGCTCGTTATCGCCGAGGACTTTAGCCTGACGCGCTATCTGCGCCGCGAGGTTTGCATGGGGCAGACCGGAGGCCGAGAATATCGGCAGCTTCTGACCTCTGACGAGGGTATTAAGTCCGTCAATGGCGGAGATACCGGTCTGTATGAACTCCTGCGGATAGCTTCTGGCGGCCGGATTCATCGGCAGGCCGTTGACATCCATTCTCTTCTCGGGGATTATCTCGGGGCCGCCGTCAATAGGTCTGCCGAGTCCGTCAAAGACGCGGCCGAGCATATCGGGCGAAACGCCAAGTTCCATCTGCCTGCCGGAGAAACGCACCTTGCTGTTGGCGAGGTTGATTCCGGCGGAGTTTTCAAACAGCTGAACGAGCGCGTTCGTGCCGTCGATTTCGAGCACGCGGCAGCGGCGGGTCTCGCCGTTTGCCAGCTCTATCTCGCCGAGTTCGTTATACTTGACTCCCTCAACCTCGCGCACGAGCATAAGAGGTCCCGAAACCTCCTGAATAGTTCTGTATTCTTTAGGCATCAGTATTCCTCCCTTGCGTCAACAACGGCTTTTATCTCGGAATCTATCGCCGCGCAGACTGTTTTATATGTGTCCTCAATGTCCTTTTCAGGGACATATTTGAAGCGTCCGATGCTCTCTCTCGAGGGTATCGAGACGAGTTTTTCAATATCCGCGCCCTTTTTGAGCGCATCGAGAGAACCGTCATAGAAGCGCAGGACGAGCTTCATCATCAGATACTGCTTGCGCAGGGACGAATATGTGTCCACCTCGTGGAAAGCGAGCTGATGCAGGAAGTCCTCGCGTATTGAGCGGGCTGTCTCCATCTTGAGTCTGTCGGTCGGAGAGAGGGCGTCCATACCGACGAGCTTGACTATTTCATCGAGCGAAGCTTCATCGGAAAGCAGAGCCATGAGCCTTGCGCGAAGCGTGGTCCACTCATCCGAGACATTCTCGTTGAACCAGCTTCCGAGCGAGTCGGCATAGAGCGAATAGCTCGTCAGCCAGTTTATCGCCGGGAAGTGGCGCTTATATGCGAGCGCCGAGTCGAGTCCCCAGAAGACCTTTACTATTCTGAGTGTAGCCTGGGAGACGGGCTCCGAAATATCGCCGCCGGGAGGCGAAACAGCGCCTATGACCGAGAGCGCGCCCTCGCGTCCGTCCGAGCCGAGGGAAATAACACGTCCCGCACGCTCATAGAACTGGGCAAGTCTGCTGCCGAGATAAGCGGGGTAGCCCTCTTCGCCGGGCATCTCTTCAAGTCTGCCGGACATCTCGCGCAGAGCCTCCGCCCAACGGGAGGTCGAGTCCGCCATGAGGGCAACGGAATAGCCCATGTCTCTGAAATATTCCGCTATCGTGATGCCCGTGTATATCGACGCTTCACGCGCGGCGACGGGCATATCCGAAGTGTTTGCTATAAGCACGGTGCGCTCCATGAGCGACTTTCCGGTATGCGGATCGATAAGCTCGGGGAACTCATTTAGAACATCTGTCATCTCGTTGCCGCGCTCGCCGCAGCCGATGTAGACGACTATATCCGCCTCAGCCCACTTTGCAAGCTGATGCTGGGTGACAGTCTTGCCGCTTCCGAACGGGCCGGGTATAGCCGCGACGCCGCCCTTAGCTATCGGGAACAGCGTATCAACGACGCGCTGACCGGTGACGAGCGGGACATTCGGCGCGAGCTTCTTTTCAAACGGTCTGCCGCGGCGCACGGGCCACTTCTGCATGAGCGTTACGGGCAGCTCCTCGCCGTTCGCGGTCTCTATCGAACCTATCTGCTCGGTTACGGTGTAATCGCCCTCAGCTATAGATTTGACAGTGCCGACAACGCCGGGCTTCACCATTATTCTGTGTTCGACTATCTCAGTCTCCTGCACGGTGCCGAGGATATCGCCGCCGACGACCTTGTCGCCCGCTTTCACTTTCGGCACAAAATGCCACTTCTTCCCCCTGTCGAGAGCGGGCACCTCAACGCCTCTGACGAGGCTGTTGCCGACGAGCTCGCGTATCTTTTCGAGCGGGCGCTGAATGCCGTCGAAAATGCCCTCGATAAGTCCG
>OMFP01000586.1_pt1 | contig 15113 bp, 10 predicted proteins | sample 1674221 | NCBI WGS metagenome assembly OMFP01 (sample SAMEA103958152, study PRJEB25191) | human gut metagenome | biome: human-associated habitat [ENVO:00009003]; feature: intestine environment [ENVO:2100002]; material: feces | place: Germany | collected 2013/2015
ACCTTAAAATCAATTATTAGTGTTTGTATTTTGTTAGTCTTGATTCGTGTTGCCTTATTATTGTCTTTTGTGTGGCAAAGCTCGTTTATTGATGTTTCATGCGTGTTAAAAACTATTTAAATAATCACTAAAGGAAACAATTTGTGTTGCAATAGTGTTTTTAAGGTGCGAAAATTTGCAAAAAAGAAAAAATGTGCTTATGTTTGTCCTGCAAGTTGTTCCGACATATCTCTTGAGAGTAAGGACGCGCCCCGAGGCGTATCCGCTTTGCTATTTTCGGTAATAGTTATTACTCTAATCAAAATGTTATGAAACTTATGAAAAATTGGATAAAGACGATGCTCTTCGTGTCGGCCCTCTGTCTGGCGGCTTGCTCCGACGATCCGGATGTGGCTCCGCTCAAACGGGATACCGATGCCGTCGAGCTGACGTACAATTCAGGCGCCACGACCCAGATCTCGGTACGCTATGCCGGTTCGTGGTCGGCGCGTGTCGAGTGTACGGACGGAAGCGGGGCTCCGGTGAACAACTGGTTCTCCGTCTCTCCGGACAATGGTGTCGGTAACGGACGCGATTACCAGTGGGTGACCGTTACGGCCGAGCGTAATCCCGGCGACAAACGTACGGGATACATTTATCTGAAACCGGCCAACGGTGAGGAGATCAAGATCGAGGTCGCACAGGCCGACGGTCATTTCTCGGTGAACGACCCCGTGATTTCGGGGACGCTCAAGTCCAATACGGAATCCGCCGCAATGCTCGAAATCGCCTATGACAAGGCTTTCGGCGAAGAGATGGTGGAAATCGAAGCCACGCTCGACGGCCTTGCCGCCGAGGGGCTCGGCATCAGCAGCCCCTATCAGTCTGTGATCGAGCACGAAGGTAGCGGTACGATTTCGGTGCCTATCACCGGTGTGCCCGTGACGCTGGGTGAGGTGGTGTGCCATGTGACTTTCAAACTCGACGGGGTCGTGAAATTCCAGGGCGATGTTTCGGGGAACGTAAGTTCGTCGAACGAAGTGTTCGGCATGGGCTTCGACCTGTTCAAATGGGGCGGCGATTACCCGAACAACAAGAAGGGCCCCGGCCCGAACGGAAAGGACGGCGCCGGCAAGGAGTTCGATGGCACGGAGCCTGCGGAACCCGATGTGATTTCGGCGGGATCCGACGGTACGAGCGACGTTTTCAACACGATGGGCGAGACCTACCGCATCAACCGCGGCGTTGAAAAGTGGTCGGGCTTGCGTGTATATGAGCACCCGGGTTATGTGAAGCTGGGGGTTACGGCCAATGGCGGCTGGATCATGACGCCGGAGCTCGAAAGCCTTTCGGCGGCACCCGAGACCGTGTCGGTTTCGATCGACTTCCTGCGTTTCGATAACGAAACGGGTACCTACATCGTTTCTGCCGAGGGTGCCGGAGTCGTAACCAACGGCGAAGTGAACAATACCGTGCTCCCGGCACAGACTTCGGCTGCCGGCCGCAAATGGAAGACGCTGACCTTTACCGTTCAGGACGCTACCAACAAGACGCGCATCAAGATCGAGGCGCAGACCTATAACGAAAAGGGGTACCGTATCAATATCGACAATATCGTCGTTATGGCTGCCGACAAGACGGAGGTGACCGAGAAACTGCCGGCCCCCGAGCTTGAAAAGATTACCTATACGCCCGCCAAGACTTCCGTCGCATTTGCGTGGGAAGGCGTGAAGGGGGCGACCTCCTATGAAGCTTCCGTGGCGCAGCAAACGCGTCCCGACTTCAGGAAAACCGTCGAGACGGAGGATTCGAACTGCGAGTTCGCCGATCTGGAACCCGGCCTTTATATCTTTACCGTCAGGGCGCTTTACGCCGGGAATGCGGAATTCAATTCCGACCCGACGCAGAAGGTCGTGGGGACTTTGGGCTTTGCGGCTGAAAAATTAGCGACGCCAACAGAATTGGCGGCTGCCGACGTGACCTCCTCGGGGGCCAAGATCAGCTGGGCCGAAGTGAACGGCGCCGCCAATTACCGGGTCGTGGTCAAAACGACGTTCGATGGGCAGGAGGTTGCCTCGACGATCGTCGGCGCCACCAGCTATACGGCTGCCGGGCTCAAGGCCGGTACGGATTATACGGTTTCGGTTCAGGCGCTCGTCGGCGACGGCTCCGTGGCGAATGAATTCGATTCGGACGAGGCGACGACTCAGTTCGTAACTACCGATCCAGTGCCGATGATTGCTCCCACTGCGCGGATTTACGCGAAGACACACGGCCTTGCCGTGCTGGAGTGGGAACTGTCCGCCGCAGCGTTGGAGCAGCAGCCCGTAGGGTCGACCGATACCTATGATTTCCGGGTGAAGGATGCCGGCGGGAATGTGATCCGGTCGATCGAGAACTTCTCGAAATTCAATTTTACGAAGTATAAATATTACCGGCTCGTGTGGGGCGGGCTGACGCCCGGGGCGACCTATACGCTGGAGCTCCGCCGCAAGTCGACGGCGAATAAGGAGGCGCTTCTCGATTCCGAGTGGGCTTCGGCTACCGTTACGACCGACGCGGCTCCCGACAAGTCCGGATACCTCCTCTATAAGGACTTCGAGAATCTTCCCGGAGGCGGTCAGCCGTTCTATGGTGCCTACGGCTTCAGCCTGGGTAGCACGACCGATTTTTCCGATCCGGATAAGATATTGATTACGACGGGCGATGCGAACTCCATCTATTGCCAGGGCGTGAAGGACAACGACTCCTATTTCAGTGCATACCTGCCCGAGTGGGATCGTGCGGATTGGAAGGCTAACAGTTTCAATGTCGGGCTTGCCGCCGGATATATGAAATTCGGTGGCGGCAAGAATCCCGCATGGCTGACTTTGCCGAAACTTTCCTCGTTGTCCGGTGCTACGGAGATCGAGCTGGAATTCGATGCGTGCCCCTATTATGAGCCCAGTACGAAGGGGGATATGATGGCGCCCTCGAACACCGATATTACCGAGTATTTCGGGGTGACGGTGACCGGAGCGACGATCGTGAGCGTAACGGGCGAGACCTCGACCGATGCTGTTATCAGTGACGGCGGTGCCACGGTGACTTTACGTAACGTGCTTGTGGATAAAATGATCGAGGAGGGACTGAAGGATACGTACCGCTATACGAATCACAAAGTGAAGATCACCGGCGTTACGGCCGATACGCGCATTAAAATCTATTCGGCTCTTGATAAAGATGGTGAAAACCATCGTATGTGGCTGGATAATCTGAAAGTTAAGAAGGTTAATTAGTTTTGGTGGATATGGTGAACCGGGGGCTGCGGGTGTCTGCAGTCCCTGGTTTTTATCGACATTGGAGATTAAAAAGAAAAGAAAAAGATAGCTATTTGTTGGTATTTTGTTTTCTTATATTGCATAATAAAGTAAAATATGTTAACTTTGAGGCATGAAAGGGAAAATTCTTGCGTCTTTATTTTGCTTTAGGATGGCTTATCCCCTTTTCCGGATGGTAATAAATTAATTTCGTACTATGAATAAAGTAGAAAGTGCCCTGTCGCGCACGACCGACACCAAGGCGTTGGTGATCGGAACCGATACCCTTCCGCAGGTTGCGGAAATGTTCAGAAAACTTTTCCCGGATAAGCGGGCGCTTGTTGTGGCCGATGCCAATACATGGCGCGTGGCCGGCGATGACGTGCATAAGATACTGGCCGGAGCGGGTGTCGCGCAGGATGAACCATATGTCTTTACCGACCCGAAGCTCTATGCCGAATGGGCGTATGTCGGGGAGCTGGATACCGTGCTTGCCGAGACCGATGCCGTGCCCGTAGCCGTCGGTTCGGGGGTGATCAACGACCTGACGAAACTCTGTTCCAGCCATAACGGACGCCGTTACATGGTCGTGGGTACGGCCGCTTCGATGGACGGTTATACGGCCTACGGGGCTTCGATCACCAAGGACGGCAACAAGCAGACTTTCGATTGCCCGGCGCCGCTGGGGATGGTGCTCGACCCGAACATCGCTGCGGCTGCGCCTGCGAAGCTCTCCGCCTCGGGCTATGCCGACCTGATTGCCAAGATCCCGGCCGGTGCCGACTGGATGCTGGCCGACGCCGTGGGGTCGGAGTTGATGGACGACTTCGCATTCTCGGTGGTGCAGGACGGCCTGAAAGAGGCGCTCTGCGACCCGGCGGGCGTACATGCGGGGAATGTCGTCAAAGTGGAACAGCTGGCCGAAGGGTTGCTGCTGAGCGGTTTTGCGATGCAGGCAACCCAGTCGAGCCGACCCGCGTCGGGAGCCGAACACCAGTTCAGCCACCTGTGGGACATGGAACACCTCAAATACAACGGGGCATCCGTTTCGCACGGGTTCAAGGTGGGCATAGGTACGCTTGCGTCGACGGCATTCCTCGAAATGCTGCTCGAAGCTCCGGTCGGGGAACTCGACGTCGAAAAGTGCGTCGCAGCCTGGAAATCATGGGAGGAGACCGAGGCGGACATTCGCCGGATCTTCGATAACGACCCCGAATTCGTGGCCCGCGGGTTGGTGGAGACCAAGGGTAAATACGTCGATAAGGAGGGGTTGTGCAGGCAGTTGCAGCGCCTGAAGAAAGCATGGCCCGAGCTGAGCGTGCGTATCCGCCGGCAGATCATCCCGTTCGGGGAAGTCCGCCGCCGCCTCGAGCTGGTCGGTGCGCCCTACGAACCCGAGCAGATCGGCGTCTCACGTGCCAGGTTCCGGGCAAGTTTCGAAAAAATACCTTACATGCGCAGTCGTTTCACGGTCATCGACGTCGCTTTCCGTTGCGGTTGGATGGAACAATGGCTCGATAAACTTTTCGGGAAAGGCGGAATTTGGGAAATAAAGTAGTATATTTGCAAACTGAAACTACTAAACTTTCATTCCGAAATGACTCCTGAACAAACCAAACGCTTCAAGTATTGGCAGACGCGTACCATCATCGCCACGATGGTGGGTTATGCGCTCTTTTACTTCGTGCGTAAAAACTTCTCGCTGGCGATGCCCGGCCTGGAGGCCGACCTGGGGATCTCGAAAACCAGCCTGGGTATTTTCCTGACCCTGAACGGTGTGGTCTACGGGCTTTCGCGTTTCGTGAACGGTATCCTGGCCGACCGCATGAACGCCCGCTGGTACATGGCCATCGGGCTCGCGCTCTGTGCGCTGGCCAACTTCGCCTTCGGATTCGGCGAGGACGTCTCCTACTGGATCACGGGCGAGCACACCGGCGACCGTTTCACCAATACGATGATCCTCTTCATGGGGATCATGTGGGTGATAAACGGCATGTTGCAGGGGACGGGATTCCCTCCCTGTGCGCGTCTGCTGACCCACTGGATTCCGCCTACGGAGCTGGCGACCAAGATGTCTGTGTGGAATACCTCGCATTCGATCGGTGCGGGCCTCGTGGTGATCCTCTGCGGTTACATCATGGGTACCGTGGGCATGAACATGACGGCCGACCCCGACGCCGTGGCGACGATCGCCGCCAATCTGGGCGTTGCGCCCGACGATGCTGCCGGGATGGAGCGCGTCATGGCTTCGGCGACGCATGTTGGGGCCTGGAAATGGTGTTTCTGGGTGCCTTCGGCCATCGCATTCGCCGGGGCGATCGGATTGGTCGTCTTCCTGCGCGATACGCCCTCTTCGGTCGGGCTTCCCGAACTGGAAGGCACCGAGGTGAAGGAGGTGAAAAAGGAGACGAAGAGTGCCGAGCACCGCGCTTTCCTGATGAAGCATGTGTTCAGGAACCCGCTGATCTGGATCCTGGGCTTCGCCAATTTCTTCGTATATATCGTCCGTTTCTCGGTGCTCGACTGGGGGCCTTCGCTGCTGAGCCAGTCGAAGGGTGTCAGCATGTCGCATGCCGGGTGGCTCGTGGCGATGTTCGAAATCGCCGGTATCGTCGGCATGTTGTTCGCCGGCTGGGCTACGGACAAATGGCTCAGGGGCCGTGCGCACCGTACCTGCGTGTTCTGTATGGCCGGCGCTGCGCTGTTCGTGTTCCTGTTCTGGCAGCTGCCCGCCGATGCTCCCGTGTGGTTGCTTTTCCTCACGCTGTGTGCCGCCGGGTTCTGCATCTACGGCCCGCAGGCGCTGATCGGCATCGCAGCCGCGAACCAGGCCACGAAAAAGGCCGCTGCGACGGCCAACGGGCTTACCGGCCTGTTCGGTTATGCCAGCACGGTCGTTTCGGGCGTGGGGCTGGGCTTCGTGGCGCAGCATTACGGTTGGAACTGGGCTTATGTCGGTATTATCGGCGTAGCCATCGTCGGTATGCTGGTCTTCCTGATGATGTGGGGGGCGCGTGCCGACGGTTACGATGCCGAACCGGAACGGAATTAAACAGTATGTTCCTATTTTAGATGATGATACGGGTCTTGCGATCCGGGAGTGTCCGAACCGGAGCGCGGTTTCGGACACTTTTTTTGATAAAAGCGAAAAAATAACTATATTTGCTCCAATAACTGCTAAAAAGACAGAGAGATATGCTGAGCATTGCCGAACGACACAAATATATCCTCGACAAACTGAACAAATATGGTTTCGTGCGCATCACCGACGTGGCGAACGAGCTGGGGGTTACGAAGGTAACGATCCGCAAGGATGTGAAAATCCTGGAGAGCAAAGGGCTGCTTTACAAGGTACACGGCAGCGCCCGTCCCGCCAATCCCCATGTCGCCGACCTCGACGTGCATGTCAAGGACAATATCAACCGCGATGCCAAGCGCCTCATCGCGCAGCGCGCCGTGGAGTTGTTGGATGATAACGATTCGATCATCATCGCATCGGGGTCTACGATCTATTCTTTCGCCGAGGAGATCAAGATGCGCCAGTGGCACCATCTGAACATCGTCACGCCGTTCCTGCGGCTGGGCGTGCTGCTCAACGAGGCGGAGAATGTCAATGTCGTGCAGCTGGGCGGTACGGTGCACAAGAAGTCGCTTTCGGTGCTGGGCGAGGAGGCCTCGCGGTCGCTGGACGACTGCATCTGCTCGAAACTCTTTTTCGGGGTGGACGGCATCGACCTCGAACACGGCATCACCACCTCGACGCTCGACGAGGCGAAACTCACGCGCAAGATGATGAAGGCCTCGTCGCAGAATATCGTGCTGGCCGACTCGTCGAAATTCGGGCAGCGCGGCTTCGGACGCATCTGTGCGTTGGAGGATATCGACGTGATCATCACGGACGACGGGATTCCTGAACAGATGGTCACCATCGTCGAAGAGGCGGGCGTCGACCTGATTATCGTCAGATAACGCTACCCGGGGAGGGAAGCTTATTCCGGATTACAGAGCCGTTACGGGGCGGTTGGCGTTTCCGGCGGCGGGGATCGGTGTGGATTATTTGTTGAAAATTTTCCGGCTAAATTTTGCATGCCCGGCAAAAAAGCCCTACCTTTGTGCACAATTATAGTGATCCCGAGAACCTATGAATTGTAAACCCAGCATATTGTCGGCGCAGGCTTCCTGGCAGCAAGACTATTGGTCGGGCGACGTATTTCCTCCGGTTTTCGGCGATTTTGTTTTATTAGGGTAACTGTTTCAGTTGCCCTATTTTTTTACGCTTACGCAGATGAAAACACTTTATACCAATGCCGTAGTTTATGACGGCGGTCGTTTTGCGGCCGGGGAGTTTGCCGTCGACGGGGGGTGTGTCGTGCCCGCCGGGGGCGTTGCCGACCGGGTCGTAGACCTCGGAGGGCGCCACGTGGTGCCGGGGCTTGTCGACGTGCATGTCCACTTGCGCGAACCGGGGTTTTCGCAGAAGGAGACCATTGCGACGGGTACGGCGGCCGCGGCCCGCGGAGGCTATACGACGGTATGTTCGATGCCGAACCTGAACCCTGCGCCCGACACTCCGCAGACGCTCCGTGCGCAGACCGACATCATCCGCCGCGATGCCGTCGTGCGCGTAGTTCCCTACGGCTGCATTACGATAGGGCAGCGCGGCTGCGGCCGGCTGGTCGATTTTGCGGCGCTGGCGCCCGAGGTCGTCGGCTTTTCGGACGATGGCCGCGGCGTGCAGTCGGACGGCCTGATGGAAGAGGCGATGCGCCGCGCTGCACAGGTGGGGAAGCCGGTCGTGGCGCACTGCGAGGTCGACGACCTGCTGCGGGGCGGCTATATCCATGACGGGGAGTACTGCCGTGCGCACGGGCATAAGGGCATCTGTTCGGAAAGCGAGTGGCGGCAGGTGGAACGTGACATCGCGCTCGCGGAAAAGACCGGCTGCCAGTACCATGTCTGCCATGTGTCGACCCGTGAGAGCGTCGAACTGGTACGCCGCGCCAAGGCCAGGGGCCTGCGCGTGAGTTGCGAGACGGCCCCGCACTACCTGCTGCTCTGCGACGAGGATCTGCAGGAGGACGGACGCTTCAAGATGAACCCGCCGCTGCGCAGCCGCGCTGACCGCGATGCCCTGCTTGCGGGGATCACGGACGGCACGATCGAGGTGATCGCCACGGATCATGCGCCCCATACCGCCGCGGAGAAGTCGCGCGGCTTGGCCGCAAGCGCCATGGGGGTCGTGGGGTTGGAGTGTGCTTTCCCCCTGTTATATAAATATATGGTGTTGCCGGGCATTATCACGCTCGAAAAGCTGATCGCGCTGATGGCTGTTAATCCCCGCCGGATATTCGGCCTGGGCGGCGGGCTGCATGTCGGCGACCAGGCCGACTTTACGGTGCTGGATCTCGATGCACGGTACAGGGTCGACCCTGCGACGTTCCTTTCGATGGGCCGGGCGACCCCGTTTGCGGGCTGGGAAGTACAGGGCCGTGCGGCGATGACCGTCGTGGGCGGCAGGGAAGTGTTTAGAGACGAAACGATGAAAACCAATAGATAAGAATGAAACCATTTACGAAGAAAATTGTGCTGGAAAACGGCCGGGAGTTCTACGGTTACGGCTTCGGTGCCGACCGAGAGGCTATCAACGAGATCGTCTTCAATACCTCGATGGTGGGGTACCAGGAGATCATGTCGGATCCCTCCTACACGGATCAGATGGTCGTGATGACCTATCCGCTCATCGGAAACTACGGTATGGCCGATGAGGATTACGAAACGAAGAACCCGACCATCGGCGGTATGATCGTGCGCGAGTATAACGACTCGCCGTCGAATTTCCGGTATACGAAAACCCTGAACGAGGTGTTCGAGGAGTACGGCATCCCGGCGATCTGGGGCGTAGATACCCGCACGCTGACGCGCATTATCCGCAACGAGGGCAGCCAGAAGGTCATCGTCACCGATGCCGCCACGCCCCGTGAGGAAGCGATGCGCAAGCTCGCCGAGTATCGCCTGCCGCACGATATGGTTTCACGTGTGAGCTGCAAGAAACGCTGGATGTCGCGCGTTCCCAACCACAAGTACGACGTGGTGGCCGTCGACTGCGGCATCAAGCACAATATCATTCGCCAGCTTAACCGCGTGGGCTGCAATGTGACCATCGTGCCCTACGACTCGACGGTCGAGGAGATCATGGCCTTCCATCCCGACGGCATCGTGCTGTCGAACGGCCCAGGCAACCCCGAGGATGTGACGCCGGTGATCGGGCTGGTCAGGCAACTGCGCGGCAAACTGCCGATTTTCGGCATCTGCATGGGGCACCAGCTCATATCGCTGGCCTATGGCGCCAAGACCGTGAAGATGAAATTCGGCCACCGCGGCGGGAACCACCCCGTGAAAAATCTGGAGACGGGACGGATCGAGATCACGAGCCAGAACCACAGCTATGCCGTGGACATCGACTCGCTGGCCGCCACCGGCCTCAGGCTGACGCACGTAAACCTGCTCGACGGCACGGCCGAAGGCGTGGAGTGCGCCGAGGACGGCGTCTTTTCGATGCAGTACCACCCCGAGAGTGCCTCGGGCCCGCAGGATAGCAGCTATTTGTTCAAGAAGTTTACCAAAATAATGGAGGAGCGTAAAAATGCCTAAGAGAAGAGATATAAACAAGGTAATGGTCATCGGTTCCGGCCCGATCGTCATCGGCCAGGCCGCGGAATTCGACTATGCGGGTACGCAGGCGTGCCTCGCACTCAAGGAGGAGGGATACGAGGTAATCCTGGTGAATTCCAACCCTGCGACGATCATGACCGATACGCATATCGCAGACAAGGTCTACATGGAACCCCTGACGCTCGAATACGTGGCCAAGATCATCCGTTTCGAGCGTCCCGACGCCATCGTGCCGGGGCTGGGCGGACAGACGGGCCTGAACCTTGCGGTGCAACTTGCCAAGAAGGGTATCCTGAAAGAGTGCCAGGTCGAGATCCTGGGCACCTCGTTCGAGTCGATCGAACGCGCCGAAGACCGCGAACTTTTCAAGGAGCTGTGCGAGTCGCTGGGCGAACCGGTGATCGAATCTAAAATCGCCATGTCGGTCGAGGAGGCCGTGGAGGTCGCCGCCCAGATCGGCTATCCCGTCGTGCTGCGTCCCGCCTATACGCTGGGCGGTACGGGCGGCGGATTCGTCGACAACGAGGAGCAGCTGCGCGAAATGATGCGCCACGCCCTGTTCCTTTCGCCCGTGCACCAGGTGCTCGTCGAGAAGAGCATCAAGGGCTACAAGGAGATCGAGTTCGAGGTGATGCGCGACCACAACGACACGGCCATCAGCATCTGCTGCATGGAGAATATCGATCCCGTGGGCGTGCATACGGGCGACTCGATCGTCGTGGCGCCGTGCCAGACGCTTACCAACAAGGAGTTCCAGATGCTGCGCGATTCGGCGCTGAAGATTATCCGCGAGCTGAAAATCGAAGGCGGTTGCAACGTGCAGTTCGCACTCGACCCCCTGTCGTTCAAATACTACCTGATCGAGGTGAACCCCCGCGTGTCGCGCTCGTCGGCCCTGGCGTCGAAGGCCAGCGGCTATCCGATCGCGCGTGTGACGGCCAAGGTCGCCGTAGGACTTACGCTCGACGAGATCATGCTGGCCAATACGCCCGCCAGCTTCGAGCCGACGCTCGATTACGTGGTCACCAAAGTCGCCCGCTTCCCGTTCGACAAGTTCAGCGATGCGTCGAACAAACTGGGTACGCAGATGAAGGCCACGGGCGAGGTGATGTCCATCGGCCGCACGATGGAGGAAAGCCTCCTGAAGGCGATGCGCTCGCTCGAAACGGGTGTCTGCCATATCTACCACAAGAAATTCGACGACTGGTCGGACGCGCAGCTGCTGGAATACATCAAGGACGCTACGGACGACCGCCTCTATGCCATCGCGCAGTTGATCCGCAACGGCATCGACCTGGTGCTGATCTACGACAATACGAAGATCGACATGTTCTTCCTCGAAAAGTTCAAGAACATCGTCGAATTCGAACGCGAGGTGAAAGCGCACCCGATGGATGTCGAAACCCTGCGCGATGCCAAGCGCATGGGATTCAGCGACAAGTTCATCGGCCAGTTGTGGGGCATCTCGCAGCAGGACGTATACCGGCTGCGCGAAAAGAACGGCCTCTTCCCCGTCTACAAGATGATCGACACCTGTGCCAGCGAATTCAGCTCCTATGTGCCCTATTTCTACTCGACTTACGAGGACGAGAACGAGTCGGTTGTGAGCGATAAGGAGAAGATCGTGGTGCTCGGCTCGGGCCCGATCCGTATCGGCCAGGGCGTTGAGTTCGACTACTCGACCGTGCATGCCATCTGGTCGATCCGCGAGGCCGGTTACGAGGCGATTATCATCAACAACAACCCCGAAACCGTGTCGACGGACTACACTACCAGCGACAAGCTCTATTTCGAACCGCTGATGGTCGAGGACGTGATGAACGTCATCCACCTCGAAAAACCGAAGGCGATCGTCGTGTCGCTCGGCGGACAGACGGCCATCAACCTGGCCGAGCCGCTGGCGCAGTTGGGCGTGCCCATTATCGGTACCGATACGCAGGCGATCAGGAACGCCGAAGACCGCGGTTGCTTCGAAAAGATCATGGAAGAGTTGCGCATCCCGCAGCCCGAGGCCGAGGCCGTCACCGACATCGAGACCGGCGTGAAGGCCGCCGCCCGCATCGGCTACCCGGTGCTGGTGCGTCCGAGCTATGTGCTCGGAGGCCGTGCCATGCAGATCGTTTCGAACGAGGAGCGCCTGCGCCACTACCTGCAGACGGCCGTCGAGGTCAACGAGGATTCGCCGGTGCTGGTCGACCGCTATATCATGGGCAAGGAGCTGGAGGTGGACGCCATCTGTGACGGCAAGGACGTCTTCATCCCCGGCATCATGGGGAGCGCACGGGCATCCATTCGGGCGATTCGATCAGCGTCTATCCGACCTTCAGCGTCAGCCAGAAGGCCAAGGATAAGATCATCGACTATACGGTCAAACTCGGCCTGAGGATCGGCATCGTCGGCCTCTATAACATCCAGTTCATCCTCGACGAAAACGACGAGGTCTATGTCATCGAGGTCAACCCGCGTTCGTCGCGTACCGTGCCGTTCCTTTCCAAGTCGACGGGCGTGCCCATGGCGCACATCGCCACGCAGGTCATCCTGGGCAAGACGCTCCGCGAGCTGGGCATCACCGAAGTCTACGGCAAGGAGAAGAAACGCTGGTACGTCAAGGCCCCGGCTTTCTCGTTCGCCAAGATCCGCGGTATGGATTCGTACCTGTCGCCCGAGATGAAGTCCACGGGCGAGGCGATCGGCTACGATGACAAACTCACCCGCGCGCTTTACAAGGCGTTGCAGGCCACGGGCATGAACGTCTCCAACTACGGTACGATCTTCGTCACGATCGCCGACCACGACAAGGAGCAGGCGCTGCCCCTCGTGCGGCGTTTCTACGACCTGGGCTTCAACATCGAGGCCACGACCGGGACGGCCGAGTTCCTGCGCAACCACGGCATCCGTACCCGTACGCGCCGCAAGCTGAGCGAAGGCAGTTCGGAGATCATCGACTCGCTGCGCCAGGGACATGTGAGCTACGTCATCAACACCATCGACGTCAACCAGCATAACACGCGCCTCGACGGATACGAGATCCGCCGCACGGCCGTCGAGAACAACGTGACGGTATTTACGGCGCTCGAAACGGTGAAGGTGCTGCTGGACGTGCTGGAAGAGATTACGTTCGGGGTTTCGACCATCGACGCGAAGTGATTTCGGGTTTTATGCCGCACCTGCGGCACATCGGGACAGAAAAGCATGTATAAAAAAGGCATCTATAAAATCCTTGCCAACGAACCGCTGACGGCGACCGTATGGCGCATGGTGCTCGGGGGGGATACGCAGTGGATCACCGCCCCCGGGCAGTTCGTCGACATCGCCCTCGAAGGCCGTTACCTGCGCCGTCCGATCTCGGTCTGCGACTACGACGCCACGACGCTCACGCTCATCTACAAGGTGGTGGGCGAGGGAACCGCACAGATGAGCCGTATGGCCGCGGGCGGGGAGCTCGACCTGCTGACGGGGCTCGGCAACGGGTTCGACGTGCACAATGCCGCACAGCGTCCCCTGCTGGTGGGCGGCGGCGTAGGTGTGCCCCCGCTCTACAACCTGGCCAAAGTGCTGCTTGCGGCAGGCAAACGGGTCGGTGTGGTGCTCGGGTTCAATACGGCGGACGAGGTTTTCTATGCCGACGAATTCCGGGCGCTGGGCTGCGACGTCGATCTGGCTACGGCCGACGGTTCGGCGGGTGTCAGGGGTTTCGTCACGACGGCCATCGCCGAGTGCCGCCCCGAGTTCGACTATTTCTATGCCTGCGGGCCGCTGCCGATGCTGCGGGCATTGTGCGACGCCGTGCAGCAGGACGGGCAGCTCTCGTTCGAAGAGCGCATGGGCTGCGGTTTCGGGGCCTGCATGGGCTGTTCGTGCAAAACCAAATACGGCTACAAACGTATCTGCAAGGAGGGGCCGGTCCTTACCAAGGATGAAATCATCTGGTAAGAACAATTCACAATTCATAATTCAAAATTCTCAATTATGACAGATACTTCGGTTGAACTCTGCGGCCTCAAATTGGACAATCCGGTCGTGCCGGCCAGCGGAACCTTCGGCTACGGCAACGAGTTCCGTGAGTTCTACGACATCAACATCCTCGGGTCGTTTTCGTTCAAGGGCACCACGCGCGATGCGCGCTTCGGGAACCCCACGCCCCGCATCGCCGAATGTACGGCGGGCATGATCAACGCCGTGGGGTTGCAGAATCCCGGCATCGACCGCGTGATCGCCGAGGAGCTGCCGCGGCTGAAGACCTTCTTCCGCAAGCCCGTGATCGCCAATATTTCGGGCTTCTCGGTCGAGGAGTACGCCTACTGCTGCGAGCGGATCGACCGCGAGGAGCAGGTGGGGCTGATCGAGGTGAACGTCTCGTGTCCCAACGTGCGGCACGGGGGTATGTCGTTCGGCACGTCGCCCGAGGCGGCGGCCGAGGTGACGCGCGCGGTGAAGGCCGTGACGACCAAGCCGGTGGTCATCAAGCTGTCGCCCAACGTGACGGACATCGTAGCGATCGCCCGGGCGTGCGAACAGGCAGGGGCCGACGGATTGTGCCTCATCAACACGATGCTGGGCATGCGCATCGACCCGGTGCGGCGGCGTCCGGTGATCGCCAACACGATGGGCGGATTCTCCGGGCCCGCGATCTTCCCCGTGGCCGTGCGCATGGTCTATCAGGTGAGCCGGGCGTGCCGCATTCCGGTCATCGGCTGCGGCGGCGTTGTGACGGCACGCGACGTGATCGAGATGATGATGGCCGGGGCGACGGCCGTAGAGGTCGGCGCGGCGAATCTGGTGAATCCCTACGCCTCGAAGGAGATCGTCGAGGCGCTGCCCGCGGAGATGGAGCGGCTGGGCATCGGCCGCCTGCGCGACATCGTAGGCTGCGTGGAGTGACGCGCCGGACGGAGTGAAGAGACCGACGGCCTCTCGGAGCGCGGCATGTCCGGGCCCGGGGAGGCGGCGACGAAAAGTAAAAAACTTACAGCATGCAACACGACGTAATCATCGCCTGCGACTTCAAGTCCGCGGCGGACACATTCGGCTTTCTCGACCTGTTCCGGGGCGAGGAGCGCAAACCCTTTCTGAAGATCGGCATGGAGCTGTTCTATGCCGAGGGACCCGAAATCGTGCGCGAGATCAAGCGCCGCGGCCACCGGATTTTCCTCGACCTGAAGC
>OMFP01000597.1_pt1 | contig 14912 bp, 10 predicted proteins | sample 1674221 | NCBI WGS metagenome assembly OMFP01 (sample SAMEA103958152, study PRJEB25191) | human gut metagenome | biome: human-associated habitat [ENVO:00009003]; feature: intestine environment [ENVO:2100002]; material: feces | place: Germany | collected 2013/2015
CATCCCATCCATCAACAATCTTATCTTCTACGAGCTTCTTAATATAACGCTTTCCTGTTACAACATTCGTAAGATACAGTTTTGCGAACTCAATCTGACGCGGTGGGTTCTCGAATTCACATTCTCTCACAACCCAGTCATAAAGAGGTCTGTGATCTTCAAACTCAAGTGTACAGATGGAATGTGTGATTCCCTCGATCGCATCCTCGATCGGATGAGCGAAATCATACATCGGATAAATACACCACTTATCTCCTGTATTGTGATGTGTCATGCGGGCAACACGATAAATGATCGGGTCACGCATATTGATATTCGGTGATGCCATGTCGATCTTTGCACGAAGAACTTTCTCTCCGTCTGCATACTTTCCGGCACGCATATTCTCAAAAAGCTCAAGGTTCTCCTCTACAGAACGATTTCTATATGGACTTTCTTTTCCTGGTTCTGTAAGTGTTCCTCTATATTCACGCATCTGTTCTGCTGTAAGATCACAGACGAATGCTTTTCCTTTCTTGATCAGCTTCACAGCGCACTCATACATCTGATCAAAATAATCGGATGCAAAATAAAGATGATCCTTCCAGTCAGCACCCAGCCACTTAATATCCTCTTTGATAGACTCAACAAATTCTGTCTTCTCCTTTGTCGGGTTCGTATCATCAAATCTCATATGGAATTCACCATTATACTTCTCTGCCAGTCCATAGTTCAAAAGGATAGACTTCGCATGACCAATATGAAGGTATCCATTCGGCTCCGGTGGGAAACGGGTGCATACATGATCGTAAACTCCTTCTGCCAGATCCTTATCTATCTCCTGTTCAATAAAATTCTTTGAAACTGTTTCGTTCTCCATATCTTCCTCCTACTAACCATAAGTACCATCCGGATGATCTGTCACATTCCTTCGGAAGTGTGATTTATCCTACAGGTTTTCATGCTCAATATCTTATCACATAAAAAGAACAACCACAAGAGATTCTTTTCGTCTCCTCTTACAGTCTGCCTTTTAACAATTCATAAGCCTGTGCCAGAATAGCTGCATGATCCACTGCAATTCCTCCACCTTCTTTTACAACATAGTATTTTTCTCTGACCAATCCTGTCCGCTCCTTTTTCAGGATAACCGCATTTCTCTTCTGATCCTGATTTTGAATTGTCAGATGATATTCCGTCTTTTCCCATCCATCTTCTTCATATGCTGTCTCCGGTTCCATCTCTATCTCAAACCATGCTGCATCTGCCGCATCATCTCCGGCCTCTACACTTACATCCGACTCCTTTACGATAGAAAGATACGCACTTGTAATAATCCTTGCTCTCGGATCTCTCTGATAATCTCCATAACAGGCAAACTGTTCCACCGGAAGTCCGCTGACTCCGGTCTCTTCCTGCAGTTCCCGTCTTGCTGTATCCTCCAGATTCTCCCGCAAATTTACAAATCCTCCCGGAAGAGCCCAACAGCCAATACTGGGATGATTTCCTCTCTTAACCAAAAGCACCTTTAATCGTCCTTCTTTCAGTGCCTGTTCATCTTTATAAGAGAAAACAACTGTGTCTGTTGTACAACACGGATTTTTATATCGATATGGATCATATTCTTCCAGAAATTCTTCCAGTGTCTGTCCTTTCCCATTCCGTTCTCCTGTCCCGTAAAATGGTGTGATGTCTTCTAAAAATGATGCCATATCCATCTCTCCTTTTCACTTCTTTCAAAGCACTCCCAACATACTCATCGGTTCAAAAAAACGACCGATTTCTGTCAAAAGATTTGCAAAATAAACACAAGTTCCTGCTTCTGCCTCCGGATGTGATCCTTGAAAATCATAACACTGTACTCCCACAAGCGGCGCATGTGCCTTCTCCCAATCCCGTTCCAGAATCTCATGAATCTGTTCTTCATCTTCTTCGCCGACCCGAAGAAAAATCTCGATGTTCTGCCTCATCGCATCAAAAAAATGATAAAATTCCGGCAGATATTCTTCCATCTCCCATACAAACTCCGTAAACGTCTGTAACACATCTTTCAGTTCTTTTAATTCGCTTGTTTCATAATTCTTTTCGCTCATACGGCTTCCCCTTATGCAGAACCCGTCACCTTGAACCACCACTTCAATCAAATCCAGTATAACATATTTCATGACAAGTGAAAGAATTCTCAACAAGGAATTGCATTTTTTCTTCAAACCCGTAAACCTATAGGAAAATCTGCAATGAGATTTCTGTTGGAATCTATGAAGATTTGAAGATCTGCATCGCGAATCTGCTGAAATAAGAAAAACCCCGGAAACACCGCATTCACGGGCGATTCCGGGGAAAGGTTCAAAGCTGTCTAGGGGACTTGAACCCCCGACCTCCGCCTTACCAAGGCGACGCGCTACCGACTGCGCCAAGACAGCTTATTGCGTTCCAGCAGAACGCAAAATTAAATATACACTACTTGAGTTTGATTGTCAAGTTAAAGCTGATCTGAATCCAGCAAAATGGTAAATGGCCCGTCATTGAGCAGCTGAACCTTCATATCAGCTCCAAACTCTCCGGTCTGTACTTCCTCCACTGATTCCCTGCATTTTTCAATGATATATTCATACATCTCATTCGCCATATCCGGTTTTCCTGCTTCAATAAAGCTTGGTCTGTTTCCTCTCTTACAGTTTGCATATAACGTAAACTGTGAAACCAGAAGAAGACCTCCGTCCACATCAGCAAGCGAAAGGTTTGTTTTTCCCTGTTCATCTTCAAAAATACGAAGTCCGATCATTTTTCGTATCATTTTGTCTGCAATCTCTTTTGTGTCTGTATCAGCTACTCCAATCAGAACAAGATAACCTTTTCCAATCTTTCCTGATATCTCACCATCAATCGTAACAGATGCCTCTGTTACTCTTTGTATTACAAATCTCATCTTCTCAAACCTCTGTTTTTTTATTATTTGTTGTCAGACAAATCAACGTCACAGCACTCACTGTCATCGGAATACTGATCAGGATAATCATTCCCATTACTATTGCCGGAAGGAATCTGCTCTCAAGATCTACGATCAGCGTTCCCATCAGATTATAGAACATGTGCATCAGCATGGATGCCGCCAGAGTGTTATAGCGATGCGCCACAAATCCAAGTGCAAACCCCAAAAGTGCCGCATAAATTCCCTGTACGGGATTTTGATGGAACACTCCAAACAGAACCGCCTGTACAACATTCGCCAGGATCCAATGCATTCCGGCACGTTCAAGATATTTCTGGATCAAACCCCGGAAAATCATTTCTTCCACAAGAGGTGGAAGAATCAATGTACTGAAAACCCACATCAGCGAGTATTCTGTCAGGCCGGAATTTTCTATCAGATTCTGATAATTATCCATCGCATCCGGAAATGACCGTGCTACAATTGCCAGTATAATACTGGTCACGTGTATCATGCCAAAAGTAAACAGCGCGATTAAAACGCATCCGTCCCATCCGACTCTTCTGCATTTGCCTGGGATTGCACGGATTCCTCCTTCACGCAGCTGAAAAGCAAGATAATACCATAAAGCAGGAATAGGCAGAACCATAAGGTACAAAATTGCCGATACCAGATTCAAATGACTCATCAGGAACTCATAAACCACCATTGTTCCATTGTTTCCCATAACCAGAGGCCCGCCAATTGCGACCAGATAAGAAATGATGTATCCGAATTTGTTAAAGCAGATCATGATCACCAGAAAGACTGCAAGTGCCAAAAGGTAATTGTATTTTTTCTTCATCCGTATTTCTCCTTTACGGCAGAATCTTTTGTGCTTTTGTCTTGATCCTCTGAAGTGCATTGTCCACTGACTTCGGACTCTTTCCAAGTAATTCCGCAATCGTCCGATAATCCGTTCCCATCAAGTGCAGATAAAGAACATGATTTTCTAATGGACTGAGCAATTCTTTGAGCTGCTCCGCAAAAGCTTCTGTATATTCTTTTCCAAAATAAAGAACTTCCGGATCATTCTCCTTCGATGATTCTATCGTGTCAATCAAAGGAAGACTTCTCCCCTCTCCTACCTGTTCACTGTCTTCATATAACGAAACATAAGAATTCAAAGGCAGATGCTTTTTTCGATTTGATGCCTCAATTGCCGAGTACATCTGTCTGGAGACACAAAGTTCTGCAAAACTTGAAAATGATGTTTTCTGCGTTACATCAAAATCCCGCACTGCTTTGATCAGACCGATCATTCCTTCCTGGATCAGATCCTCGTTCTCTCCACCCAACAGATACATTGCACGCGCTTTCTTCCTTACCATGGATTTATATTTCACCATCAGGTAATCCATAATCTCCTGATTTCCATTTTTGTAATCACATAAAAGCTGCTCATCTGTCATTCTGTCATACTTATTCATCCGATTATCACCTGTTATCACTCTTTTTTCGAGCAATACTCATATTTATTTCTGCGAAATCCTCTGTCTTACGATCTCATAAGCAAGAACGCCTGCTGCCACAGATGCATTCAGAGAATTAATCTGACCTTTCATTGGAATTCCTGCAACGAAATCACAGTTTTCTTTCACAAGGCGGCCAACGCCCTCACCTTCATTTCCGATCACAAGACCGATCGGTCCTGTCAGGTTCAGGTCATACATCTGCTCACCATCCATATCAGCACATACAAACCAGAGGCCTTTTTCCTTGAGTTCTTCCATTGTCTTCACAAGATTCGTCACCTTTGCGACCGGTGTATAATTCAAAGCTCCGGCAGATGTCTTCGCAACTGTCGCTGTCAGACCAACTGCTCTTCTCTTTGGAATAATGACTCCGTGTGCACCTGCAAGGTTCGCTGTACGAATGATCGCGCCAAGATTGTGCGGATCTTCAATATTGTCTAAAAGAATCAGAAACGGAGCTTCGCCTCTCTCTTCTGCCAGCTTAAGCATATCGTCGATCGTAGAATATTCATATGCTGCCGCATGCGCGATTACGCCCTGATGCTTCCCTGTCTCTGAGAGCTGGGAAAGTCTTTCTTTTGTCACAAAATTGATCAGAGATCCGTGTTTTTTCGCTTCACGTACAATTGTTCTTACCGGTCCGTCCTGGCATCCGTCAAGAACATAAATCTTGTCAATCGTACGTCCGGAACGAAATGCTTCCAGTACGGCATTTCTTCCTTCAATTACAAATGTCTCTGTTCCCTGTTCTCTATTTTCCTGCATGTTCTGCTCCTTTTTCCTTTATCTCTTTTTCAATGCTTTCAAGTCCGATACTTACAAGCTCTGTCAGTCGTTCATACTGACCTGTCAGATATAAATGTCCGATCAATGCCTCAAAACCTGTCGCTCTTCTGTAATCTGTAATTGACTGATTCTTTGCCGGAGACACAGATCGTGCATTTCTTCCTCTCCGGTAAACTCCATGTTCTTCCTCATTCAGATGCTCCTGCATGGAACGCATCATAAAGGACTGTGCTGATGCCTGCACATACTGGCTTGTCTCTTCATGGAGACGGTGGACCGGCCTGTTTCCACGGCCGACCACCATCGTCTTAATGATCAGATCATAAACACAGTCTCCCACATAAGCAAGAACCAGTGGGGAACACTGCTTTGCATCAATCTCTTTCATACCGGGAATTGTCCGGATATACTCTTCTAAACCTGCTGTTATGCTCTTTTCCATTGTACTCCTTCTCTTGTATCTTTCAGAACGATACCTTTCGCAAGAAGCTCATCTCTGATCTCATCTGCTCTTGCAAAGTTTTTCTCTTTTCTTGCTGCCTGACGCTCAGCGATCAATGCTTCAATGTCAGAATCAAGAATCTCATCTTCTTTATCAACAATAATTCCAAGTACTTCTGTCAGTCTTACCAGACGGTCAAACAGATTCTCAAGATACTCTTTGGAACTGTCTTCGTCTGTCATCGTATTAATGAATTTTACAAGATCAAATACTGCAGCGATCGCATCTGCTGTATTGAAGTCATCATCCATAGCGCTCTCAAAGTTTCCAACATATTCTGCTGACTTTGCAAACTTCTCTGCTTCTGTCTCTGCCATATCTTCTGTCTTCGCGCTTCCCATAAGGAATTTCAGACGATCAGCTGCTGTAATGATTCTCTCAAGTCCGCTCTTTGCTGCTTCCATCAATTCAGCGCTGAAGTTCAGTGGACTTCTGTAATGTGCGCTTAACATGAAGAAACGAAGTACCTGAAGGTCATACTTCTCACTGATCTCGCGAACTGTGAAGAAATTTCCAAGAGACTTGGACATCTTACGGTTATCAATGTTCAGGAACCCGTTATGCATCCAGTATCTGGAGAACTCTTTTCCGTTCGCTGCTTCACTCTGTGCAATTTCATTTTCATGATGTGGAAAGATCAGGTCTTCCCCACCTGCATGAATATCGATCTGCTCACCAAGATATTTCTTGGACATCTCTGAGCACTCAATGTGCCATCCCGGACGTCCCTCACCCCATGGAGAAACCCATGCAGGCTCGCCTTCTTTTTTCGGTTTCCAGAGAACAAAATCCAGAGAATCTTCTTTCTCATCCTCACCGCTTACAAGAAGGGCACGTCCGCCTGACTGAAGATCATCAAGGTTCTTATGGGATAATTTACCATAATCTTTGAACTTTCTTGTACGGTAATATACCGTTCCGTTCTTCTCGTATGCGTAGCCTTTCTCAATCAGTGTCTCAATCATGCTGATCATACCGTCAATCTCTTCTGTTGCAAGCGGATTCTTTGTTGCCGGCTCAATATTCATACCGTCCATATCTTTCTTGCACTCTGCAATGTAACGCTGTGAGATTTCTTCTGCTGTAACGCCTTCTTCGTTTGCTTTCTTGATGATCTTGTCATCGACATCCGTAAAGTTAGATACATAATTCACATCATAATTCTTGTATTCAAAATATCTGCGGACAGTATCAAACACGATCATTGGTCTTGCATTTCCGATGTGGATGAGATTGTACACGGTCGGCCCGCACACATACATCTTCACCTTTCCCTCTTCCAGAGGAACAAACTCTTCTTTTCTTTTTGACATTGTATTATAAATCTTCATCGTTCTTACTCTCCTTATTTTCTTTCTCCACACATCGCATATATTTTATCATAGATTCCAAACGTTTGTGAAGTTTTATATTCTCTTCCTGCAGTTCTCGAATATCTGTAAGTACCGGGTCCGGTAAATGTACCTGATCCATATCACTTCTTGGGACTTTCTTGTTGTCCATGCGGACGATTCGTCCCGGCACACCGACAACTGTACAGTTCGGTGGAACCTCTTCAAGTACTACAGAACCAGCTCCGATCTTAGAATTTTCTCCGATTGTAAAAGAACCCAGGATCTTTGCGCCGGCGCTCACCATAACATTATCTTTCAACGTTGGATGACGTTTTCCCTGTTCTTTTCCGGTACCGCCAAGCGTAACCCCCTGATACAGTGTTACATTATCTCCGATGATCGTAGTTTCTCCGATGATCACACCTGTTCCATGATCGATAAAAAGTCCCTTTCCAATTGTTGCACCCGGATGGATCTCAATCCCTGTCTTACGCGCTGCTCTCTGAGAAATCCAGCGTGCCCAGAAATAATGCTTTTTCAGGTAAAGCTTATGCGCCACTCTGTAGCTTAAGATTACTTTAAAGCTTGGGTACAAAAATACTTCCATGTTTGATTTGATCGCAGGATCTCGCTCTCGGATCACCTCTATCTCCTGTTTGACATAAGATATCATTCCCATATTTATCATTCCTTTCTGATTCAAGAATGCACTTAACACCCTAAACGGATTGTTTTGTATATCAAAAAACTTCGTCTCAATCTAGAGACGAAGTTCTATCCGCGGTTCCACTCTAATAAAAGAAGTTATACTTCTTTCACTTTCACGCACGTAACGTGTGCCTGACGTACCCTGCTACTCCATTCACAGGATCGACTCCCGGGGGCACTTCACAGTTTCTTCTCTCAAAGGTGCTTTCAGCCGGTGACACCTTCTCTCTATGAGTCCAAATCTCTGTTACTCTTCCCGTTCTTTGTCTTTCTCAATTCTATTACCAATATTTATTGTTTTCAACATCTCTATTATCTTATGCAAAAAATCATTTTTTGTCAACTATTATCTCTGCCGATCAACTGCATTTTAACATTTTATTCAGACAATCTCATTCAAAAATATTGGACAGAAGTTCTGAAGTTTCCTCAGTTCTTCCTCTAGTTCTTCTGTAAGAATTACGCTTTCCTCTGCACTTATTTCTTCAGGGGTTTTGTATCCAAACAATATTTCCGTCAATGCTGCAATGGAAAGTACTCCCTGTGAATCTTCCATTTCAAACACGTTCAGGCTTTCTTCTCCTTTTGAGCTACTGAGTTTCCAGATCCTGCTGTTCTTATGAAGAATCGGATCGATCACTGCAAAAGAGCAATGGATCTCACATCCTGACGGGATTTTCATTTTAGAAAATAGTTCCTGTAAATGAACGATCCTGATCATAATAAGCGGTTTTTCTTTATATGCAGACGTTTCATCATCTGGCCAGTCAGGTGCTTCCTTAAGCCCATAAACCGAAACCTTTTCTTCCGGTTCTCTAAGACCATCCACCGACGCCCAGAAAAGATCTTCTTTCCCTTCCAGATAAAGTGGTTCCCTGATCTCGAGCCCCGCTTCTTTCGCATATGCATAGATACAGACCAGCTTCTCTTCTTCAAAGACAAGCCGCATTCCGCCAAACTCACTCTGTTGTTCGAGAATCTGTGTCTGATAATATTGTGCATTTCTTAAAGCAACAACATTCCAGCAATCCGAAAAATTCTCTTCAACAAATACCGCCATCTTCCCTGCATCCATAAATCTTGCATCACAGTCTACAATCCGCTCTTGTGATATATTTCTATATTCATCATTTTTATATTCTTTTCTTGCAGAAAAAAATGCTTCATCAAGCTCGATTTGTTTCTGTTCATAAACAAATCGGAAATCATAAGGATAATATATTGCTTCTGCCGCCGGCATCAGGAAGGTAAATGGCATCTTCTGCGAATACTGATCCTGTAATGCATGAATCAGAAGATTTCTCATATATCCTCTGCCTCTATATTCTGCCTGCGTGGCAACTCCCACGATATAATCCGATGGGACAACACTTTCCTGTAACTTTACCTGATAAGGGTTCAGCTGCAGCATCGCACGTATCTCATCGTCTTCCTCTATTACATAAATCGTATTGTCTTTTGTCTTGATATAATAGTAATAATCAACAAATTCCTGACTGTCTTCTGAAAATACCTGTTCCCACAAGCTCCTGGTTTTCCCATGCTCTGATTGGTCCAGCTTTCGAATCTTCATCTTATTTCCCCGCACAGCATCCACCACATCCTGCAGGCTTCTCCATCACATCCACGCTACTGTAATTCGTAAATTTTTCAATCGCACAGATCGCCTGGGATGAGATTCCCTCGCCGCTTCCGGTAAAGCCAAGGCCCTCTTCTGTTGTAGCCTTTACATTGATCTGATCAACGTCAATTTTAAGCGCTTTCGCCGTGTTTTCCCGCATCTGGTCAATATGCGGACGCATCTTTGGACGCTGCGCAATGATCGTCGCATCAATATTCTCGATCACATATCCATTCTCTTCCAAAAGTCCGCCTACGTGCTCGAGCAGTTTTATACTGGATGCACCCTTATATTTCGGATCTGTATCCGGAAAATGAAGGCCAATGTCTCCAAGTGCTGCTGCTCCAAGCAGTGCATCCATTACGGCATGCAGCATAACGTCTGCATCTGAATGTCCTAAGAGACCTTTCTCGTAAGGAATCTCAACTCCACCCAGGATCAGTTTTCTTCCTTCAACTAACTTATGAACATCATATCCCATACCTACACGCATAATTATTTCTCCTCAAAATCATTTTCAGCATCTTCTGAAACAGGTTCTTCATTCAGTTCTGCAAAAATATCTACCACTCTTGTGTCTGTCAGTTCTTCCTGAACTGATGTTTCTTCAGTTGCTGTTTCTTCAGCTTTTATTTCTTCGTCCGGTGTTTCCTCTGATTCTGTTGTAATCACCGTTTTTTCTTCTGATACTGTTTTTTCCGCTGCTTCGTTTTCTGTTGAATCTGAATCTGCTGTTTTTTCTATAACTTCAGCCTTGCTGTCTTGCATTGTTTTTTCCTCGAAATCCGCCTTAGACACTGCGTCTTCCAGCTTCTTCCTGTCTTCTTCTGAAAGCATTGTCGGCATTGTATTGTCTGATACTTTTTCGTCTTCTGATGCTTCTGTCGTTGTGCTCTCTGTTACCTGTGACATTTCCTTCGCCGCTGCCGCTTCTTCTGCTTTTCGTTTCTGCTCCGCTTTTCTCTTTGCTATCATCTTCGCAATCTGCTTTTTGATATCAATTTCAAACGTTTTACAGATGGCATTCCCTGCATAAGCAACTCCAACCAGGATAAATACAACTGCCAGTACTGACATAAGTGTCATATTGCTAGGACGCTGCTGGATCATCTCACTTAAGATTCTGATACCCAGGTAGGTAAGATAACCTCCAAGTACTATTCTGAGCGCATATCCGCTTTTCTTATTCATCTTGTTTCCTCCGTATTTCTGTTATTGGCCACGTTTTAAAATATAAACGAAAGACAACAACTTTTTTCTATATCATTATCTGTTATATTACCACAAGTTGCTCCTTAATACTATTATTTCTTTGCTTGATATAAGCAGTAACCAGTAAATTTGCGTAAAAAAACTGCGTACTAATTTCTTAAGCACGCAGTCTTCGTTATAGTAGCGGGAACTGGATTTGAACCAGCGACACCACGGGTATGAACCGTGTGCTCTAGCCAACTGAGCTATCTCGCCATATTAAATTTTAAAAAGTGGGACCTACAGGGCTCGAACCTGTGACCCTCTGCTTGTAAGGCAGATGCTCTCCCAGCTGAGCTAAGATCCCATATTCATATGTCGGCTGCGGCTTCCACTTACGCTTTGTCGCAACCGACTTGATTATTATATACTTAACACCTATCAGATGTCAACAACTTTTTTATTTTATTTTATATTTTATTGTAACTGTTCAGAGCCAACCTCCAAAATGCTATGCATTTTTCTTGGCTCTGAACAGTTACCATTTTATTTAAAGTATTTTACACCTGATTCAAAAATCTTCAGATCCTGCTCTCCATAAATGTTAATAGCAACATGATCTCCACGTCTCTCAGAGTGAGCCATCTTACCAAGGACACGTCCATCCGGGCTTGTGATACCTTCGATTGCACGGTAAGATCCGTTCACGTTCCACTCTTCGTTCATGCTGATATTTCCTTCCGGATCACAGTACTGTGTTGCCACCTGTCCGTTAGCGAACAGCTTATCAAGCCACTCTTCGCTTGCAACAAATCTTCCTTCACCATGAGATGCCGGGTTTGTATAAACTCCGCCAAGCTGTGCTCCCTGAAGCCATGGGGATTTGTTTGTAACAACCTTTGTATAAACCATCTTAGAGATATGACGTCCGATTGTATTGTATGTCAGTGTCGGAGCATCATCTGTCTGTCCAACGATTTTTCCGTATGGTACAAGTCCGAGCTTGATCAGAGCCTGGAATCCGTTACAGATACCAAGTGCAAGTCCGTCTCTCTCATTCAGAAGTTTTTCAACAGCTTCTTTGATCTTCGCATTCTGGAATGCAGTTGCAAAGAATTTAGCTGAACCATCCGGCTCATCACCGGCACTGAATCCACCTGGGAACATGATCATCTGAGCCTGTCCGATTGCTTTCTCAAACTCGTCTACTGATCCACGGATGTCTTCTGCATCAAGGTTACGGAATACTTTTGTAATAACCTTAGCACCTGCTCTCTCAAATGCACGGGCACTGTCATACTCACAGTTCGTTCCAGGGAATACCGGAATAAATACTGTTGGCTGTCCGATCTTATGGCTGCAAATATGAATATCGGATGTATTAAAGAGCTTCTCTTCAACCTTGGCATCAGAATCTGCTGCTGATTTTGTAGCAAATACTTTCTCAAGTGTTCCTGTCCATGCATCCTGTGCGTCTGCAAGTGCGATCTTCACATCACCATAAGCAAGTACAGGCTCTTCTGTTACTTCACCGATTTCTGTATAAGTGATTGCGAGTTCTCCAACCTTTCCGTCTTCAACCTCTGCGATAATATCTCCAAATGCAGGAGCAAACAGATCTCTCTTATCTACATTGTGCTCGATTTTGGCACCCTTACGGTTACCAAATGCCATCTTGCTGACTGCTGCTGCAACTCCATGACGATCCAGTGCATATGCAGATACAATTTTTCCGCTCTGGATATCTTCCATGAATTTACCGTACTGATCCATTACTGCATCGTAAACCGGAAGATCATTCTCGTCTCTTTCGATCTTGAGCCATACAAGTTTGTTTCCTGCTTTCTTAAGTTCAGGTGTAATAATATCCTGCTCAAGAGCCATATCAACAGCAAAGGATACAAGTGTCGGAGGTACGTCAATATCCTGGAATGTTCCTGACATACTGTCTTTTCCTCCGATAGACGGAAGTCCGAAACCAATCTGTGCTGCATAAGCACCAAGAAGTGCTGCAAATGGCTGGCTCCATCTCTTTGGATCCTCTGTCATTCTACGGAAATACTCCTGGAATGTGAAGCGGATTTTTCTATAATCTCCACCTGCTGCCACAATCTTGGCAATTGACTCTGTCACTGCATAAACAGCTCCGTGGTATGGGCTCCAGCTTGACAGATATGGATCAAATCCATAACTCATCATAGAAACACTGTCTGTTGTTCCGTTCAGAACAGGTACTTTCGCTACCATTGCCTGTGTCTCTGTCATCTGGTATTTTCCACCATGTGGCATAAATACGGAACCTGCTCCGATAGAACCGTCGAACATCTCAACAAGTCCTTTCTGAGAGCATACATTGAGATCAGAAAGCATAGAAAGCCATGTCTCTTTTACATCTCCTACTTCTTTCTTTACAAAAAGGCTGTCCTTCTTAGAAGGAATCTCGACCTCAACATTTGTCTCCTGATGAGCACCGTTTGTATCAAGGAATGCACGGGAAAGGTTAACAATCTCTTTTCCTCTCCATACAAGAACGAGTCTTGGCTCCTCTGTTACTACTGCTGCAACTGTTGCCTCTAAGTTTTCTTCCTTCGCGTATCCCATGAATTCATCTACATCTTTCGGGTCTACAACAACTGCCATTCTTTCCTGAGACTCAGAGATTGCGATTTCTGTTCCGTCAAGTCCTGCATATTTCTTCGGTACTTTATCAAGTTCAACGCGAAGTCCGTCTGCAAGTTCTCCAATTGCTACAGATACACCGCCTGCACCAAAGTCATTACATTTCTTGATCAGATGGCTGACTTCTTCTCTACGGAATAATCTCTGGATCTTACGTTCTGTCGGTGCATTTCCTTTCTGAACTTCTGCTCCACAAGTCTCGATAGACTCTTCTGTATGAACCTTAGATGAACCTGTTGCTCCACCACAGCCGTCACGGCCTGTACGACCACCAAGAAGAATGATGATATCTCCCGGGTCGGAATTTTCACGGATAACCGCACGTCTTGGAGCAGCTCCAAGTACAGCACCGATCTCCATACGTTTTGCAACGTAATCCGGATGATAAATCTCTTTTACAAGTCCTGTGGCCAGACCGATCTGGTTACCATATGAGCTATATCCATGAGCCGCCTCACGAACAAGTTTCTTCTGAGGAAGTTTTCCTTTCAGAGTTGCATCTGCTGATACTGTCGGATCAGCAGCACCTGTCACACGCATTGCCTGGTATACATAAGTACGTCCTGACAGTGGATCACGGATTGCTCCTCCAAGACATGTTGCAGCTCCACCAAATGGTTCGATCTCTGTCGGATGGTTATGTGTCTCATTCTTGAAGTTGATCAGCCACTCTTCTTCTACTCCGTCAACCTTGATCGGAACTACGATACTACATGCATTGATCTCATCAGACTCTTCCTGATCAGCAAGCTTTCCTTCCTTTTTCAGGCGGCGCATAGCCATCAGTGCAAGGTCCATAAGGCAGACAAATTTATCTTCTCTTCCTTTGAAAATCTCGCTGTGATCTTTCAAATATTCTTTATATGTTGCTTCGATTGTCTCTTTGTAGTCACCCTCATCAAACTTCACGTCTTTTAATTCTGTAGAGAATGTTGTATGACGGCAGTGATCTGACCAGTATGTATCAAGAACACGGATCTCTGTCATCGTCGGATCTCTGTGCTCTTCTCCTGCATAATAGTTCTGGATATGCAGGAAATCTTTAAATGTCATTGCCAATCCAAGAGAATCATATAACTCTTTCAATTCTGCTTCCGGCATATCTTTAAAACCGTTAAAAATCTTTACATCTGCCGGTTCATCAAATACTGTCACCAGTGTCTCCGGTTTCTCTGCTGCAGCTTCTCTGGAATCTACCGGGTTGATGCAGTGATTCTTAATTGCCTGCAGTTCTTCGTCTGAAACTCCGCCTTCAATTACATATGTAACTGCTGTACGGATTACAGGAGTCTCATCTTCTTTAATAAAACGGATACACTGCTCCGCGGAATCCGCTCTCTGGTCGAACTGTCCCGGAAGGAACTCTACGGAAAAACATTTATCTGTTTCATTTTTCGGGAATTCTTCTTTATAAAGGAAATCTACCGGCGGCTCTGCGAACACACCATTGCATGCCTTTTCAAATGTTTCTTCTGAAATATTCTCTGCGTCGTAACGAATCAGAACTCGTACATTTGTCACATCCTGAAGTCCAAGATAATGACGGATCTCATGTCTGAGGCCCTTCGCCGCAACAGCAAACTCCGGTTTCTTTTCTACATATACGCGCTTTACATTACTCATATATAATCTCCTCTTTCTGTATTACGTGCTCAAAACACGATAC
>OMFP01000612.1_pt1 | contig 14678 bp, 4 predicted proteins | sample 1674221 | NCBI WGS metagenome assembly OMFP01 (sample SAMEA103958152, study PRJEB25191) | human gut metagenome | biome: human-associated habitat [ENVO:00009003]; feature: intestine environment [ENVO:2100002]; material: feces | place: Germany | collected 2013/2015
AATCGTTTCTTTCTTCAAATCCATCTTTCTTTCCTTGAAAAAATCCGGCAGCTCTGCAAAGCCGATGCTGTCCACATAGCAGGCTTTGATCGACTTGCCATCGTTCAGCACCACAACATCACTGACGGAAAGCGAATGCCCGGTAAAATCCGCTGGGCGCTGGATATTGAAGCGTTCGTAAATAGCTTCCAGCGTATCATTTTCCGTAAGTGGTGCGGTATAGACCAGTTCATAGTCTGCACAGTTTACTTCCATCCCGTGCCGCTTTACAAAATCCAGATTCATAAAGCGGTAGTCGTGTTCCGGGTCACGGGCAGTGATCTGGTAGATGCCAAACTGCTTTTCGCTGCCGGAAAGCAGCTTCTGCTCCTTAACTACTGCATCCATACGAGTTATCAGTTCTGCCGCCTTTTCTGCGGACTCTCCCTCTGATTCCTCCACTGCGGCTTGTAGCCATTCCCTGATCGGCTGAACATCCCCAGCCTGAATCTGTTCTTTCAGTGCTTCAACTGCCTGCTCCCGATCCTCTACGCTGTCCTTATAGTGGTAGAAATCGAAGTCAAAGGCAAAATCGTCAAGGTCTACTGCCAGCTTTTCAACGGGTGCTTTCTCGCCGTTTTCCATTGTTTTCTGCTTGTCCTTTTCCAAATCTTCCTTAGCAATCTGGAAATAGTCACTTCCACGTTCGATTTCTTCACGCCCTGTGACAAGAACTGGCCACGGGCTGATACGGATAAGATAAATCTGCTTGCCCTCATCAAACAGCCGCAGAGCCTGCTCCCGACTTATCACCGTCAGTGCGGCATCCGGGCGGGAATACTCATCTTCCAGATACTCTTCGTTCTTTTCCAGCAAAATTGCACTCCATGCGTCAGCCTTGATTCCGAAAATGCCATCATGCTGTTCGATCTCTTCCTGACTGGCGAAATTTCCTGCCGTGCCATCCTGAAACAGCGGGTAAATCCGTTCGCCCAGCCGATGCCACTCCCGTGCGCCTTCCTTTGTCAACGGCAGAACATCATCTTTCAAATACCCATATTCGTGCATTTCCGAAAGACCGATCATGCCATCCGGCAGACTTTCGATCTTCTCCTCTGCTTCCCACATCAGGCGATTGATTTCTTCCGTGTTTTCAGCCGCAACCGCAGCCGCCAGATTGTTGGCAAGTTCTTCCGTTGCCGCCCGGTCATCCAGCTTGTAAGCAAAGTTTACAATGAGATTTCGCTGGCTGTTGTCAAAAACGGTTTTGTCCCGTTCCTTGTCCGCAATCAGCTTTTCAGCATATTCCATCGCCGTCATGCGCTCCACACTCCTTTCTGCCACCGCCGTTTCCAGTTTTTCAAGAAAATCAGCAGCGGTCAATCGAATCGTATCCATCGAATCTTTCAATTCTTTCAGTTCCTTGCCGCTTGCCCAGCTTGCTACATACGGGAACGAGTAGTCCGAAGTATCAATGCCAAGTGCCGAGCAAACCGTAAATGCAATGCTTTCCGCTTCTGTTTCTTTGGTAAGCTGGTCTTTTTCCTCGCCGCGCTGTTTCATCTGGTCGCTGTCATGCAGCATGGCATGAGCAACCTCATGGATCATCGTCTTGATGGTCTGGCTCTCACCCATATCGGCACGAACACAGATTTCTTTGTCCATGTGGCTGTAATAACCTTTTGCGTTGCCCTCGATCTCTCCAAAACGAATTGGCACAGGAGATACCTGTTCGATTGCCTCTTTCAGCAGGGTATAATCCTTGACACGGGCAGTCAGTTCATTTACTTCCAGCGTAGGCAGCGGTTCTCCGTCTGTCTGGGCATAATCGAAAACCGTTGTTACCCGGAACCGGGGAATCACCCTCTCCACCACTTCGATTTCCGGCTCCCCGCTCTCATTCAGCACCGTAAGCCCGGTGTCCTTGTCGATTTTCTCCCTCTCTTCCCGTTCCTTTACCGGGGCAGGCGCGATGATCTGGATGCCCTTTTCACCCTTTTTCACATAGCGGTTAAACTTATTTTTCCAGGCATTGTACCCAGCCACCAACGTAGCATCTGGACGCTGCATTGCGATCAGCAGCGTATTATTGAAGCTGTAATTGTGGAATTTCGACATTGTAAGCAGGTACTTCGTATACATTTCCGAAGTAAAAATGTCCTTTACGCCCTGTTCCAACCGTTCCGTGATTTCTTTGAGCTGGTCTGCCCGCTTATCTGCCATTCATGCCCTCCTTCACAAAATCTGCCCCATCAGATTCCCTTTCGGAGATCTGACGGGGCATTCTCAGTTATAGTTCCATATCGTGACTTTTCTTTTTCTGCGGTTTCGGCTCTGCCATGCGTTCTGCCTGCTTTTCGTGAAGCTGTGCAAGGATCGACGGACGTTTTACACTGTCTGCACTCCGCTCAATCTCACGTTTCGGCGCAGGAAGTTCGCTATCCGTTACTTCCTCATCCATGCCAAGAGCCGCATCATCCCCTTTTTCGTCCATATCCAGCAGGGCATTCAATTCTGCAAGCCGTGCAGATTTTTCGTTTAATTCCGCCTCCTGCGGGAACGGACGCTGCACTTCTTCCTTTGCTTCTGCCAACTGCTGCTGTAAGGTTTCCAATCTGCGCTCCACCTGCGGCAGTGTCTTTTCGATAGATGCCAGCGCATTGAGAATACGCTGGATATTGCCAGCCGGATCACTGCCAAGTTCAATCGTATAACTGCTCTGCCGTTTGATGGTCAGCTTGAATGTCTGGGCGAACGCATCAAACCGGGAACTGATTGCAAACCCTCCCAAATCTGCGATTTGCCCCTCTGTCTTAGCGATCTTCATTGCGGCACAGGCTGCAAGAATTGCCGAGCCTGCTTCCTTGCGGTCGGTATAAACCCTGTCCTCCACCGTGATGGAGAACTTCTCCTTGTCCTGTTCCAGCAACGGCTTTGCCACTGCAAGGTCAGCTTTCAGACCTGCTATGCGCTCTTTCGCTGCCGTGATTTCTGCCGGATACCGCCGTGCAATATCCGATTCCAGGCTGTAAATCTGGCTGGTGTGGTTGGCCCGCATCAGCTTCAGCTTGCTGACCTGAATATCCAAATCCATCTTTTCCTTGATGTAGGGATTTCCCGTTGCCAATGCTTTGATTTCTGCATAGGTCAGCGCGGTATCGTCCACATCATCGCAGGCACGAACAGGAGATTTCGAGGTCATGATCTGTGAGATGAACTTCTGTTTTTTTTCCAGAATTTGCCACATATACGAATCGAACGTATTCTCTGTGACGTAACGGAAAATCTTCACTTTCTGGTTGCGGTTTCCCTGACGAAGAATGCGTCCTTCCTGCTGTTCCAGATCAGAGGGCTTCCACGGGCAGTCCAGATGATGCAGGGCGATCAGTCTGTCCTGAATGTTTGTACCAGCACCAAGTTTCGGGGTCGAACCAAGCAGGATACGCACCTGACCGGAGCGCACCTTTGCAAACAGTTCTGCCTTTTTGGTTTCGGTATTTGCCTCATGGATAAAAGCAATCTCCTCACGGGGGATTCCCTTTGCCACCAGTTTTTCCCGGACATCATCGTACACATTGAATGTTCCGTCTGCTTTCGGGGTCGATAAGTCGCAGAAAATCAACTGGGTGGATTTGTCGGGCGTGGATTCTTCCCATACCTGATAGGCATTCTCCACGCAGAGGTTGACCTTACTTTCCGGCTCATCCGGCAGCAGGTCATTGATAAGCCGCTGATCCAAGGCCAGCTTTCTGCCGTCGTTCGTGATTTTGAGCATATTATCGGTTCTCGGATCGACATTTCCGTTCCGCACACGCTCTGCACGGTCGGCAAAGCTGCTCACCATTTCCTGCTGCGTTTCACTGGGTTTCAGCACCTCATTGATGTACTCTGCTTCTGGCACAGGCAGATTCAGCATATCTGCCGTCTGTACGTCTGCGGACTCCTTGAACAGTGAAATCAATTCAGGGAGATTGAAAAACCGGGCGAACCGTGTCTTTGCACGGTAGCCCGTTCCCTCTGGGGACAATTCGATTGCCGTTACGGTTTCGCCAAACGAAGCCGCCCAGCTATCGAAATGTCCAAGATGAAGTTTCTGCAAGGTGTCATACTGCAAGTAGCGCATAATGGTATACAGCTCCACCATGCTGTTCGATACAGGCGTACCTGTTGCAAAGGTCACACCCTTGCCGCCAGTGATTTCATCAAGATACTGGCATTTTGCAAACATATCCGAGGATTTCTGCGCATCGGTCTGAGCAATACCAGCGATGTTCCGCATTTTTGTGTAGAGGAACATATTTTTATAGAAATGGCTCTCGTCCACAAACAGTCGGTCAACGCCAAGCTGCTCAAATGTAACCACATCGTCCTTGCGGCTCTGGTCGTTCAGCTTCTGAAGTTTTGCCTGCAAGGTTTTCTTTGTTTTCTCCATCTGCTTGACCGTGAAACTCTTACCATCGTCCTCTGCCTTTGCTTCTGCAATCGCAAAGGTTATGTCCTGAATCTGCCGCTCGATCATGGATTTCTGCCGTTCCGGGGAAAGCGGAATCCGCTCAAACTGCGAATGCCCGATAATGATAGCATCATAATCGCCCGTGGCAATCCGGGAACAGAACTTCTTTCGGTTGGATGGCTCGAAATCCTTTTTCGTTGCCACCAGCACATTGGCATTCGGATACAGCCGCAGGAAGTCTGCACCCCACTGTTCCGTCAGATGGTTCGGCACAACATAAAGATTCTTCTGCGCCAGACCCAGACGGCGGCTTTCCATGCCGGCAGCGATCATCTGGAAGGTCTTGCCAGCACCCACACAATGCGCCAGCAGCGTATTATTGCCATACAGGATATGCGCCACTGCATTTTTCTGGTGCGGCATCAGGCTGATTTCCGGGGTCATGCCCACGAACTTGATGTGACTGCCATCGTATTCACGGGGACGAATCGCATTGAACCGCTCATTGTAGACCTTGCAAAGTTCCTCTCTGCGGTCTAAATCCTTGAAAATCCACTGCTTGAACGCATCCCGAATCGCTTCCTGTGCCTGCTGCGCCAGCATGGTTTCTTTTTTGTTCAGCACTCTCCTTTCTTTTCCATCCTCATAGATGGTATCGTAAATTTTGGTATCCCGGAGATTCAGCGCATCTTCCAGCAGTCGATAGCCGTTGACCCGCATTGTGCCATAGGTGTTCGTCACACGGGGATTACTCCGGTCAAGTGACTTTCCGCTGATGTTCCATGCGCCGCTGATTTCCGAATAGGTTGCCTTGATGGAACTTCCGATATAGTAACTCGGCGTTTTGAACACCCGCTCCATGAAGTCCGTAATGTACTCTGCCTTGATCCAGTTTGCACCAAGCCGCACTTCAATCTCCGAAGCATTCAAATCTTTCGGCTGTACCCGCTTGAGATACTCGACATTGACCTGATACTCCAGGTGGTTTGCGGCAAAGGTTTCTGCCGTTGCCAGCTTTTCCCGGACGTTGCCGGACAGATATTCGTCCGCCGTCACCCACGCCTGTGTGACAGGATTTCGGAAGATAACACCTGCCAGTTCTTCGGTCACTTCCTGCTCTGTCTTTCCGCAAAGTTCTGCCATAAACGGCACATCGACCTTTGCTTTTTCTCCAATGGAGAGTGCCAGGGCTTCACTCGGAGTATCCACAGAGGTGACGGGTTCCGGCTTGCGAATAGTGCGTTTCGTGAAAATATCTGCCAGCCGCTTGAGGTTTTTATCCTCGTCCAGAATCTCAAGAGATGCCAGCAGACAATAGCTGCTATCCTGCCGGAATGCCCGTTTGTTGGCGGTGCTGTTGATCAGACCATACTGCGCTGTGAACCGCTTATACTGGTCTTTCAGCTTTCCTTGCAGCAGTTCCACTTCGGCATCCGTACCATCGTGCAACTGGCAGTCCAGCAATTTCTGTGTGGTTTCCCGCAGGGCAATCATCCCCAGCACACGCTCTGCCGTGACCGCAGGCAGGTCAATCTTGTTCATATAGGAGTTTTCACGGTAATAGACCTGTCCGTCCACATTGGTGTAACTGAAATTCTTCACGTTTGGGTCTGCCGGAAGTGGTTCTGCGTTCTGGTCAAGTTCATCGTCCGTGATTTCCGGCTCAGTGATTTCCGCATGGATGTTCTCAACGGCTGCTTTCAACTGTTGTGCAAGGTCTGCGCCCTCGATGGGCTTGACCGTGGTTTCCTGTTTGCCGTACTGTGTACTTTCAGTCGTGATCTCACCCAGCACCATTTCAGGATGCTGCGCAAAATACTGGTTGATGGGGTATCCCTCCGGCGTTGTGCCAAGGTCTACCCACTCTGCCCGCTCCACTGCCGCCCGGTCACGCTTTTGCAGGAACAAAATGTCAGCTACAACACTTGTGTTCGCATTGCGCTGGAACGCATTGTTTGGCAGGCGAATTGCACCGACCAGATCGGCACGGTTGGCAAGATACTCTCGGACAGAGGAATCCTTTTTATCCATCGTACCGCTGGAAGTGACTACCGCCACCACGCCGCCCGGACGAACAAGGTCAAGACTTTTTGCAATAAAGTAATCATGGATGAGGAAGTTGTGGCGGTCATACCGCTTATCCGGCACTTTGTAATTGCCGAACGGCACGTTGCCTACCACACAGTCAAAGAAGCTGTCCGGGAACTGCATCGTTTCAAAGCCCTGCACGGCAATCTTGTTTTTCTGATAAAGCTGCTGTGCAATGCGCCCTGATACGCTGTCCAGCTCTACACCATACATCTTGATGTTTTCCATGCTTTCAGGCACAAGACCCATGAAATTGCCGACACCACAGGACGGTTCCAGCACATTACCTTTGCTCAGTCCCATATTGGAAAGGGCTTCATACATTGCCTTGATTACCGTGGGAGAAGTGTAGAAAGCATTCAGCGTAGATGCCCTCGCTTCGCTGTACTCATCTGCCGGGAGCAGAGATTTCAGTTCCGCATACTCTTTCGACCAGTCTGCATTCTTCTCATCAAATGCCTGCGGAATGCCGCCCCAGCCGACATACCGGGAAAGAACTTCCTGTTCTTCTGCGGTTGCCTGCCGCTGTTCTGCATCCAGCGTTTGCAGCAGCCGGATGGCTTCGATGTTTGCTTTGAATTTTGTCTTGGCTCCTCCTGCGCCGAGATCATCGTCCGTAATACGGAAGTTCATAGGCTCCTGTTTGGGCTGTACAGGCTGTTCCGTTTCGGCTCCACTGTCCAGCGGAAGGTTGTGCTGCCGCCGTGCATGGTTGACCTCTTCCGGGGTCATAGGCTTGCTGGTAAGAGGCTTCACAGCATCATCTGCCGCTGAACGATGGATGGCATCTGTCCGGGTCTGCACATCCGCGATCAGCTGCATCTGTTCCGGCGAGAAGTCGGGATTCAGTAGTTCTTCTAACTCGCCGCCCGATTCTGCCACCGAATAGATCACATCCATCTGCTCCGGGGAAAAATCCTCGTAAGCCACACCAGCATTGTGTAGAGCAGTAAAGACTGTGGTTTCTATCGCTTCTTTCATCGGCACGTCGGCCTGTTCGTACAGATGCCGAATGTACTCCAGCGGTTCCGTTCGGAAGATCGGATACCGGACTTCTTTCGCAAGGGTCATGTCCTGCAAGCTGACCGTCCCCTGCTCAAAGTTGACCGAATCCACACGGAACTCTCTATCGTCCAGTTCAATGATGGTATTGACTGGCAGATATTCCTCTCTGCGGAAATACTTTGTCTGCGCATGGGTTCCATCTTCCTGCTGGCCGGACAGATAGACGCTCTCCCCCTGCTTCCAGAGCTTCATTGCCTGCGAAGCCCACTGTTCACGCGGAAAACCGGATACCTCAACTTTGCCGAGTGCGGTTTCCTTTTCCAACAGCTTGCTGCCAAGAAGTTCTGAAACGCGCTTTGCATCCTCGCCGTAGAACTCAAAGTTGCCGTACTGCTCATAGCCGACCAGAGCATCCGGGTAACGCTCTTTCAGCGCGTTATATTCGTTTACGGCGTCCAGCGGCAGGGGCTGCAAGGTCGGCTCAACGGCCTTTTCTTCCGCTGCATACGGAACCATAATGCCGCGCACCCACTGCGGTGCGTCCTTGCTATCCTGATACAGTGCAACGGCATCCCGTCTGTCCGTAATAACGTCCTGATAGGTGCGCTGGAAAATATCTTCTACCAACCAGTCTTTGAAGTTTTCCCAGTTCTGGCTTGCTTCCAGATACAGCGGAGCAGTTTTCGCATTCTGCTCTAACAGCTCGTCGATCTTGTTCCGAAGTTCCTTTTCCGCTTCGTCTGCATCCACATCGCGGTCGCGGAGATACGGATAGATTTCACTCTGCTGCACCGCATCCAGCATGGAATACAGACATTCTTTGTAAACACAGCGACTATCTTTCAATGCAGATTCCTGCCCTGCCAGAAGATAATCATTCAGCGGATTCTTTGCCAGTTCTGCATCATACTGGTTCGGTCGAAGCACCCGCGCCGCCCATGCAGGACGCTCCATATCTTTCAGATAGATCAGAGAATCCGTAACACGTTCGATTTTATAAAGGCGGTCATCTTCCAGATAGAGATAATCCCCGACATTTCTGCTGTACTTTGCCGCTTGCTTCTGGGGTTCTTCAACCACTGCGGTGGTTGAATGCTCTTTCGATTCCTGTTCCTGCGCCCAAATATCGAAAAGCGATATTTGTCCTGTCTCAGAAGCAGAAATCTCAACAGCCTTTTTCTTTTCCGGGAAGATCGTGTACGTTCCCTCAACATACTGGTGCAGTTCAGCAAGCGTCTTTGATTTTTCCGCATATTCCGGGGAATCCAGCGGCACGGAAAGAAGTGTTGCATCCATCTTTTCCAAAAGCTCTACCGCCTGTTCCGGGTCAGCCAGCATGGTGGGCAGTTTCTTTCTGGCATCCTCATTCAGCAATTCCCGCTTAAATGGACGCTCTACTTCATCGGGCAGACGATGGTAGAAACCGATTACCCGATTTGCCATCTGCTCACGCTCGTAACTCGGCATCCGGCTGTAATCCGCAGGCTTCAGATACAAACTCTGGTCAATGAGCTTTGCAACTCGTTCAGCCGCCTGGTTCCAGTTCAACTTTACCAGCGCATCCGGCTTTCCATAGATGCCCCGTGCCAGTTCAAGACCTCTGCCGTCATAGCTGGCATGGGAATTATCTGCACGGGAAAGTGCATGACTGCTGCCGCCCACACCGTATCGGTCTTTCAGAAATGCCGCGCGTTCTGCTTTCTCTGTATGGGTAAGGAAGAAACTGTACGTTGCCAGCCTGCCATCCGAATACGGCCCGCCGCCTGCAAGGAAAGCATTGATCTCATCTTCCGTGATAAAGACTTCCTGCTCATTCCACTGAAAGCCCTCTCTTGCCTGATACGGCTGGAACGGGAGGGCAAACTTCTGAAACTGTTCGGATACTTTGTCCGGGCGATAGAACGGCATCCGCATCACGCTTTTATCTTCGACGTAGGCTTCTGCCAGTCCCAAAAGACGTTCGTTCAGGTCAGCCAGAAATTCCGGCTGGTCAATCAACTTTGCAAGTTGTTCTGTAAGTTCCGGGTATCCGCCGGAGAAGATGGACGTATCGGCAAAGACCATCTCTGCCACGCCCTCTGCCATATCGCGTTCCATATAGCTTAGGGCTTCTGCGTGTTCATGCAGAGCATTGCCACGGGCTGCATCCAGGACAGACTTTGGTGCGTACTCTCCCTGCTGCAGAAGCTGATGGATTCTGCAGCTGACATCTTCCCAGGACAGAAATGCTTTGTTTTTGGGGTCGTTCCGAACCGTATCTCCAACGGCGATCTGCATACCCAACTCATCGAACCAGACTGCATATTTTGTGCCGCCGATCTCAAAGCCCTTGCCGCCCTCGCCATACTCTTTTTTGACGAAAGCAGTATACTCTTCCGGGGTCTGTTCGGTCATAAAGTTATAAATAAGGCGGAGCTGGCTTTTGCTTCGATTGCTTCCCGTCCGCAGGATTTCATCCACAACTTCTGCCGGAATCGTGATCTCATCGGCATACTGGGCCTGCATCGGGGCTTCGATTGCCCGAATCTGCTGTTCCACGGTCGGCAGACTGGGCAGAGAAAAAGCAGAGGCAATTTCTTCCTCTGCTTCGCTCAAATCCTGTTCGGTTGTGTCAGCGGTTAGTTGTACACCAATTCCTTCAGCACGATCTCTTCCGCCATCGCGGTCAGATTGTTCTGATGTGCCACCCATGCCATCTGTTCGGTTTCCTTGTTCGGAGCCGGATACTTCTCGTTCAGGCTCTCGATCAGTTCTTCCATCCGGTTCTCCGCCTGCTCGTCGATCTGCGCCAGATGCTGATTCAGCCTGCCGCTCATCAGCATACTCTGATACCAGTTCTTCTTGTTCTCCCTCAGATAAGTCCTGCGCAGCATCCCGTACTTCCCAATGCTCATCGGCTCGTCCTGTACGGTCAGGTTCGGAAACAGGTAGTCCCCCTTGCGGTGATAAGTCAGTTCCATACGGTTTTCCTCCTTCAGTGATGTTCGTTTCAGTTTCACGCTTTAATGCGCTAAAGTCCGTACTGGTATTATACAAGCTGTCGGCAGTTTTTGCAAGATGTTCTGTGACTTCTTTTCGGTAAATTTTCTGCATTTCCCGTCCGATGTCACGGAGAACCGCTTCACATTGTTCCGAAACAGCATTGCCCAGGAACGTCAAAACCGGAAGCTGGTTGAAATCCACAATACGGATAAAATCCTCATCTTCCAAAACTTCCAGCGGTTCCTGTTCGCAGCGTCGGGAAAGGGTATAGAAAATACTGTTGGTCATTAACTCCCGGAAACGGACACGGAGGTTATCTTCATCCAGTCCTTCCAGAAAAGTGTCTGCCACCTCATATTCCAGACCATCCATCGCTTCTTCCAGATTCTCAGCGGTCAACTGCTGTGCCAGTTCCATCAGCGCAGCATTCATGCTGTCCGTCTGCGTCAGAGCATAAGTATCTGCCAGATGGTCGAGGATCATCTGCTGGTGTTCCGAATCATCAATGCGCCAGAGGATCGGCGTTCTGCCGCCCTGCACCAGATGCGTGTCCGCAATGTCGAACACATAGCGCAGCTTTGCCCGTGGGCTGGCATCGTCCAAAAGCGCAATGCCTTTTGCGCCACGGTTTACCCAGCGGTTCATTTTCTTGTTCCAGACTTCCAGCTCTGCACAGGCGGTCGCATCAGGACGCTGGGCATGGATCAGCAGAGTATCTTTGAACGAATAGCGGTACAGCCGTGCCGCCACATCCAGATAGTTCATCCAGTCTTTCGGAGAATTGCTTACCCACCGTGCGTTCTGCTGGGCAAGTTCCCGAATATCGTTAAATTTCGCCAATCGTTCCCTCCTTACTTCTTAGCTGGTGTTTTCGGAAATTCAAGACTGTACTGCGCCCTGCCATTTTCTATTGCCATAACAAGGTCTGCGGCAAAGGTCTTGTCCTTTTTGGCAGAGTAGAAGTCTTTTGCATAGGTACGTCCTTTCTTCAAAAGGTCAGTTGCCATCTTCTTTGTGAGCGTCTTTTTCATGCCGGAAAGGTATTTACTTTCTTTCCAGAGGGCAAATTTACAGTCCCAGTCAGAGCAATAGAAATTCAGCTTGCCTTCACAGACGGGCTTTCCACATACCGGGCAGTTCCCGATAGATACCTTATTATAAATAGGTGATTCCTGTACGGTCGGAATTTGCCGGAGGTCTGCCAGCATTCGTTCCAGCAATCCACCGATGCCCTGCATGAAGTCGGCGGGCTTTGTTTCGCCCCGTTCCATCCGCAGCAGTTCATTTTCCCACTCAGCGGTCATGCTTGCCGATTTCAGGTAATCCGGGATATTTGCGATTGCCGTAACCCCCTCTGCACTGGGAAGAATCTGCTTGCCTTTGCGTTCCACATAGCCGGAAGATACCAGCTTTTCCAGAATCGCTGCACGGGTCGCAGGTGTTCCCAGCCCTTTCTTTTCCGTGTCTTTTTCAAACTCCTTGTTGCCTGCGCTTTCCATTGCAGAAAGCAGGGTGTCTTCGGTAAATGCTTTCGGCGGGGATCTTCCAGAATATGAACCTCGGCTCTTTCCGGGTGTACCATGATGGGCAGGAACCTTCGGTTGCCGCTTCGGTCGAGGGGCAGAAAGTCCATCGTATTGGAGCTGCCGCCGAACACGCATTGCCGCAATCGGTCTGCCGGGTGGGTTTCATACGGCACTTTATAGGTTTCCTTGGCTCTGCTGATGAAGGACTTAATATCCTCAATGCTTTTGGCGTTGGCTGTGGCAATCATCTCGGACATTTCGATAATCCAATGTCCCTGCATCTTGCGGTAAACATTGTCATCGTCAATCCGTTTCAGGTCATCGGAAAACCACTCGTCTTTGATTGCCAGCAGCCGGAAGAAGGTGGACTTTCCCGCACCTTGTCCTCCGACCAGACAGAGCATGGTTTCAAACTTGCTTCCTGGCTTGAATACCCGGCTGATTGCACCCAACATGAACAGTCGCAGACATTCATAGGTGAACTCGCTTTCCTCAGCTCCAAGAAAATGGGGCAGGGCGCAGCGGATGCGCTCTGTGCCGTCCCATCCCAGACCGTTCAGATAGTCACGGATGGGGTGGTACTTGTTGCAGTCAGCGACAATGGAGATTGCTTTCTGGATTTTCTTTTCGCTGGTCAGCGTGTACTGATCTTCCAGATAGAGCATCAGGTAATTCAAATCCGTATCGTTCAAGGTCGTTGTCGGCTTACTCCACCAGAGGGGCTTCACAATATCAATGCGCTCCGTTAGGATATTGTAGCGGATCGCTCCTTCCAGCTTCGGGTCATTCTGAAATACCGTCAGACAGTTTCGGATGCTGTTTTTGACAGCTCCGTTATCGGTCGAGTCCAGACTTCCTCTGACTTCCTCCACGGTCATGCTCGTCTGGGTGTTCTGCAAATCGTTGCTCAAGATTCATCACCTCTTTTCTTTGCTCGGCAACCAGAGCCTTCTTTTCTTCGGTTGTACCGTACAGAAGAACATCCAGCAGATATTCGATATGGCTTTCACTTTGCAGAGCTTCCACGAACAGAGGATGCCATTCGTCCTCCGGCTGCTTTGGTGCATATTGCTGCTTCCATGTCCTGAGATGATGGAAGTAGTCAGACAGCACCTTGTAGCATCTGCTTTCTTCCTGGCGGTATCTCTGTTCCGGGGTAGGCTCTCGGATATGGGGCTTGATTCTGTGCTTCTGCCTGTTGTCGTAACTGATACCGAAATCATCAGCCAGCTTCACAGCGGCTTCCCGGCTGGGCAATCCGAATAGACGGGAAACAAAATCAACTGCATCTCCGTCCGCTTGGCAAGCGAAACAATGGAAACGCTTGTCCACCTTCATGCTGGGGTTCTTGTCATTGTGAAACGGGCAGACTGCCATGCCATGACGGCTAACCCGGATGCCGTATAGCTCTGCCGCCTGTCGGGTGGTCAACTTCTGTTTGACCGCTTCAAATACATTCATTGCATCTTCCTTTCGGAGAACAAAAAAAGACACCTGACATTTTCACAATGAAAACGGCAAGTGCCTTACAGTTCCATATTCTGTTTTTTCTGTTGTGGGGTTTTCTGCTCCGGCTGATTGCTGCTCTGCTCTTGCAGAAACTTCATCTTCTCCGTGACGGAGTGCTTCGGTTCGGGCTTTTTCTCGACCTCGGACTGCTCCGGCGTGAGGACTTTGCTGACCCAATAGCGAATATCCTTCATTGGCTGCAATTCCTCCTTGGCGGCGGCAAGCTGTCTGGCAAGCTCGGTGTGGGTTGCTTTCAGCTTGTCATATTCCGCTTGCAGGGAATCCAGATTGACATTCAAATCCACGCCCTGCTTTTTGAGATAACGGAACGCTTTGTTGAAGCTGTCCAGCTCGTCCTTGTGGCTTTCTGCGAACGCTGCCTGTCGTGTTTTCCAGCCGATTTTCAGGTACTTGTCATGAACCGCCTTGTGGGTCTGGCAGTCTGCCACAGCGTTCTGAATGCCGGTAATGACCTTCATGCGGGCAGATGCTTTTTTCATGTCGGCATGGATGCCCTTGGCTTTCTCACTCATGCCTTGAAGAGTGCTATCTAAATCTTCCAGCGTGAAAAGCTCATGCTCTTTCAGATAGATGATGGCTTTGGAGACTGCCTTCAAATCATCGGTCGTGCCTTTCTGCTGACCGTATCTTGACCAGTCGCTGCGTTCTGCCTTTCGTAGGTTCAGATAATCACGCAGCAGAAGAACCAGATCGGGCGAAGTGTTCTTTGCTTGTGCTTCCGTTTCTGCAAAGGCTTCCTCGGTCGCTTCCACAATGTCTGCAATCCAGTTCCGCAGATTTTGGATGGTGCTGCGGATGGCACTCATCATGCGGTTAGCTGCCTTAATATCCCGGTTGAGATTGCCGATGTTGGTTTCAATGCCCTTGCGTTCCAGAGCGCAAACAGCGGCTCCCATGTGGACGGTGGGAATCTTATCCAGTCCCTGCCGTTCATAAGAGCGCATATCCACTCGCTCAGGACTTCCGGCAAGTTCCAGATACTTATTTTGAACAAGCTCCCAGCCGTGCCTCCATTCCTCGGCATGGTACTGCTCGTTCCAGTCAACGGTATCCTCCTTGTGGCTTTTCCAGTTGCCGGAGGGCAGCTTGATGCGCTCGCCGTTCTCGTCAAGGTC
>OMFP01000613.1_pt1 | contig 14673 bp, 10 predicted proteins | sample 1674221 | NCBI WGS metagenome assembly OMFP01 (sample SAMEA103958152, study PRJEB25191) | human gut metagenome | biome: human-associated habitat [ENVO:00009003]; feature: intestine environment [ENVO:2100002]; material: feces | place: Germany | collected 2013/2015
ATAATATTTTGCACATTAATTTAAGAACAAAACAATCAATTTGATTATATTTTTGCCTAAATATATAACAATATCACAAATAATTTCTATATTTGCAAGCAATTAAAACAATTAGATCTATTTTACAATGAGTTACCTAATTAAACCAGCTAACTATAAAGCCTTGCTTGATTTAAAACAAACAGAGTTAGGCATTAAGCAAATAAAAGAGTTCTTTCAACAGAACTTGTCGTCAGAATTACGTCTGCGCCGTGTCACCGCCCCGCTATTTGTATTGAAGGGAATGGGTATCAATGATGACTTGAGCGGAACCGAACGGCCGGTATCTTTCCCTATTAAAGACTTGGGAGACGCACAGGCCGAAGTTGTCCATTCACTGGCAAAATGGAAAAGGCTGACTTTGGCCGATTACAATATAGAGCCGGGTTATGGCATCTATACAGACATGAACGCCATCCGGGCTGATGAGGAATTAGGTAATCTCCACTCACTATATGTAGACCAGTGGGACTGGGAGCGTGTAATTACCAAAGAACAACGCACAGTTGATTTCCTGAAACAAATAGTAACCCGTATTTATGCAGCCATGCGCCGCACAGAATATATGGTATGCGAAATGTATCCGCAGATCAAACCCTTCCTGCCACATGACATTCATTTCATCCACTCAGAAGAGCTTTGCCAAATGTATCCCGACAAAACTCCGAAAGAACGCGAACATGCTATTGCGCAAAAATATGGTGCTGTATTTATTATAGGTATAGGATGTAAACTGAGTGACGGTAAAGAACATGATCTGCGTGCACCTGACTATGATGACTACACCACAATTAATCCGGAAACCGGACTCCCCGGCCTGAATGGTGACTTGTTGGTTTGGGATAAAATATTAGACCGTTCTGTTGAGCTTTCCTCTATGGGTATCCGTGTAGACAAAGAAGCGCTGCTCCGCCAACTGACACTCAGCGGACAGGAAAAACGTAAAGAACTGTATTTCCACAAACGCCTGCTAAATGAAACTCTTCCTTTGTGTATCGGCGGTGGTATAGGACAATCACGACTCTGTATGCTTTATTTACAGAAAGCCCATATAGGTGAAATCCAAGCCAGTATATGGCCCGAAGATATGAGAAAAGAATGCGCTCAACTGGGTATGCAACTTATTTGATTATAATCTATCAGCAATGAAAGAAGAGGATGATTATAAAAAGTCATCCTCTTTTTATTTGTCATTTTTACAAATAACCCCTATCTTTAACGCACATTTTTAATAAAAAGAAAGCCTATGAACGTACAAATAGAAGAAAGCTGGAAACAACATCTGGCACCCGAATTTGAAAAAGATTACTTTATCAGACTCACTGAGTTTGTAAGAAGCGAATACCAGACTGCCACTATTTACCCACCGGGCAGATTTATATTCAACGCCTTCAATCTGTGCCCGTTTGACAAAGTGAAAGTCGTCATTATCGGCCAAGATCCCTACCATGGTCCCGGCCAGGCGCACGGACTCTGCTTCTCTGTTAATGACGGAGTACCTTTTCCTCCTTCCCTACAAAATATTTTCAAAGAAATACAAAGCGATTTGGGTGCTCCCATCCCCACTTCAGGCAATCTGACCCGCTGGGCGAATCAAGGAGTATTATTACTCAATGCCACACTGACAGTCCGTGCTCATCAAGCAGGCTCTCATCAACGACGGGGCTGGGAGGAATTTACAGATGCCGCCATCCGTATACTGGCAGAACAACGTGAAAATATTGTATTCATCTTATGGGGATCTTATGCACAGAAAAAAGGCGCCTTCATAGACCGCAACAAGCACCTGGTACTGGCTTCTGCACATCCGTCCCCCCTGTCAGCCTATAACGGTTTCTTTGGCAACAAGCACTTCAGCCGCACCAACGAATACTTGCAAGCACACGGGCAAACACCGATTGAGTGGTAGACATAAATAAAAAACAGAATAAAAAAATGAGAAATGGTTGCGTGTTGTTATCAGAAACCATTTCTCATTTTTTTATTCCCAACTTCTTCCTAGTACCAATTCACCGCACTACCCGTATTGCTTCGCTGATCCCATTTCAAAGCATCGGTCAGCATACTGGAGTTAGCACGAATACTGAAGTTATAGGAAGTAAAGGGACCAAATACCAAGCCACAACTCATATTGAAACAGTGCAGGTCACGGCTGATATTGACCGTTGTCATTGACATCTCTTTCGTATTAAAGTCATATCCTGAAGAATAATTCACATTCCAGCGGCTACCCAACTTCACATTACCGGAAACATTCAATGAATGAGTCACCGAATAAGGATATCGCATCGTCTTGATATTAATCTGCTTGCTTCTGTCCTCACGAATACTATAACTATAACTCAAGCTCAATGACCATGGCATCTTGAAAGCCATATAGCCATCCGGATCTATAGCCGCCTTCTCTGTCTTTCTCAAACCGGAGTTATCTTCTTCCTCCGTGTTTTCATTGCCATCATCACTGTACTCATCCAGATTTTCATTCTTCTTGTCTTTATCCCCCTTACTGTCCTTTTCATCTTTCGGGCCAAACCATTTTTTCCACGAATCATTATTCAATGTATACGAGAAAGAACCGCTATACCCCTGAAAACGACCAAAACGTCCGTATGACCATTCTGTACGGTTGCCTTCCACTACCTTGCCGTCTTTATCAAACTCATAAGCATACGTAGCAAACTGGGCGTTCATATTAAAAGTATAGCTCTTGGTTAGTTTCAAACGCAGATTCATACTCAAGTTTCCCCACGGCTTCTCTTTAGCTGCTGCATTATAAGAAATGCTGGCCCCCAACTGGTCAATCAAGCTGATTTTCTTCACTCCGGTAGTATCCGCATCGGATTTCACTTTCATTTCCACATTATTATCTATAGAGAAAGTGAAATTCTCGGATTTACCACTGGGCGAGAAAGAGTAAGGCAAACCTTCATATGGATTATAAGTCTGAGTACGTACTTCTCCATCCGTATCAGTATAAGTATACGTTCCCACATATCCATACCTAGACGTACTGAAATCCGGCGCATAACTCATGCTAACCGAAGGAGTAAAGACGTGACGGATCATTTCAATCTTGTCGCCAAACAATTTCTTCCACGGTTTGTAGAAACCATACATCTTGGTATTCACCTGCAAGCTCAAATCATAGTTATACACACGGTTGAAACCGTTGATTGTATCTCTCCGCACATTATTAGGTGCCGACGGATCATAACTCTGCTCCACCTTGCGCATATACCAGCGCTCGGTATAGTTGAAAGAAGGCACAACGTTGATATATTTAAACAAAGTGAATGTAGCGCTGATAGGAATCTTATGCTGCATACCATTAGTCCATTTATTCAAACCCTGCTTCAGAATCAGATTATCCTTGGTATTAATCGAGTTCGTCATCTGGCCGGTATATTGGAGTGAGATTTTCTCATACCAACGTTCATCACCTACCGCTTTCTTACGCTTGAACGGATAAATACGGTTCAATGAAATATTCAAATCCGGCAACGTCACACTGATAGAAGAGTCACGCGTATTCTGAGAGATATTGAATGTACTGGACAGATTCAATCCTATTTCGGGGAAATTGCGCGAATAACTCACACTAGACGTCTTGGTGTTATTTGAATACTGCTGCGGGTTATACAAACTACTCAGGTTACGCTGGTCATAACTACTGGTCGCAAAGTTCACATTCGCCGAAAAAGAGCTGTTAGGGTTAGCCTTGGCATCCTGTCTGTGACTCCATGCAATTCTGAAATCTTTTGTAACCATATAGTCCGGCATATTCTTCTCACCTGTCTTCGTTACCAAATAACTGGCATTGAAATTACCACTATATCTGTACCTTTTATTATAATTGGACTGCGTGGAAAGTCCCCATGAGCCCTTTGTAAAAATCTCACCCAGCACTTTCAAATCCATACGATCACTGATAGCAAAATAATATCCACCATCACGTAAATAGAAACCACGATTCATTTCATCACCGTATGTAGGCATAATGAATCCTGACGAATAACTGCTGTTAAACGGAAAAAATCCGAAAGGAATGGCGATAGGCAACGGCACATCCTCCACCACCAGCTGGGCAGGACCGAAAACCACATTTTTCTTAGGACGCACTTTCGCCATGGAAAGTTTCAGATAGAAGTGAGGATGTTCGTGATTATCACACGTAGTATATCGTCCGTGACGCAAATAAAGTTCATCATTAGCACCTTTCTTCGACTCCTCACTGGTAACGTATCCTTCCCCCTGCTGAGTAACGATATTATTAATGAACCCCTTCTTCGACTTGAAGTTATAACGCATGATTTTTGACTCGTACGGAGTCTCGCCATCTTTAAAGATAGGAGTACCTTTTTCCACGCCAACCGAGTCGGGAACACCACGGGCATACACCGTACTGCTATCCATGTTCATTGTAATCACGGCAGAGGTCAACTCTATTTTCTCATAGTTCACCTTACCGTCACCATACAGATGGGCATATCCGCCCTCAGTGAATACGATAGAGTCATTTGCTTCATAAATAACAGGCGCATCCAACGGCTGCTTCTTTTTAGGTGCAACCGTATCAATAGACAACGTATCTACCAAAGTACTATCTACTTTCAGGGAATCATTACCGGATGCAGAATTCCGCTTTCTGCGTTGAGCACCTGTACTTAAAGAAAGTGACAGGCATGCAAATAGTAGTAGGAATGTTATAAATCTATGTCGTTTTAGTGGCGTCATTCACAAATCATTTACGCTTTTGAGGGGCAAAATTAAGCATTATCCGCCAATAATGAACTATTTAGCGGATATTTAATTTATTTTTAAGGCTTACAAGAAACATTCGCACCAATGGTTAAAACGGATTATCCCATCTTCCCCATAACGTGAAATACTCTTTAACGCTTTCTCCACGCTCTTTTCCCTGTCCAGATGCGTCTTTGAGAAAAACTTGTCGGCAAAGCAAATAACCTGTTCTTCCAGCGAAACCGGAACCATATTCCGATGAGGAACAGGCAACTGCTGGTCAATAATACTTTGCAAAGATATACCTGCCCCCGTATGTCTCTCACAGACCAACGCATGGCGCGGGAATCCTTCTTTCCGCATCAGATCAGCCCCCAAATATCCATGACAAATATAAGGATAAGATCCGAAACAACAAATGCCCTCAGCATCCGTCATAAAAATACCAATATCGTGCAGCATCGCCGCCTCTTCCAGAAACTGCTTGTCCAGATTCAATTCCGGATGCTTTCCGGCAATCCATAACGCCTTATCGGCCACCGAACGGCTATGCGCCAGCAGGATATGTTTCAGTTCATTATCTTCAGGATAATATTTATTAATGATAGCAAGTGCGTCCATTCTCAATTAAATTCTTATTTTTGTGCAATATTACAAAATAATCGCCACATATCATGAAAACAAAATACATTTTCCTATACTGCCTCTTGTTTATCTGCAACGCCGTGACCGCGCAAAAGGTTATCACCGGAGCCGAACAGATGGACCGTCTCTTACCTATATTAAAAGGGAAGCGTGTGGCATTGGTTGTAAACCAAACCTCCAGGGTAGGAGAAACTCATCTGTTGGACACCCTGCTGGCAGCGCATATACAAATAAAAAAGGTATTCGCTCCCGAACACGGATTCCGGGGTGACGCCGATGCCGGAGAAACCATCAGGAACGGAAAAGATACCCGCACGGGAATACCCATCCTGTCCCTTTACGGTAAAAATAAAAAGCCGGCTGCGGCACAGCTACAGGATATAGACCTGATTGTGTTTGACATTCAGGATGTAGGCGCCCGTTTCTATACCTATATCAGCACCATGCAGTATATAATGGAAGCTTGTGCCGAGAACCGGAAACAACTGGTCATCACAGACCGGCCCAATCCTTGTGATTACGTGGACGGCCCTGTGCGACAGAAAAACCAGAAAAGTTTTGTGGGTATGCACGCCATCCCCATTTTACACGGTTGCACTGTAGGCGAGCTGGCTCAAATGATCAATGGCGAAGGCTGGCTGCCCAATGGCAAAAAATGCGCGTTGACCGTCATCCCCGTGGAAGGCTGGAAACACGGACAACCCTATTCGCTTCCGGTAAAACCCTCTCCCAACCTGCCCAACGACCAGGCAATTGCCTTATATCCTTCACTCTGTCCGTTTGAAGGTACAGCCATCAGTGTGGGCAGAGGTACTCTTTATCCTTTTCAAGTAATCGGTTCACCGGATATCCGCATCTCCTCCTTTTCTTTCAGACCGGAAGCCTTGGAAGGCTTTGACAAGAATCCGATGTATAAAAACCAATACTGCTATGGCAATAATCTCCGCCATATCACCGCCCCGAAAGGATTCTCTTTAAAATACATCATCACCTATTATCAAGCTTATCAAGACCTTGGAAAAGCGGACAAGTTCTTTACCCGCCCACAATGGTTCGACCTGTTGATAGGGAACCGTACCGTAAGGGAACAAATCACGAAAGGAGCCAGTGAAGAAGAAATCCGTGCAGGATGGCAGAATGAACTGGAAGCCTACAAAAAGATGAGAGAGAAATACCTGCTTTATGAATAATATTTCCTTCCAAGCTGACGGCTTTCGTCAAAAAAGGAGCCAACAACCCAATCTATTCAGGACACGCAGCACCATTCCTCTGCATCCACCAAGTCCCAACCACAAACGGCTTTCCAACCGCCAACACATGGAATCCGTTTCAATCTTCTTTCCGGAAGGCCTGCATACCTTTCTCACCACCCCGATGATATCCGTGTCCTCACATTCCTCATAAAAACGGCAGACGCCATCCCCCTGCATCAGATAACGACTGTCTCTTTTTTGAATAATCCGATGCAATACATACCGGTCTGTCTGCCGGAACAGAATGACATCAAAAAGTTTCAACTCCTCCTTATCATACGGCCCCACCACCACTTCATCCTTCCCATTTCTCAGTAAAGGCATCATGGAATTGCCTTTCACCCGGAACTTCACACTCCTGCCACTTTTGATTTCCGACTCCACCCACGCAAAGAAACATTCATTCGCTATCCGCTTCATACCCATCTCCATATAAAGTACGACATACTAATTTCACCGCCTCCGCATCGGGCAAACACTCCAGATGATAAACAGGAATGGATGAAACCATCTTTTCCAACAGACTACAAACCCCACTGTATAATTCCTCCTCGTATGCAAATGCAGGAGGAGCAGACGGATGCAAAGCTGCATAAGCCTGCAAAGTGTTCAATCTCCGTATCTTGTTATACGGTGCTTGTGACAAACGTACACATCCGGCCAACGGATAACATTCCGCCTTATAACAAGGAGTCTTCCCACTCCACGGGCTGCCATATACCCACACGCCCCCCTCTTCATAACGCACAATGGGACTGTCATCATTCAGCAACTTACTTCCTGCTATATTTTCCCTCCACAAACGGGTATGGGTACTTTTTCCGGTTCCGCTTTCACCTAAAAAAAGAACCGCTTTCCCCTTATAAACAATACAACTGCCATGCAAGGCAACCGTATCTTTCCGTACCGTCATCAGGCCATACCCCATCCATAAGGCAAACCTTAAAAGACGGGGAGAATAATGACCATATAAACAGATACCTTTCCCAGTTTCACCCATCGTCCGGAGATAAAGCGACGGTTCTCCCTGCGGAGCCAGTTCCAACAAAAAGCTATCCCCACTCACACCAAAAGTACCGGTTACATCTTCATATCCGAACCCATAGGACTTTCTCTGAAAAGCCGGAAAACCCCAACCGTTTCCCTCCCAAACAGTAAAATCCGGCAACCAAGCACCCTCATATACATCTTTTGCCGAAACCAGATCCGGTTGCCAAACAAAAGGCTTGAAACCGCTGATACCATCCACCACCTCCATCAACCTTTCGTCCGGCAATGCGAAGCAGTGGCCACCTATTTTATAAATTCGATCCATTGTCTTTTCCATTTAATCTGATTACACGATGACAATATGCCAACGAGCTTTCCCGATGGGCTATCGTAAGAACAGTCAGCCCCCTACACTCCTTCATCAGACCGAGAAGCATTTCATTGACAGCCCGTTCAGTCTCATTATCCAATGCAGAAGTAGCCTCATCCAGTAGAAGCACCTCCGCTTTCTTATACAAAGCACGGGCTATGCCTACCCGTTGTTTCTGACCTCCCGAAAGCCTTCCTCCCCCTTCACCCAAAGGAGTATCCATTCCTTGCGGCAATTCATCCATCCAAGCATCCAATCTCACCAGCCTCACTATCTCCGCTACCCGTTCCTTATCTATAGACCGGCATCCCAAAGCAATGTTTTCCGCCAAGGTCCCATCCAGCACAAACACTTCCTGTTGCACATATCCCACCTTGCGATGCCATTCCTGCCTCGGCACATCGGCAAGCGGCCTGCCATCTATCCGAATAGCGCCTTTATCCGGAGTGATAAATCCCAAAATCAGATTAAACAAGGTAGATTTACCCACGCCACTCTCACCACAGATACCTACATATTCCCCCTTACGAATAGTACAACAAAAGTCCTTTAGAACCTCTTTACTTTCAGGATAAGCATAGGTGAGGTGTTCTATCCGTATCTCTTTTTGAAAAGAAAACGCTTCCTGCCCCCATGATGGAGAAACTGCTTCTATCCCCTTATCCCCCAACCCTTCCTCTATAATCCGCAGAGAATAGACCGCATTCTGTACTTGTGTCCAACCACCTAAGATGCCGCGCAAAGCGGGTAACAGCCGGAAAGCCGCCACAGCAAAGACACCTACCAGCGCTTTGATATCCCCTGTTCCGAAAACGGTGAGCAAGGTCAGCCCCGATATGACCGCCATTTCGGAAAGGCAAAAAGGAAGGTGCTGTATCATTTCCAGTTTCAAACGGCTCTCACTGATTTTCCTTACCCTCTGGGCGAATGCCTGCTGAAGAAAAGGAAACGCCGCATTCAGTTCCAATTCGGCATACCCTTTCATCGTTTCCGTGACCAGCCGGGACTGCTCACGACGAGCCTGCTGCTCCTGCTCACCATAACGGCGCATCGGTTTCCTGATCCCCCATCCGTAAATCAACATAAAAGGCAGAAAGGTAATATACAGCATCAGTACCGTCAACGGAGCATAAACCAACAAAGCTGCCGTCACCCAAAAAACAAGCAGCAGTTCTCCTGTCATGCGAAGCAAGGGGGAAAGAAGGTTTAAAGAAAAAGCATAACAGATATAGTTCACCTCATATCCCAGCCGGATACTCCCCCTGCTGCGTATAAACAATAATCCCCGTTGATAGTAAGAAGTAAAGAGAGAAAAGCTGAGCCGACGGTAAAGAGACATCAGAAAATGGTTTTGAAAACGTGAAAGCCCCGCTGCCAAAGCGTTTTTCTCCAAAATAAAGACTATTGCCACCAGACAAAATAACAGGGCGGCATCTTTATCCCTCCCGTCATCCAACAGAAAAAACAAGACAGGCAACAGGGCAGCGAGTCCGGCAAAGTCAAGTAATGCACAAAGAAATACGGCACAAACCACCCTTATCCCCATTTTCCTTTCATCAGGCAACAACAAACGGCAGATTCTTTTCAACATAAACCGTTTATTTTCGTTCCGTTTGGAAGATGGTATAGGGAGAACGCAGATGCAACAGAATAGAATTTCCAACCCATTTGCACAGTGAAATGCGCAACACGCTGTTGCACGCACGATGAGTATGCAGCATACGTTTGGTTTTATAAACCAGAATGCTCCATTTATTCTTCGCCGGAACAAACTTAGTATAGGGTGGCCGGATGATTTCCCGCAAGATTTCCTCCGCCAACCCTTCTCCTCCATATACAGGAACGGAAGTTCCTAAATAATCATTACAAAGGTGAGTCATTGCCAGCATCATATTTCTAAAACGAATATCCGTCACTTCCTCAGGAATATGCAGGCCGTATCTATTCAGCAGGCAAGCCCAGTCGCAAAGATGATGAAGCGCCAGGCCGCGTGCGTAATGCTGGGCGGCATGAAAAGCGAGAAATACGGTATTAAAGGTGGAAGATGGGATTAAAATGGAGCATTTTCCGTCCAATTCCGCCGATACGGGTTGTAGCAGTTTTTGAAGGAGCTTATCCATCTTCACTGCTATACGGTATGTTTCCGAATTAATGAAGGTTTTATGATTTTCTATCGGAATACCTTTATAGTAAAACATACTATGCTTTTCGGAGTGTTCAAAGTCTACCTCTATTCCTTTTTCTTCCATTAACCGGTCTGCCAGCCGGTTGGCCTCGGCATCACTTTTCCGGGAATGGTCTGCCGAATAAGTGAAGATGTCTATATCTCCCCCTTCCCTGTGCGAAGGAATGGGATAATAGGTGGAGAGGCCCACTCCTTTCAACTGGACCGTGGTAATGCCATGCGTTTTATAAAAAGCTGAAAGTTCGGCTATGGTATGGCAGTACCGCAGGTAGCGTTTTTCATAGTTCTCTACCGCCATCGCCCAGTTTAACTTCAAAGCCTTCGGAGGTTGCAAACAGGCCGGCAGGGTTTGTATTCCGTCCCATGCCAAAGCCATCACTCCCTGAGTGCAAGCTAGTTTGTAACACGCCTGCCAAAGGGCAGGAGATATATCGGTAAAAAGGATTTCACTAACCGGCTTTGTGCTGTTCAACGCGGATCGGAGCAAGGCAAATAGCATTTGCTCCGGTTTATCGAGTATTATATCCATTGTTATATCAATCAAGTAAGGCTGAACATTTTTTTAGTGCATCTGCCCAAATCACCACATCTCTTTCGGCCTGCTCTTGAGGAATATGATAAGATTCCACCAACACCAAGGCTGCCTCTTGTAAAGTGAAATCCTTTCCCGAAAGTCGTTTCCAAAGTAAGCAAGCGGAAAAATTAAAGGAAATAATACGGGTCAAATCAGTATCGGGAACACCTTGGTTCACAATTATTGTTTCTCCGGCTATGGAGCGGAGTTTAAAATGGGGATTAAGTTTCATAATCTTCTAATCTTAAAAAAAGAAAGCCGCCCGACCTTTCGAGACAGGACGACCTTCTTTTATTACAAATCACTTTCTGCCATGACTAATAACATGATAGCAAATAATTCTCTTATTTTATATAACTATCCCAACCGGTTCCTGTAAAAGAAGGAGTACCAGTCACGTTAATGATAGAGGAAGCATTTGTTATCGATGAATCAACAACCAAATTGCCGTTAAAAGTACCACCCTCAATATTCAATTCCATAGGTTCGGTGTTTCCGGTACTTTTTGATAATTCCACGTTACCATTAATAATACTAGTACCTTTAACAGTTACTTTAACTCCGTCAGTGTAGGTTGAATAGCCGCAAACATCAAATGCATATGCACCAGTTCCGGCATTAATCGTAGTATTGTTAATCAAAATATTACCACAATTGTTACTCAATACATATAAGGCATTTAGCCCCTTCACTGTCATAGCATCCAACGTCAAATTACAGTAGTTCTGAATCATAATTTTATCATTATCACTTGCCAGTGTTCCGTTTTTCATAGTAACGGTAGAACCTTTCAACAATTGACAACTGTTCGTTTCTGTGCCAGCCGAGCCAACGGTCGGTTTAGCAAGTGTAAGCACATGGTTGTTCAAGTCCAATTCTACAGATTGTCCACTTTGCGTTTTAAAGCCATTACAAGTAGCGTCTCCATTCAAACGTATCTTCACGTTAGCATTACCGCTTAAGTATAAAAGTGCGGACGGATCGGAAAAAGTACCACCGGTAACAGCCAGCGATGCACCTGCACCAACCACATAGATCTTGCCATTCAGTGTTCCACCACTGATAGTCATCTGTCCCAAGTCATTGGCTGCACCATTATGACCTTCATTATCCACCACATACTGAGCGGAACCAGTCGTATTGAATGTACCTCCTTTGATTTCAGCCACATGATGATTCTGTACGGTTGCCTGAGACATATTGGTGAACGTACCGTCGTTGATGACAAGCTGGGCTCCATCATCATTTTTAATGGTATTAAGACCTCCGGCAAATGTACCACCGTTTATGATAAGTGAAGGATTCTGATGATTGGTACCACTTACATATCCATTTCGCGGATTCGTATTGGTATAATCATAATACCCATTGGCTATCATCGAAGAATAATGCCCGTTTTGCGATATCTCCACATTTGGATTAATCGTCATCTCGCCATGATTCAGAATATTATAATAGCTGTTACCACCTGAACTTTCTGAATTCTGACCGTTTTCCTTACTTCTAATATAGGTTCCGTCATTAAGAATTACTGTACCGTTATTATAGATACAAGCTTTCCCGTGACTTACATTATCCACTGTACCATTTCCGTTAATGGTCAGTTTACTATCCTTGTTTACAGTAAATGTATCACCAGATTTGTTGGTGATTTTATGACCGTTCAAATTGATGATAACTTCATTCGTTGCGGAAATAGTAAAATCTCCCGTCAAGTCTGTGGCAAGAGTATAAGTTCCACCATTTTTTGCGACATTTTGCAAGTCGGCTACGGCAGCATCAACTACTTCAAATGCATCATTACCGGACAGATTGGGTAATTCAGCACCCTCTTCTTTATAAATAATGACAGTTGAAGTGTTACCGCTTTCACGACTGATGGCTGTTACTTTGGCACCACTCTTCACTCTTACATTACCGGCTTTTACCTTCAATGTATTAACAGTAATTCCTTTACCTAGAACCAATGTGTTTGCAGCAGTAGTTGCCGTTACTTCATCATAAGTAGCAGTTTCGCCATTGGCAGCCAAAGTTACGGTAGAAGAAGGCAGCTCTATCTCAAATTTAGGCGCAGTATCTAATTGCGGTACAGATACCAACACGTTTTCAGGTGCAGCTGTACCACCAGTACCAGTGCTCTCTTCTTTAATGGCAACAGCATTTGTTGTAGAAATATTTTCAAAGGATATGCTGACATTTTCTGCCGGTGTATTTTTTTTCGGTATTGAAACTGTAGGACTGGTTTCAGTTAGAGCCACATCAGTCACAGAAACCGAATTAGTTGTTGCTAAAGCATCGGCTACCGCTGATACACTTTCAACTGTTGTCGGTACACTTCCGGATACTTCGTCCAACGTTATAGTTGTGGTATAACGTTCGTTACGTTTAGCATCTAAAGCTTTTGTCTTTAAGACCTGGCTTGTAGCGCCATTACCAATGGAAAGTTCCAAGGTAGGATACTCGGCTACAGGCAACGGGAAATAGAATGTTTTACTGGTCACGACGTCACTGCTGGCAGCAAAGTTTATAGTTATGGAAGAGGAATTTGACGTTTCTGTGGTTGTCAATGTAGGTATACCTTTGGAGAATGTTATTTGTGCATTTCCAGCAATGGCTGGAACAGTAGTTTTTCCTTGAGCGGTCATAGAAGTCAATTTCGCCCAAGTATAGTCCTTCGGGATATTATTGACAGTTACGCTCATCAGGGCACCTGCATTTTTAAATGCCAGGACATTCTGTGCGCTCTCATTTATTTGGCAAGCCATAAGAGCACTGCTGTTTTCTCCTTCCTTATAATTATAGGTATCCTTCAACGTTAATGATATTTTACTTCCATCATAAGAAGCATCGCTGCCATAAGGATAAAAAGCAGCTTTCTTTACAGGATTCTCACCTTCCAGTAACCCTGAGAACCCTGCGTTCTTGGTTCCGGCTCCACTGGATAATGAATAGTTAATGTTAGTGTAAGTAGAAGAGTTTCCATTCGTTACAAAAATGCCAATCTCGTCACCTATACTCCAAACGACAGAATTGCCATTCATAGCAGTACGCGATTCAGCATCTCCCATAGTGGCACATACTTCATCAACGCCACTTTTCGCCACGCCCAAATCTTCATTGGAACAACCGGTTATTCCTAATCCAAGAACAGCCAAAGATGTGAACAATATCTTTTTCATACGTGTATGTTTTTAAATTATTTATTTCAATTACCAAGGCTGCGGGTCATAGTCTTCTGTTCCACCACTTACTGCAAATCCTTTTTCCACTTCTACTTCGATAACCTCCACTTTAGGAGCCTCATACATTTCCATATTGTTTGTTTCCATAATTTCCATACAATAAATTTAGATTATAATTTTTCAATGATTCTGTTCAGACATTATACGCCCCAATTATACCATAGAATATTTTTTATAGAAAGATGCTATAATTGCCGTCTGTGGGCAGAAGATTCCTGGCGGTCCGGTGACATATACTGTGTCTCCGCAACCTCGACTTGACAGATAACGGGAAATAAGGATTCGCATTCCCGCTTGCAGTGTTGTTTTCATACGTCTGTAAATGTTAGATCAGTCTATCTTGTCAAAAGACTTTGCCTAACTCCCCCTCCTCTGTTCGGCGGTTAACAATAAAAAAGCGTGAGGGCTGTATCTTGTTTATCCTATCGTCGGGCCTTCGCATTGCCTTGGTCTAGATAAACAACAGCCACCCACGCCATTAGGTATATAGATGCCACAGTAATGGCAGGTATATAACACAGACGTGAGCGTTGTTGTTATCATCTTCAGGTACAGTTCAAAGTTGCGAAGTTTGACGATAGAAGATAATTTCAATAACGCTTCTTAAAATATGTAACTTTCTACTACACCATAGT
>OMFP01000614.1_pt1 | contig 14667 bp, 9 predicted proteins | sample 1674221 | NCBI WGS metagenome assembly OMFP01 (sample SAMEA103958152, study PRJEB25191) | human gut metagenome | biome: human-associated habitat [ENVO:00009003]; feature: intestine environment [ENVO:2100002]; material: feces | place: Germany | collected 2013/2015
TGACAACAAAGACTCAGAGAGGGCATTATTATATGATTAAAATTTATGTGATGGATACCAATGTTCTGATTCAGTCCCCAAATGCGCTTTTTAGTTTTGAGGATAATCTGGTCGTTCTCCCGATGGTTGTATTGGAAGAACTTGATCATTTGAAAAAAGCAGATGGCGAGACAGGAGCCAATGCAAGAAAATGTATCCGTCTGCTTGAAGAACTGCGTCAGAAGGGGAATCTTCTGGAGGGTGTATCCCTTGAGAATGGAGGAATCTGTTGGGTTGAAAAGAATTTTGTAGATGTTGAACTTCCGGTAGATTTATCTCTGGAGGTCGCAGATAACAGAATCTTAAAGGTTTGCCTTGGATTAAAGAAATCAAGAAAAGAACAGGTTGTTCTTGTGACGAAAGATATCCTGCTTCGAATTAAAGCACAGGTGTTGGATCTGTGTGCAGAAGATTTTATTTCCGAGCAGGTGATAGCTCATGACAGACAGTATACCGGAAGATGTGAAGTTTATGCACCGGATGAATTGTTTAAGGATTTTAAGAAAAAGGGAATACCGGTGGATGAAGTTTATCAATTAGATGAGAATGAGAAAGCATTTTGTCCTAATCTTTTGGAAAATCAGTTCGTGATCATTAAATCAGATCAGGCAAGAAAGAAGACACATCTTGGAAGAGTGGAGCATGGAATCCTTCGGAAACTGGAATTTAAAAAGAGTTCTCCGTATGGAATTTCTCCAAGAAATGCAGGACAGTATTTCTTACAGGAAGCTTTGATGCAGTCAGCAGAGAAAGCACCGCTTGTTATTGTCAAAGGAATGGCCGGAACAAGCAAGACATTTTATTCTCTTGCAGTAGGTCTGGAAAAATTGATGAATCATCCGACAGGCGAATACAGAAAGATTCTTGTCTGTAGACCGAATGCGCAGTTTGACGAAGGAATCGGATTCCTTCCGGGAGATGAACAGGAAAAGATTTCTCCGTTGATGCGCCCGGTCCTTGATAACCTGGAGCAGTTGCTTGATTCGAATGAGGACGAGCGTTATAAAGACGAAGAGGTATTGCGGGATAAAGTGGAGGAAATTTATTCCAGAGGTTTCATTCAGGCAGAGGCACTAAATTTTATCCGTGGCCGGTCGATCGTCAAGACGTATCTGATCATTGATGAAGCGCAGAATACAACGCCGGATCAGATCAAAGGCATTATCACAAGAGCAGGAAAGGATACGAAGATCATTCTTTTAGGAGATCCGAATCAGATAGACCGTCCGTTCCTGGATGAGAGAACCAATGGTCTGAGTTATGCGGCAGAACATATGAAAGGAAGTCCATTGTGCTGGCAATTGACGATGACAGCAGAAGAATGCGAACGTTCAGAACTTGCAATGGAGGCAGTAAAAAGACTTTGAAAACAACATATAAAGAGATTCGGGAGATAGAAGAAATAAATCTGTTGATCGAACAGGGAAATGCTACTTTAAAAGAGCTTGGATATACAGAACATTCCAAAAAACATGCCGCAAAAGTATCAGATACTGCAGGCAAGATTCTGACAGAGCTCGGATATGGAAAACATAAGATTGAACTTGCAAGAATCGCAGGTTATATGCATGACATCGGAAATAGTATTAACAGGCATGATCATGCACACAGCGGTGCACTGCTGGCATATCAGATATTAAAGGATACAGAGATGTCATTGAAAGATGTTCTGGTAATTATGACAGCAATCGGTCACCATGACGAGGCAACCGGAGATGCTGTGGATCCGGTATCAGCTGCACTGATACTGGCAGATAAGACAGATGTAAGACGAAACCGTGTACAGAATCCGGTTCCGGCAACATTTGACATACATGACAGGGTAAATTATGCAGCCCTGTCAACGAAGTTGACAATTCAAAAAGAGAAGAAAGTAATTCAGATGGAACTGGAGCTAGATGATGAAATCTGCACCGTTATGGATTATTTTGAAATCTTTCTGGAGCGTATGATCATGTGCAGAAGAGCGGCAGAACGCCTTGACTGTAAATTTAAGCTAATTGCAAATGGCAACAAAATGTGTTAAAGGATGGAGAAAATTAAAATGAGTAATGTATACATGAACCGTGAATTATCCTGGCTGAGATTCAATGAGAGAGTCTTAAACGAAGCCGGAAACCCGGCCGTCCCGCTGTGCGAGCGTATGACATTTGTGTCAATCTATCAGAGTAATCTGGATGAATTCTTCCGTGTGCGTGTCGGATCACTTCAGGATCAGATGCTGATCAGTACAGAGATCAGAGAGAATAAGACAAAGATGACTTCAGCAGAACAGATCCGTGCAATCATTAAAGAAGTTAAGAAGCTGAATCAGAGAAAAGATAAGGCTTATGAGAAGCTGATGAAGAAGATTGAAGAGTACGGAATTACATTGATTAATCATGCTTCTGCAAAATCAGAGGAGAAAAAATTTCTTGAGAAGTATTTTATGAAGGAGATCATGCCTTTAAGTTCACCGACAATCGTCGGTAAGAGACAACCATTTCCTTTCTTAAAAAATGGAGAAATTTACGCAGTCGTTGTTCTTGAGACGAGAAATAAGAAGGAAAGAATCGGAATCATTCCATGCTCCAACAATATGCTGACAAGAATGGTTGAACTTCCCGGTGGAAAAGGAAGATATATGCTCATTGAAGATCTGATTCTTCATTATATTGGCAAAGTCTTTAAGGGATACAAGGTAAAGGGGAAATCTTTATTGAGGGTCGTAAGAAATGCGGATATCGATGCCGATGCGGCTTATGATGAGGATCTTGATTATCGTGAGTTTATGGAAGATCTGATGAAGCAGAGAAAGAAACTTTCTCCGGTGCGTATTGATCTTTCCAGAGAGATGGATGAAACTGTTGTAGACGCATTGTGCAGATACCTGGATGTAACTCCGGATAGAGTATTCCGTAGTGAAGCACCACTGGATGTTTCTTTCGTGTTCCAGCTTCAGGATCTTCTGCGCAGAAATACAGAGCTCTTCTATGAAAAGCGCGTGCCGCAGAAGAGTCCGGAATTCAAGGATGGACAGAGCATTTTACAGCAGATCACAGAGGAAGACAAGCTGTTATCCTATCCTTATGATTCTATCAGACCTTTCCTGAAAATGCTGACAGAAGCAGCAGAGGATGACAGTGTCATTTCCATTAAGATGACATTGTACCGACTGGCAAAACAGAGTAAGGTCATCGAGGCACTTTGCGAGGCGGCAGAGAATGGAAAAGAAGTAGTTGTTCTCGTAGAGCTTCGTGCACGTTTTGATGAGGAGAATAATATCCGCTGGTCCAGAATGCTCGAAGAGGCCGGATGCCAGATCATCTACGGACTGGAGCATTATAAAGTACACTCCAAGCTGTGCCTGATCACACGCAGAGGGGAAAATGGAATCCAGTACATCACACAGATCGGAACAGGAAACTACAACGAGAAGACCGCAAGACTTTATACAGACCTCTCTCTTATGACAGCGAATGAGCAGATTGGAATGGATGCCGCAAGAGTTTTCCAGGCACTGGCTAAAGGTGAAGTAGTTGAAGATATGGAACATTTACTCGTTGCACCAAAATGCCTTCAGTCTAAAGTGATCGAGAAAATCGAGGAACAGATCCAGAAACAGAAAAATGGAGAGACTGCATACATCGGCCTGAAAATGAATTCTCTGACGGATAAGCGTATCATTGATAAATTAATCGATGCGTCTAAGGCTGGTGTGAAGATTGACATGATCGTCAGAGGTATCTGCTGTCTGATCCCAGGTGTGGAAGGTGAGACAGAGAATATTCATGTGATCAGTGTTGTCGGAAGATTTCTGGAACATTCCAGAATCTATATCTTCGGAAATGGAGAAGAGGCACAGTATTATATCGGATCTGCTGATTTCATGACACGAAATACAGTGAAGCGTGTAGAGGTTGCAGCGCCAGTTTATTCCGAACGATTAAAGAAACGTCTGCAGGATCTTTTTGATTTGATGTTAAGTGATAACAAAAAAGCGCGAAAGGAGGATGCAAAAGGAGCCTATTCTGTGGTAGAATGTAAGGGACAGCCAATTAACTCACAGGAACTTCTTTACCAGGAAGCCTATGCGAAAGCTGCAGTGAACAGTAGTAATCAGTTGGAGGCGGCTGTACAACAGACAGAAAATAAGGTGATAGAATGATTTATAAATTCGGGGAACGTCTGACAGAGATCAGTCAGGAAGAATGGGAGAAAGAAAAGTGTCCTGCTGTGTTCCTCACAGATTCCAATCATGCGGAGGAGACATTGGCAACAGTAGGGATCATATATGAAAGTGAGATCCAGATTGCAAAGATCGGATTCTGTAAGATTGAGAATCAGCAGGAATGTATGGTAGGAACTTTCTGCATTCCAAAGCTTCTTGATGTATTAGGAAGCAGATACCGAATGTACATGTTTGTAAATGAAAATAATGTTGTTATCGTAGATGACGAGACATTTTCAGAGCGACTTATTAGTAGGATTAAGAGGAAACGAATGCATCAGGGTGAGACGAAAGAGAGATTCCTCTATAATTACATAGCAGAATTCATGAGTAGGGATCTGGAGATCCTTGTGGCCTATGAGCGTAGACTTCTTCGTATGGAAGAGGATGTGTCCCAGGATCATACAGATACGATCCAGAACCGACTGATGCCAATCCGAAGGGAACTTCTGAATCTGAGAAGCTATTATGATGAGATGATGGACTTGACAAAAGAGCTTGAAGAGAACGAGAATGGATTGTTTTTGAATGATCAATTGAAATACTTCGGAACACTTACTGACCGTGCAGACCGTCTGATGAGCCGTACTTCTCATCTGTTGGAATATGCCCGTCAGGTAAAGGAGGCTTACCAGTCTCAGATTGATAATAGACAGAATAACAATATGCAGTTTTTAACAGTGATTTCTACGATTTTCTTCCCACTGACATTGATCACGGGATGGTTTGGAATGAACTTTAAAGATATGCCTGGACTTGAAAATGGATATCCGGCGGTAATGGCACTTAGTATTGTCATTATCGTGATCTGTATTTTGATCTTCAAGAAAAAGAAGATCATCTAAAAAACTGAAAAAACTGTAAAAATAGCGTTGACAATCCTCGATTGAATGCTATAATGATGGTCAGAAGAAGTTAAGGATTATAAAGCAACATAGTTCTTAGCCGATAACACGATGACGAGACGAGTAGGATGTGGAATGTTACAGAGAGAGATACATTTGCTGGAAGTATCTTAGCAGGAATCATTTGAAGACTACCTCTGAGTGGCCCCAATCCGGTCCGGTGATTCCGTTATAATCATGAATGAAGTGGTTTTAAAGCAGTACATTTGCTGTGATCTTGAAAACAAAAAGGGTGGAACCGCGGATAGTAAAGTAATTGATAATCAGACTTTATCCGTCCCTTGCATGTGAGTGCAGGGGATAGATAGAGTCTTTTCTTTTTCCATAGAATCCCCGAATGAAAGCATGCATAGTTACTTGAAGAAAATAGGAGGAAGCGAAAATGATTATTACATTAAAAGATGGATCAAAAAAAGAATATTCAGAAGCAAAGTCAGTAATCGACGTTGCATTTGACATCAGTGAAGGACTTGCACGCGCAGCCTGTGCAGGAGAAGTAGACGGAGAGGTTGTAGACCTTCGTACAGTTCTTGATAAAGACTGTGAACTGAACATCCTTACAGCAAGAGATGAGAAGGGACTGGCAGTACTTCGTCACACAGCATCTCATGTAATGGCAGAAGCAGTTCAGACACTTTTCCCAGAGGCAAAGGTTGCAATCGGACCTTCTATTGATACAGGATTTTACTATGATTTCGAATGTCAGTCATTTTCAAGAGATGACCTTGACGCTATCGAAAAAGAAATGAAGAAGATCATCAAGAAGGGCGCAAAGATCGAAAGATTTACAAAATCAAGAGAGGATGCGATCGCATTTTTCAAAGAGAAAAATGAGCCATACAAGGTTGAACTGATCGAGGATCTTCCGGAAGGAGAAGAGATTTCCTTCTATTCTCAGGGAGACTGGGTTGACTTATGTGCAGGCCCGCACCTGATGAGCACAAAGGGAATCAAAGCATTCAAGCTGTTATCATCTTCAGGAGCTTACTGGAGAGGTGATGAGAACAAACATATGCTGACACGTATCTACGGTACAGCTTATGCAACAAAGGATGAACTGAAAGAGCATCTGACACAGTTAGAGGAAGCAAAGAAACGTGATCATAACAAACTTGGCCGTGAGATGAAGCTTTTCACAACTGTAGATGTAATCGGACAGGGACTTCCGCTGATCATGCCAAACGGTGTTATTATCATGCAGGAATTGCAGCGCTGGATTGAGGATGAAGAGGCAAAACGTGGATATATCCGTACAAAGACACCACTTATGGCAAAGAGCGATCTTTATAAGATTTCCGGACACTGGGATCACTATAAAGAAGGAATGTTCGTTTTAGGAGATGAGGAGAAAGATAAAGAAGTATTTGCTCTTCGTCCGATGACATGTCCATTCCAGTATTATGTATACAAAGCAGAGCAACACAGCTACCGTGATCTGCCACTTCGCTACGGCGAGACATCTACACTGTTCCGTAACGAGGATTCTGGAGAGATGCATGGTCTGACACGTGTTCGTCAGTTCACGATCTCTGAGGGACATTTAGTAGTAAGACCAGATCAGATGGTAAAAGAGTTCAAAGATTGTATCGCACTTGCACAGTACTGTCTGCAGGTTCTCGGAGTAGAAGAGGATGTAACATATCACCTTTCTAAATGGGATCCAACAGATACTAAGAAATATATTGGAGCACCGGAGGTATGGGAAGAGACAGAAGGTCATATCCGTACAATGCTTCAGGAACTCAACATTCCATTCGTAGAGGATGTCGGAGAAGCGGCATTCTACGGACCGAAGGTTGATATCAATGCGAAGAACGTATATGGTAAGGAAGACACAATGATCACAATCCAGTGGGATGCGCTTCTTGCTGAGCAGTTTGATATGTACTATATCGATGAGAATGGTGACAAACAGCGTCCGTACATCATCCACCGTACATCTGTGGGATGCTACGAGAGAACACTGGCATGGCTGATCGAGAAATATGCAGGAATGTTCCCAACATGGCTGTGTCCGGAGCAGGTTCGTGTGATTCCGATTTCTGATAAATACAATGATTATGCAGCGAAAGTGGAAGCACAGCTTAAAGAAGCTAATATCCGCTGCTCAGTAGATGGACGTTCCGAGAAGATGGGATACAAGATCCGTGAGGCTCGTCTGAACAGAGTTCCATATCTCTTAATTGTTGGAGCGAAGGAAGAGGAAGAGCAGAAAGTATCTGTAAGAAGCAGATATCTTGGAGATGAAGGTTCTAAGGATCTTGGAGAATTCATCGAAGCAATCAAGGATGAGATTGCAAAGAAAACAATCCGTAAGATTGAAGTAGAAGAGTAAGAATAGTTACCCGAAACAACAAAAATAAGAATCTCCCGAAGAAGTTCAAGTATGAAAATACTGATTTCTACGGGAGATTCTTTTTTAAAGTCATGTTGTAACTGTTCAGAACCAACCTCCAAAATGCGTAGCATTTTGGAGGTGTGGCGTATCCGCCAAATAAAATTTCAAAAACAGTCTTAAAAATACAAGCATTTTTAAGACTGTTTTATGAAATTTTGCTTGGCTCTGAACAATTATGTCATATTATAATATCCGGCGTAAATTCCGTTTTTCTCAAGCAGAGTTTCATGTGTTCCGCGCTCTGCGATACCATTTTCTGTAATAACAATAATCTCATCTGCATTTTTGATCGTGGACAGGCGATGTGCAATCGTGATAGTCGTTCTGTTCTTGGATAGTTCTTCCAGACTGTGCTGGATCCAGCGTTCACTCTCGTTATCAAGAGCACTGGTTGCTTCATCAAGGATCAGGATCGGTGGATTCTTTAAGAAGACACGGGCAATCGAGATACGCTGTTTCTGACCACCGGAAAGTCTTGCGCCGCGCTCGCCGACGAATGTATCGTACTGATCAGGCAGTTCCATGATAAAGTCATGGATGTTCGCACATTTTGCTGCTTCGATGATTTCTTCTTCTGTCGCATCCGGCTTGCCATAGGCAATGTTGTCGCGGATGGAACCGGAGAAGAGGTAGACATCCTGCTGAACGACACCGATCTGGCTTCTAAGACTCTTCAATGTAAGAGAGCGGATATCCTGTCCGTCTACTGTGACGCGTCCGCCAGTTACGTCGTAGAAGCGAGGCAACAGGGAACAGATTGTTGTCTTTCCACCGCCGGATGGACCGACCAATGCAACTGACTTCCCAGCAGGAATCTCGATCGATACGTGAGAGAGAACAGTCGTTTCATCGTCGCTGTAATGGAAGGAGACATCTTCGTAGCAGACACGGCCTTTCACATCTTTGAGTTCTACTGCATCCGGTGCATCCTGAATCTCAGGTTCTGTCTCCATAACATCAAGGAAACGGCGGAAACCGGAAAGTCCTTTCTGCATCATTTCCATCAGCTCTACGAGAATCTGGATCGGGCTGATAAAGATTCCGATATAAAGAGCATACATCGCAAGATCAGCAGCTGACATTTCATTGTTGGCAATCAGATAGCCGCCGTATACAAGTGTGACCAGATACATCATTCCCTGGAAAAAGAGATTGGAGCTCATGAATTCGCCCATGCATCTGTAATTGTCTTTCTTGGAGACAAGGAAGGCGTGATTGCTCTTCTGGAATTTTTCCTTTTCGATCTCTTCATTTGTAAAAGACTGGACAACGCGGATCCCGGATAAAGTATCTTGAAGGCTCGCATTGACATCACCGATCTTTTTTCTGTTTTCCATAAAGGTGCGCTGCATCTTCTGATTCTGTCGGAAAGAGAAGAGGAACATCAAGATCACAAGTACGATCAGCGGAAGAGCCAGCTTCTTATTAATTAAGAAAAGGAAAATAAAGGATCCGACGATCTTAACTAATGAGATAAATAAGTTCTCCGGGCCATGGTGTGCAAACTCGGAAATGTCGAACAGGTCACTGACCAGCTTACTCATCATCTGACCGGAGTTGTTCTGACTGTAATAGGAAAAGGACAGCTCTTCATAGTGTTCGAAGAGTTCCTGCCGCATATCCCGCTCCATCTTAGCGCCCATGATATGTCCCTGACAGCTGACATAATATTTGCAGAAGCTTTGGATGACATACATCATAAAGAGTCCGATCGCGATCCACGGAAGCGCCTGCAGGATAATTGCTTTATCCTGAGTAAAAAGTGTCTTGGTCGCACTTCGTAGAATCTGTGGATAAGCAAGATCCACAAGACTGATAATGGCTGCACAGAGAAGGTCAATAAAAAAGACCGTTTTGTACGGGCCATAGTAGTGGATGAATTTTTTTAGTGTATTCATAAACAAATAAATCCTCCCGTTTTTTCTTATATACATTAGTTTAGCATAAGTAAATATTCTTGACAAGAAAGTCGGGGTATGATAAAAATGTTATTACTGTTAAAAACAATGCAAAGAAGTGGAAAAAGTCAGGAGAATGATCAATGAATTTATATCTTGCCCCATTGGAGGGGATCACAGGACATATTTATAGAAATGCATTACATCAGTGCTTTGACGGATTCGATAAGTATTTTATTCCGTTTATCAGTCCGAATCAGAAAGGGCATTTCAGCACAAGAGAGAAGAAGGATGTGATGCCGGAGCATAATCAGGGAATGTATGCAGTGCCGCAGATCCTTACGAATAATGTGGAAGATTTCTTATGCACAGCAAAGAAGCTTGGAGATTATGGATATAAGGAAGTGAATCTGAATCTTGGATGTCCGTCTCGAACTGTTGTGACGAAGGGGAGAGGAGCGGGATTTTTGGATGAGCCACAGAAGCTGGATCGATTTCTGGATGCGGTTTTTGAGAAATGTAATCTGGAAATCTCAATCAAAACAAGAATCGGAATGGAAGATCCGGAGGAGTTTGAGACAATCCTTCCTATCTATAATAAATATCCGCTGAAGGAGCTGATCATTCATCCGCGTGTGCAGAAGGAGTTCTATAAGAACACACCAAAGCTTGATACATATGCATGGGCAGTGGAACATAGCGAACATCCGCTTTGCTATAATGGGGATATCTGTTCTGTGGAGGACATGGAACAGTTGAAAATAAGATTTCCACAGACAGATACTGTGATGATGGGGCGCGGCGTGCTGGCTGATCCGGCACTTGGAAGAAAGCTAAAAGGCGGAAGTGCCGCAACGATAGAAGAGCTAAAGAAATTCCATGATGTTCTCTATGCGGCATATTGTGAAGAAATGTCAGGAGACCGAACGATTCTTTATAAGATGAAAGAAATGTGGTTCTATCTTCATCCCATCTTTACAGATGGAAGGAAGTATTTCAAGAAGATTAAGAAATGTGAGAAATGTGTAGTATATGAATCTGTAGTGAAGGAATTGTTTTTGAAAGAAACCGTTCTGGGAAAATGATTTGAAAGAGGTGACAAAAAGAAATGGACGCTATTTTACAATTAGATCAGAACATTCTGCTTTTTATTCAGGAATATATCCGTCATGACTGGATGGACTGGTTCTGGAAAGGAATCACACATCTTGGAGACTTTGGAATTTTTTGGATTCTTCTTACAATCGTTCTGCTGATTCCTAAGAAGACGAGGAAGGCAGGGCTTGCATCAGCGCTTGCACTTATTATAGGAACACTGATCACAAATGTGGCGATAAAGAATGTGGTTGCCAGAATAAGGCCGTATGAAGTGATACAGGAATTAGAACTTATGATTGAGAAACAGAAGGATTTTTCCTTCCCTTCCGGTCATACATGTGCATCCTTTGCATCAGCATTTGCAATTTACAAGTGCAAGGAAGTGTTTCCGAAGAAATGGAGAATTGCGGCAATGGTATTGGCTACTTTGATCGCATTATCGAGATTATATGTAGGGGTACATTATCCGACCGACGTTCTCGGCGGATTGATCGTCGGACTATTCTCGGGCTGGGCAGGATGGAAGATGGAAGAGCTGATCATGAAAAAGAGAGCAGAGAAAAAGAAATCTGCTGATAATAAGTGAAGGACAGGAATTTAAGAACCTGTCGTCAGATAGAAAAAGGATTTGATTCATCTGGGTTTTGCCAGATACGATCAAATCCTTTTTTGAGTCCATTTTAGAGTGTGACTTTTAAAATTTTGCTATTTATTTTTCTCTTTCTGATTCTCCAGTGCAGCTTCAACGAATCCCTTGAACAGTGGATGCGGTCTGTTTGGTCTGGATTTCAGCTCCGGATGCGCCTGAGTTGCGATAAACCATGGATGAGAAGGAATCTCAACCATCTCTACAATACGGCTGTCCGGTGAAAGTCCGCAAAGGGACATTCCGTTTTCTTCGAGAACTTCACGGTAGTCATTGTTTACTTCATAACGATGACGATGACGTTCTTCAATCTCTTTCTTTCCATACAGTTTATAAGCAAGGGAGTTGTCTTTAAGTACACATGGATAAGAACCAAGTCTTAAAGTACCACCAATATCTTCAATACCAATCTGATCGGACATGATGTGGATGACCGGATGAGTTGTATCTGGATTGAGTTCCATGCTGTGTGCGTCTTTGTAACCGATGACATTTCTTGCAAATTCAACGATAGACAGCTGCATACCAAGGCAGAGACCAAGGAACGGAACGTTGTGTGTACGGGCGTATTTGATCGCTGTGATCTTACCTTCTACACCACGATGGCCAAATCCACCAGGAACAAGAATACCGCTTACGTCAGAGAAGAGTTCTTCAGCATTTTCTTCTGTTACAGTTTCGGAATCGATCCATTTGATATTTACTGTTGTGTGTGTGTAAATTCCGCCGTGCTTTAACGCTTCTACAACACTGATGTATGCGTCATGAAGCTGGATATATTTTCCAACCAGTGCTACAGTCACTTCCTGTGTTGGATGACGAAGGTTTTCAACCATCTCAGTCCAGTCTGTAAGATCCGGTTCCGGGCAGTCAAGATGCAGAGACTCGCATACAACCTGTGCCAGATGTTCTTTCTCCATGGCAAGTGGTGCCTCGTAGAGATATTCTACGTCCAGGTTCTGAAGTACATGGTCAGCCGGGAGATTACAGAACAGAGAAATTTTGTTTCTCATTGCATCATCCAGTGGATATTCGGAACGGCAGACAATGATATCCGGCTGGATTCCCATTCCCTGAAGTTCTTTTACACTTGCCTGTGTCGGTTTTGTCTTCATTTCCTGAGATGCTCTTAAATAAGGAATCAGCGTAACATGGATCAGGATAACATTTTCTGCTCCGCGTTCATGCTGAAACTGACGGATGGATTCAAGGAAAGGCTGGCTTTCAATATCACCAACAGTTCCACCGACCTCAATGATAGCAATCTCAGTATCTGTTGCAGCCGGATTACGGTAGAAACGGCTCTTGATCTCATTTGTAATATGAGGGATTACCTGAACGGTTCCTCCACCGAAATCTCCGCGGCGTTCTTTCTGAAGAACGGACCAATAGATCTTTCCTGTTGTAACATTGGAATTCTTTGTCAGGCTTTCATCGATAAATCTTTCGTAATGACCAAGGTCAAGGTCAGTTTCTGCACCGTCATCTGTAACAAAAACTTCTCCGTGCTGTACTGGGTTCATTGTACCAGGGTCAATATTGATGTAAGGATCGAATTTCTGCATAGTTACAGTGTAACCACGCGCTTTCAAAAGTCGTCCTAAAGATGCAGCTGTAATTCCTTTTCCAAGACCGGATACAACTCCGCCTGTAACAAATACATATTTTACTGCCATAGTGTCTTTCCTCCTCCGTGAATAGTTGTTATCAAAAAAAATACTTTCCAAGTATACACCTATTCAGAAAAAAATTACAATACTTTTTTGATAAAAACATAGAAAAAAGATGGGATGAAGTGATTTTGACGAAGTAATGTAAAGAAGGAAGGCGAAAAAGCTTTGTAAAATGGGAGAAATGCAGAAAAAAACCTCTCAGACAGCAGGTGGTTATACCTGAAACCGCAGAGAGGTTTTTGTGATATCTTTCTTTATTGGTAAGGATTTGTCTTTAGCTTAAAATCTGACGTTCGTTCACAGCTTCACTTGTGAGCTGTACACCAAGTTTTTTAAATGTCTTGATATCAACACTTGAAAGCATTACGGAAGTATGAGCCTGGCATCCTTTCAGTTTTGGAAGCTGGGAGAGTGCAAGCTCAGCGATCGGATTGACAGCAGCACTTGCGGAAAGTGCAATCAGGATCTCGTCTGTGTGAAGACGAGGGTTCTTGCTGTTCAGGTAATCCACTTTCAATTTCTGAATCGGTTCAATTGCTTCCGGAGAGATGATATGGACATTGTGGTCGATGCCGGCAAGTTCCTTCAGTACGTTTACAAGAAGGGCAGCGCTCGCACCGAGCAGGTTGGAAGTTTTTCCGGTGATGATGCGTCCATCTTCAAGCTCCAGTGCGGCAGCAGGTCCGCCTGTCTGCTGAGCACGCTCCAGTGCTTTGACAGCAACTTTTCGGTCAGAAACAGTAATTCCTTCCATATTCATAAGAAGCTCGATCTTCTCAGCTTCCTTCTCAGAAGCATCACCTTTCAGAAGCGCATTGAGTGCTGCATAGTAGCGTCGGATGATCTCCTGGCGGGAAGCTTCACGGCAGGCTTCATCATCACAGATACAATTTCCGGCCATATTTACCCCCATGTCTGTAGGTGATTTGTATGGGCTGGAACCGTAGATCTTCTCGAAGATTGTATTTAAAACAGGGAAAATCTCTACGTCACGGTTGTAGTTTACAGTTGTTACACCATAAGCTTCAAGATGATATGGGTCGATCATATTTACATCGTTAAGGTCAGCTGTAGCAGCCTCATAAGCGAGGTTTACCGGGTGCTTCAGCGGCAGATTCCAGATAGGGAATGTCTCGAACTTCGCATATCCGGCTTCGATTCCGCGCTGGTGTTCCTGATATAACTGAGACAGGCAGACAGCCATCTTTCCACTTCCAGGTCCCGGAGCTGTTACAATAACAAGCGGATGTGAAGTCTCGATATAATCGTTCTTTCCGTAACCATTCTCACTGACAATCAGTGGAATGTTGGACGGATATCCCGGAATGTTGTAATGAATGTATACAGAGATTCCAAGGTTCTCAAGACGGTTCTTGAACAGAAGTGCACTTTCCTGTCCGGAGAACTGTGTGATTACTACACTTCCAACGAAAAGTCCCTGCTCACGGTAAGTACCGATCAGGCGGATCACGTCTGAATCATAAGTGATACCAAGATCCCCACGAATCTTATTCTTTTCAATGTCTTTTGCACTGATTGCAAAGACAATCTCAGCCTGGTCGCTGAGCTCCTTTAAGAGACGCAGCTTGCTGTCAGGTTCAAATCCCGGAAGTACACGGGAAGCATGATAGTCATCAAAAAGCTTTCCACCGAATTCAAGATAGAGTTTGCCACCGAATTTTCCGATACGCTCGCGGATATGTTCGGACTGCATTTTCAGATATTTGTCATTGTCAAATCCAATTTTCATCATTTTATCTTCCTTACTATAAATTTTGCCGAACTGTTATTACTATTATT
>OMFP01000634.1_pt1 | contig 14390 bp, 8 predicted proteins | sample 1674221 | NCBI WGS metagenome assembly OMFP01 (sample SAMEA103958152, study PRJEB25191) | human gut metagenome | biome: human-associated habitat [ENVO:00009003]; feature: intestine environment [ENVO:2100002]; material: feces | place: Germany | collected 2013/2015
GATTTTGTATCGGCTTTTATCTTTTCATCAAAACCGTTTTCAGAGAACAATGCATAATAAAACTGTGTCTTTTCCTTCAATGGTGTTAATTTTGCAAGTGTGTTCAGATATTCTGCATAGGTAAATGCTTCTTTTTTGAATTTGCATTCCCCAACTAAATAATTTTCTGCTTTTTGATCGATACATAAAATATCTATTTCTGTTTCTCCAATTCTAAGTCCGTTTGCTGTGTTTTTATCCCTTATTGTTGTCTTTCCTGTCCACCGTCCCATTTTGGAATATCGGAACGGCAGTTCGTTATTTTTCTGCATTTTCCGAACAAACTCACGGCATACATCTTCAAATGCGACTGATGCAAATTTATGGAGTTCGGGCTTTACAATATATTCGTAAACGCCGTCAACATCGCCGTCCTCAAGCTGTGAAAAATTTGCAAAACCGAATGCATACCAGAATCGGAAGAAGTTATCTGTTAATTTATATGTTCCTCTGTTACCGTTTGCCTGTTCTTTTATCTTTGCATCAACAGAAAATTCTCGTTCCACAATGCCGAGTTCAATCAGATTTTTTAAATAAACGCTTGTTTTGGAAGTATCCTCAATGAGTGACTTTTGACTGATATTGTTTAAAGTTGTATTTCCAAGTGCTACCGCTTCAATGATAGAGTTATATACAGGCGTTTCCCGAAGTTCCTGATGAAGAAGAAAATCAACCTCGCTGTATAGAACACAACCTTTGGTCAAAATGTTTTGTTTAATATTTTCTTCAATAGTTAGTTTCGGATTCCATTGCCTTAAATAGTGGGGAATACCGCCAAGAACAGAATAAGCAATAACTTTGTCCCGTTCGGAATATGCGGTAAAGAATTTAGCTGCATCGTAAAATCCCATTTCTTTCATTTTAAAAATTCCGGTAGCACGACCGTAGAGCGGATTTTTTTCGGCAAGAATTTCCTTTTCAATAAAACTCATTGCACTGCCGCACAAAACAATCATAACATTTGAATCCCGAAGTTGTGTATCCCACAAATTTTGCAGAATAGAAGGAATGCTCTTGTTTCCTTTGCACATATACGGGAATTCATCTATGATAAAGAGTTTCTTTTTATCCCCATACGGCAAATCGAGAACAGCGCCGAAAGCTTTTTCCCAATCGGAAAATTCGGTAATGTAATTTTTTGCAGGAATGTTTTCTTTTAATATTTGTTTTGAAAATTTTTGAAGTTGCACCCTGTCGGTTGTCTGAGTACAGGAAAAGAATACATGTGGTTTTTCTTTGCAAAATTCTCTTAAGGTTTCCGTTTTGCCGACACGCCGTCTGCCATACAAAACTACAAGCTGTCCGCCATCTGAATTGTATTTATCGTTCAGAAATTTTAGCTCGGTTTCTCTGCCTATAAACATAAAAACACCTCTTATGCTATCTAATCTTGATTTACTAAATCGTGATTTGGTATTATTATACCCAAGAACAAATGTAAAATCAATAGATTTTGCAAAAACAATAAAAATTTTCGAAATACGCCGTTATATAAATTGTGGTAAACCTTTAAAGATTTTTATAAGACATAAAAAAGACCTTGCAGAGTAAAATCTGCAAGGTCAAATTTATATCAGGAATAAACTTGTATTAAGTTACCTGTCAATATATCCTGTGTGGATTACTTGTTTGCGATAGCAGCCTGAGCAGCAGCAAGACGAGCAATCGGAACACGGAACGGTGAACATGATACATAGTCAAGACCAATCTTGTGGCAGAACTCAACAGAAGAAGGATCGCCGCCGTGCTCACCGCAGATACCAACATGGAGCTTGCTGTTTACAGGCTTACCGAGTTTGATAGCTGTTTCCATGAGCTTGCCAACGCCTGTCTGGTCAAGCTTAGCGAACGGATCGTTCTCGAAGATCTTAGCATCATAGTAAGCGTTGAGGAACTTACCAGCGTCATCTCTTGAGAAGCCGTATGTCATCTGTGTAAGGTCGTTAGTCCCGAAGCAGAAGAAGTCAGCTTCCGTAGCGATCTCATCAGCTGTAAGAGCAGCTCTTGGGATTTCGATCATTGTACCAACTTCGTACTTGAGGTCGATGCCTGCAGCAGCGATTTCAGCGTCAGCTGTTTCAACAACAACCTTCTTAACGAACTTGAGTTCCTTAACATCGCATACGAGCGGAATCATGATTTCAGGCTCAACTGTCCAGTCTGCGTGTGCTTTCTGAACATTGATAGCAGCACGGATAACTGCCTTTGTCTGCATCTTTGCAATTTCAGGATATGTTACTGCAAGACGGCAACCACGGTGGCCCATCATTGGGTTGAACTCGTGGAGTGAAGCGATGATTGTCTTAATGTCTTCAACGCTCTTACCCTGAGCAGCTGCGAGCTTCTCAATGTCAGCTTCCTCTGTAGGAACGAACTCGTGAAGCGGCGGATCAAGGAATCTGATTGTTACAGGATTGCCTTCGAGTGCCTCATAAAGAGCCTCAAAGTCGCCTTGCTGATAAGGAAGAATCTTGTCAAGAGCAGCTTCTCTTTCTTCAACTGTATCTGAGCAGATCATCTCTCTGAATGCAGCGATTCTGTCCTCTTCAAAGAACATATGCTCTGTACGGCAAAGACCGATACCTTCAGCACCGAGCTCACGAGCCTTCTTAGCGTCAGCAGGTGTATCAGCGTTTGTTCTAACCTTAAGAGTTCTGTACTTGTCAGCCCAAGCCATGATTCTGCCGAACTCACCTGCGATTGTAGCGTCAACTGTTGGGATAACGCCGTCGTAGATGTTACCTGTAGAACCGTCGATTGAAATGTAGTCACCCTCGTGGAATTCCTTGCCTGCGAGTGTGAACTTCTTGTTAGCTTCGTCCATTGCGATGTCGCCGCAACCTGATACACAGCATGTACCCATACCACGAGCAACAACGGCAGCGTGTGATGTCATACCGCCACGAACTGTGAGGATACCCTGTGAAGCCTTCATACCTGTGATGTCCTCAGGTGAAGTTTCAAGACGAACGAGAACAACCTTTTCGCCCTTAGCGTTCCAGTTTTCAGCATCTTCGGCTGTGAATACGATTTTACCGCAAGCAGCGCCGGGAGAAGCGCCGAGGCCCTTACCGATTGGTGTAGCAGCCTTAAGAGCAGCAGCATCGAACTGTGGGTGAAGAAGTGTGTCAAGGTTACGAGGATCGATCATTGCAACAGCTTCTTCTTCTGTTCTCATGCCCTCGTCAACGAGGTCACAAGCAATTTTAAGAGCAGCCTGAGCTGTTCTCTTACCGTTTCTTGTCTGGAGCATATAGAGCTTCTTGTTTTCAACAGTGAACTCCATGTCCTGCATATCTCTGTAGTGGTTTTCGAGTGTCTGACAAACATTCTGGAACTGCTCGAAAGCTTCCGGGAACTCTTCAGCCATCTTAGCGATTGGCATAGGAGTACGAACACCTGCAACTACGTCTTCGCCCTGTGCGTTGATGAGGAACTCACCCATGAGCTTCTTCTCACCTGTAGCAGGATCTCTTGTAAATGCAACACCTGTACCGCAATCGTCACCCATGTTACCGAATGCCATTGACTGTACGTTAACGGCAGTACCCCATGAATAAGGGATATCGTTGTCACGACGGTAAACATTTGCACGAGGGTTGTCCCATGAACGGAATACAGCCTTAACTGCGCCCATGAGCTGTTCCTTAGGATCGTCAGGGAAGTCCTGACCGATTTTCTCTTTGTATTCAGCCTTAAACTGGCCTGCAAGCTCCTTAAGATCGTCAGCTGTAAGCTCTACATCATAAGTAACGCCTCTCTCAGCCTTCATCTTGTCGATGAGCTCTTCAAAATATTTCTTACCTACTTCCATAACTACATCGGAATACATCTGAATGAATCTTCTGTAGCAGTCCCAAGCCCAACGAGGGTTGTTTGACTTCTTAGCGATAACTTCAACAACATCTTCGTTAAGACCGAGGTTAAGGATTGTATCCATCATACCCGGCATTGAAGCACGAGCACCTGAACGAACTGAAACGAGGAGGGGGTTCTCCTTGTCGCCGAACTTCTTGCCTGTGATCTCTTCCATCTTCTCGATGTACTCGTTGATCTGAGCCTGAATTTCAGCGTTGATTTCTCTGCCGTCCTCATAATACTGAGTACAAGCTTCTGTTGTAATTGTGAAGCCCTGTGGTACAGGAAGTCCAAGACCTGTCATTTCTGCAAGGTTGGCACCCTTACCGCCGAGGAGCTCACGCATGTTAGCATTACCTTCTGTAAAAAGGTAAACCCATTTGTTTGCCATAACTGGTAATCCTCCTAAAAATAAATTAAGATATACGGCTGTGGCAGACTTACCCCTTGGTAAAACCTGCCTGCTTGTATAAGCCTATCGAATATTATAACAAACTTTGGTCAAAATAGCTATATTTTTTTCAAACTTTTTTCTTATAAAAAACGAGTTTTATTTTTGACAATATTGTATAAATCGTTTAAAATGCCTTTTTTTGCCCGATTTTTGTAATTTTCTCTTGAAATTTGTGATTTTTGTGAGATAATATTATGGTATGAACGAGTGCCTTGTGACAGGACTGTCTGCATCTTTGTTGTTTTGTCACAGATAAAAGGAGAAAAAATGAAGAATTGTGCCGTTATCCTCGCAGGCGGCGAGGGCAAAAGAATGAAATCCGACAAACCGAAAACATTGTCGGAGGTGCTCGGCAGACCGATGCTCTGCTGGGTTATGTCAGCTTTAAGGAAAGCCGGTATTGATGACATCTGTGTTGTCAAGGGCTTTAAAAAAGAGTGTGTCGAAGAGTATCTTTCAACCCTCGATTTTTCCGTTGAAAGCGTGTTTCAGGCTGAAAGACTCGGAACAGGTCACGCTGTGATGATGGCAAAGGATTTTCTTAAAAAGCACAGCGGCAATGTTGTTATTCTCAACGGCGACGCTCCGTTTATGGACAGCAAGACTATTGAGGATTCCCTGAAGGCTCATATTGAGAACGGTTGTGCCGCAACGGTTATTTCCGCAAAGGTTGACGATCCGACAGGTTACGGCAGAATTGTCCGTGACGAAAACGGAAATCTGCGTGCAATTGTTGAGCAGAAAGACGCCGATGAGGAAACTCTCAAAATAAATGAAGTAAACTCGGGCGGATTCTGGTTTGATTGTCAGCTTCTTCTTTCGGTTCTCGACAGAATCAAGTCGGATAACAGCGCAAAGGAATATTATCTTCCCGACGCAATCAAGCTTTTGCTTGAGGACGGAAGAAAGGTCGGAGCATTCACGGCTCAGTGCAGCGACACTGTTCTGGGTGCAAATGATCCGGCTCAGCTTGAACAGCTTAACGAAATTGCAAGAGCAAAGGGTTACAGCTGTTAATTGCTCGGTTAATCATTGGTAAACATATACTACACACATTAAAATTCAAAGGAGTTATTGCAATGAATTTTCACGGTAAGGACATTAAAATTTTCACCGGCAGTTCAAATGTTGATGTAGCTCAGGGAATTGCAGGCTGTCTTGGTCTGCCGCTTGGTAAGAGTGACTGTACACAGTTCTCAGACGGCGAAATCTCTGTTTCTCTTCACGAATCTGTTCGTGGCAGCGACTGCTTTATTGTTCAGTCAACCTGCGCTCCCGTCAACGACAATCTTATGGAAATGCTCATAATGATTGATGCCATGAAGCGTGCATCTGCTGCAAGAATCACAGTTGTTATGCCATACTTCGGCTATGCAAGACAGGACAGAAAAGCTAAGGCAAGAGATCCGATCTCGGCTAAGCTTTGTGCAGACATCATCACCTGTGCAGGTGCTGACCGTGTGCTTACAATGGATCTTCACGCAAATCAGATTCAGGGCTTCTTCAACATTCCTGTTGACCACCTTCAGGGCGCATCACTTCTCGCAAACCATATGAGAGAGAAAATCGGCGGCAACAATGATGATTATATCGTTGTATCTCCAGACCTCGGTTCTGTAACCCGTTCAAGAAACTTCGCTTCAAAAATCGGCACAGGTCTTGCTATTATCGACAAGAGAAGACCAAAGGCTAATGTTTGTGAGGTTATGAACATCATCGGTGACGCTAAGGGTAAGAAGGTTATTCTTGTTGACGATATGATTGACACAGCAGGTACTCTCTGCAACGCCGCTAACGCTATTGTTGAAAAGGGCGGTGCAACAGAGGTTTACGCTTGCGCTACTCACGCAGTTCTTTCCGGTCCTGCAATCGAGAGAATCCAGAACAGCGCAATCAAAGAAGTTGTTCTTCTTGACACAATTCCTGTTCCGAAGGAAAAGATGATTGACAAGTTCACAATTCTTCCTGTTGCTCCTACATTTGCAGAGGCTATCGCAAGAATCTACAACGACAAGCCGTTCACAGCCGCTTTCGGTTGATAAGCGAACAATTTAATTATGTAATTAAACAGGCGGGTTTTAACTAACCCGCCATTTCGCTGTTTTACTGCAAATTTTTCAGGAATAAAACGGTACAATATGTGAGGGTGATTTAATTTTGTTTGGTATAGTTTACGGCTCCGATTCAGATAACAAAATAATGAACCGCTTTGTCGATGAGTACGAATTGTGGTGCAATGAGGGCAAAAATCCGGATATTGCGTCAATCGACCTCGACTTTGCGCTTGACCTACAGAAGAAAAGACTTGACGAAAAGGGTGTAAAGATTCAGACCGCTTTTACCGATAAGGAAACGGTGAAGAATGAAGTCCCCATAAATGCTTGTACTGCCTACGATATGGGCGAATGTAAGAGTAACATTGCGTCAAAGACATATGAGGTTACGGAGAAATACTTTAAAGACGGAAAGAAAAAGAAAAAAATCAAGGACAGATTTTTCTTTTACACAATGATTACAAGGCTTGAAAACCAAAATTCCGAGGTTGCGTGTTCGTGTCCGAACTGCGGTGCGGTAAGCAATGTAAGAGAGCTTCTCAACGGTTGTAAAAACTGCAAAACTCGCTTTATTATGGACGATTTGTTCCCGAAGGTTACAAACTTCTACTTTGTAAAAACCTATTCGCTTGCGAACAAGTCAACGAAAAAAGTGCTTGCTCCGTACCTTCTCGGCGGAATTGCCGCCGTTGCGGCATTTACGGTATGGGTGGTTGTAAAGGACGGAACTTTTGATCCCGCAACCGCAAATATGGTCTATGAAATCGGCGTAAGAGCAATCCCCGTACTGCTCGGCGGACTTTTGGCGGGGTACCTTGCATGGGCATTAAAAACGCTTTTCGGACTTTTTGTCGGTGCGGCAAAGAGCATTCCTATGATAGGTCCGCACTTCAATTGTCAGAAAAGACTTCCGTGGCTTATGAAAGAGGTTAATCCCAACTTCTCATATGAATACTTTATCGGCAAGGTGCTTGCTTTGCTCAAGATTATGATTTTCAGTGATGATTACACAAACCTCGCAGTCTATGAGGGCAATCCGATGAAAAATCCTTTCGGAGATATTGTTGACATCAAGTACAGAGGAGTGTCAAAGCTTAATTCATTCAATGTCACAAACGGCTGTTGCTATGTTGATATGACCGTTTATGCAACGACCGTGAAAAACAAAAATTCTTCATTTAGGGTTAAAAACGAAAAGTTCAGACTTACCGTTTGCAGAAGTGTGAACGCCATGGATGACGGAGTTTTCACAATGAAAAAAGTAACCTGTAAAAGCTGCGGCGCAAGCTTTGATGCAACAAGAGAACGCAACTGCCCGTATTGCGGAAATCCTTATCATCTCGGCAACGATGACTGGGTTGTTGTAAGCTTCGGAAAAGGTTAATTTGAATTTCAGAATACATATAATATAAATAAGAGGAAAACGGATATGTTCGGAAAAAACAAATCAACGGGTTCAATCGAGTACATTGTAGTGGGACTCGGCAACCCCGACAGAAAATACGAAAACACTCGTCACAACGCCGGCTGGCTTGCAATTGACCGCATTGCCGACAAGCTCGGTTGTGATGTGAACAAAATAAAATACAAAAGCTTTATCGGCACTTGCACTGTAAACGGCGCAAAAGTTATGCTGATGAAACCCACAACATATATGAACAACAGCGGTCAGGCAGTTGTTGAGGCGATGAACTTCTACAAAATCCCACCCGAAAATGTCATTGTAATTTTTGATGACATTTCGCTTGATGTCGGAAAAATGCGTATCCGTTCAAAGGGCAGTGACGGCGGTCAAAGGGGAATGCGCAGTATAATCTATCTCAGCGGAAGCGATAAATTCCCCCGCATCAAGGTTGGCATAGGCGCAAAGCCAAATCCCGACTGGGACCTTGCCGACTGGGTGCTTTCAAAGTTCACTCCCGATGAAATGAAAAAGCTTGATGAAATTTTTGACAATGCCGAAAAAGCAATCGAGCTGATTATTGACGGCAAAACCGACCGTGCTATGAATTTGTTCAACTGAAAAGGGACAAAGAAATGAATAATCTCAACTTTCTTGTTGATGTCCTCAAAGAGTCACCCGTTTTCAAAACACTTGAAAAAAATGTCAAGCCGGGCAGAACGGTCTGTGCTTCGGGACTTTCAACAATCAACAAATCAAATATCATCTATGCGCTGTGCCGCCTCAAGGGCGTCACGGCATTTTGTCTTGCCTCCGATGAAAAAGAGGCGCAAACTTTGTGTAACGACCTTTCGTGCATGGGACTTCGTGCCTATGTTTATCCAGTGCGTGACTTCAACTTTCTTGACTTTCAGAGCCGTTCGCACGAGTACGAGCACGCAAGGCTTAAAGTTTTGCTCAAGCTTCTCAACCACGAATGTGATGTTGCAATTGCGTGTGTTGATGCGGCGGCACAGCTTACCGTTCCGAGAAATGTGCTTGAACAGTCGGTTATTGAATTTGAAGAGGGCAAGGAGCTATCGCTTGAAAAGGCGACAAAGGCACTTACTCTGCTCGGCTACGAACGCTTTGATGCGGTAGAGGGCAGCGGTCAGTTTTCGCTGAGAGGCGGTATTCTCGACTTCTTTATGCCCGACAGCGACTATCCCGTGAGATGTGAATTTTGGGGCGATGAAATTACCGACCTCAGCTATTTTGACATTGAAACACAGAGAAGATTTAAAAAGGCTGACAAAATTACGCTTTCGCCCTCAACCGAAATCGTAATTGAGGACAGAGCCGCCCTTGCAGATAAAATTGAACACAAGGCAAAGCTCCTCCGTTCCAAGAACAGCGCCAAAGCCAAGGAAAAACTTTTTTCAGAGGCAGAGCTTATCCGCAGCGGTGCAATGATTGCCAATGCGGACAAATTTATCAATCAGATTTACGATAAACCCGAGTCGCTTTTTGATTATCTCGACAGAAACACCCTCGTTTTTGCGTCTGAATTTACTGCAATTCAGGAACGGGGAAAGTCAATGGACTTTATCAGCAATGAAACCCTTATGCAAGGCTTTGAGGACGGAACTCTTTGCAGAGGTTTTGACCGCTTTGCGCTCACATTCAACGAATGTACCGAGTTTTTGCAAAGTCACGGAACAATCGTGCTTGAAAACTTTGTTCACGGAAGTATGCCTATCAAGCTGTCGGAAATCATCAGCTTTTCAACAAAACAGATCTCGGCATGGGGCGGTTCGTATAAACAGCTAAAAGAAGATGTTGACGGACTTTTTACCCCCGAAAGCAAGGGTGTTATCTTTGCAGGAACAGAAAGAGCTGCCAAAAATCTTTGTGACACCTTTAACGCAGACGGCATAAACGCTGTTTACAGCGAGGGTGCGGATAAGATTTCAAAGGGCGAATTGCTTGTTATGCAGGGTGCATTGAGTGCGGGCTTTGAGTATCCGTCACAAAAGTTTTTTGCAATAACCTACAGTCAGGTTTCGTACCGTCCCGAAAAGTCCAAAAAGAAGAAAAAAAAGACGGGACAGGAAATTTACAGCCTTTCAGAGCTTGCCCCCGGTGATTATGTTGTACACAATGTTCACGGTATCGGTGTGTTCGGCGGTATAAGAAAAATTGATACTCACGGAGTTATAAAGGACTATATCAAGATTGACTACGCAAAGGGCGATGTGCTTTATGTGCCTGTCACACAGCTTGATATGGTTGCAAAATATATAGGTCCTAAAGAGGATTCAAGGGTTAAGCTTAACCGACTCGGTTCGGGCGACTGGCAAAAGGCAAAGGCAAGGGTTAAAACCTCTGTCAAGGACATTGCCAAGGAGCTTATCGAGCTTTACTCACAGCGTATGAAAGCCAAGGGCTACGCCTTTTCGGCTGATAACGAGTGGCAGAGAGATTTTGAACTCAGCTTTGAATATGACGAAACTCCCGACCAGTTACGTTGTTGTGAGGAAATCAAGCATGACATGATGCGTTCGTCGCCGATGGACAGACTTCTCTGCGGTGATGTCGGATTCGGCAAAACAGAGGTTGCACTCCGTGCCGCCTTTAAGTGTATTGCAGATTCAAAGCAATGCGCATTGCTCTGCCCCACAACAATCCTCGCATGGCAGCATTATCAGACGGTAATCAAGCGTTTTGAGGGCTATCCCGTTCGTGTGGAACTGCTTTCAAGATTCCGTACCGCAAAACAGCAGAAAGAAATTCTCCAAAAGCTAAAGCGAGGAGAAATTGATATGATTGTCGGAACTCACAGACTTGTGCAGAAGGATGTTGAATTTCGTGACCTCGGACTTGCAATCATAGATGAGGAACAGCGTTTCGGTGTTGCCCAAAAGGAGAGGTTCAAGGAACTGTGCAAAAATGTCGATGTGCTTACGCTCTCGGCTACTCCTATTCCGAGAACCCTCAATATGGCAATGAGCGGTCTGCGTGATATGAGCGTTATCGAAGAAGCTCCGACAAACCGTCAGCCTGTTCAGACCTATGTGCTTGAACACGATGATGCGGTTATCAACGAGGCAATCCGCCGTGAGCTCCGCCGTGGCGGTCAGGTGTTCTATCTTCACAACAATGTTGAAACAATTTCTTCATGTGCCGCAAAAATTCAGGAGGCTGTTCCCGAGGCAAAAATCGCAATCGGTCACGGCAAAATGAAAGAGGGCGAACTCAGCGAGGTTTGGCGACAGATGCTTGAACAGGAGATTGATGTGCTTGTCTGCACGACAATTATCGAAACGGGTGTCGATTTGCCGAATGCCAACACCCTTATTATAGAAAATGCCGACTGTATGGGACTTTCACAGTTGCATCAGCTCAGAGGCCGTGTGGGCAGAAGTTCACGAAGGGCATATGCCTACTTTACCTTCAGACGGAACAAGGTTCTCACGGAGATTCAGCAGAAAAGGCTTGCCGCAATCAGGGAATTTACAGAATTCGGCAGCGGCTTCCGCATTGCAATGCGTGACCTTGAACTGCGTGGTGCGGGCAATATTATGGGCGCACAGCAGCACGGGCATATGGAATCGGTCGGTTACGATATGTACCTCAAGCTTCTTGATGAGGCAGTAAGCGAGGAAAAGGGCGAGCAGAATGTCACAAAAGACCTCGACTGTCTTATTGACATTTCGGTTGACGCTCATATTCCCGAAAGCTATGTTGAAAGTCTTACACTTCGTCTTGATGTTTACCGCAGAATTGCCGATATCCGCAGTAACGAGGACGCAGACGATGTTATTGACGAGCTGCAGGACAGATTCGGCAAGATTCCGAACTCGGTTCTCGGACTTATCGACATTGCCCTTGTGCGTAACAAGGCTTACTCAATGGGTATTTACGAAATCAGACAGAACGGCACAACACTCATGCTCTTTGTAAACGAACTCAAATCCCCTCAGGTTGCCGACTTGCTCATTGCTTTGGGCGGAAAGGCAAAGCTTGTTGCCGGAGCAAAACCGTGCGTTGCGGTTGAGTGCAAAAACAGTTCCGCTCCGCTTGAAATCCTCACCAAAATTTTCGGTGTGCAGTAATTTTACGGCATGAAACCGTAATTTGTTAAGAAAAAACCTCCCGAAACTACAAAAATGCTGTTTTTCGGTGGAAATTCTCAACAAAATTTTATAAAAATGTAGACAATGACGATTTTTTTGTGTATAATCGTAAGGTACATTATCCTGTGAAAGTGTGTTTGCAGGACACTTTGCATTTAATTTTTCAGAAGGACGGTAAAAAACTATGAAGCCTAATATCAAGGTTGGTTCATTTTTACTTGCAATTGTTATGATGTTCTCAGTTTTTGCAATTGCAGGTTGTACACCCACAACAATCAACAAAGAATGGTCGTATAAGACAAGCGACAACGAGCTTGCCATCGGCGTTTATATCTACTCACTCAATGCAGCTTACAGTCAGGCTGAGTCATTTGCTAAAAAGCTTGACGATTATGATTCGACATCTGACAAGTGGCTTGATGAAAAAATCAAGGACGATGACGGCAACGAGCAGGTTGCAAGAGAGTGGATTAAAGATCAGGCTAAGAAAATGTGCCTCAGCTACCTCGTAGTTGACGAACAGCTTAAAAAGGAAAATGTAAACATCGGTCAGGCAACTCTTGACTCCGCAACAAGTCAGGCTGAATCATACTGGAATGTCGGCCCGTATGCGTCACAGGGTTATGTAATGCCGATGAAGAAGCAGTATGAAAAGTACGGCGTTTCACTCGACAGCTTTGCATACTGCACAACTCTCTACAACACAAAGTATGAGGCCCTCTTCAAAGCAGTTTACGGCAAGGGCGGTTCAAAGGAAGTTTCCGACGCCGACCTTACAAAGTATTTCAAGGAAAACTATACGGACTACTCATATCTTCCCGTGAACCTTTATACATCAACAAAAGATGAGGCAGGTTCATCAAAGAATGTTGCAATGAGCGACAAGGAAATCAAGAAGGTTGAGGATCAGCTTAACGGCTACAAGAATGACCTTAACAAGGGCGGTTCTTTTGATGATGTTATTGCATCATACAAGAAGTCAAGCGGTTCGGGAACAGATTCTTCTGTTTCAAAAGTAGAAGTTCTCGACAAGAGCTCAATCGGTGACGAGCTTAAAAAGGCTATCGGCAAGCTTGAAACAGGCAAGGCTGAAACTCTTAAGGTCGGCAGCGGTGACAGCGCAATCTACTATCTCGTTTATAAGAAAGACGTCAACAAGGATGTTGACAGCTATATCGGCAACGAATCAAACAGAGCCGGTGTACTTGCGTCAATGAAGTCAGACGAATTTTCAAAGTACATTGACAGTCTTGCAGAGAAACTCAAGTATGAAGAAAACACTTCGGTTATTGACAAGTATAAGCCCGAACTCTTCTTCGTTGCGGTTGAGCCTACAACAGCGGCGTCAACAACATCGGCATCCGATAAAAGCTCAAAATAATTGATATCGGACATACAACAGACGCATTTTCAGATTATTCTGAAGAAAGGGGCTTTTATGAAAAAACATTCAAAGCTTTGCGCAATTTTTCTGACGGCACTTTTGAGCATTTCTGCTGTGAGCTTTTCCGTATCGGCAGTCGGTGAGGAGGTTGATCCCGGCGGAGATTCAAGCGTTATTGTTGATCCCGTAGAGCCGGAACCCGAGCCGGAACCCGAACCGGAACCATCACCGGAGCCTGAGCCTGAGCCGGAGCCGCAGCCACAGCCCGATCCTGTGTATCCGGATTCTTCGGACAGTTCATCATATGTAGATCCCGGCTATTCGTCAAGTGATTCGTCATATGACAACAGCTATAACTATGACAGTAGCTATGACTACAACAATAACAGTTATGACAATAATTACAGTAGCAGTCAGACTTACTACTACTCTGAGCCGTCATATGTAGGCGGTGGTCAGTCCTATGTTGCTCCGTCAAATACTGCTCCGTCAGCGTCGCTCATCAAGTCTGACGATAACATTGACGAAAAAACTCTTTCAAGCAACGACTGGTCGGATATCGCAAAAAATCTTAAAAATACCGACACATCGAGTTCTGACGGTGATGACTTTAACTTCATCAAGAACAATAACAGCAAGGGTGACAACGGTCATTGGATGTTCTATGTTTCACTCGTTTTACTCTCACTCGGTGTTGCAGGCATTGCGTACTTTGTAATTTCAACTGTTCTCAACAGAAAGAAGAGAGTCACAGTCGGCGGCAGAAGTAACGCTCCAAAGAGCAAATCTGTACAGCCACAGCGTTACAGCAGTAACGATGATTATGCCGATGATTACTCATCTTCAGGCAGAAAGTCCGAAAGACGCAGTAAGTACGATACTGCCGAAATTCAGCTTCCAAAGAACAGCCAAAAGGGCGGAAGAAGATACAAATAATTAGATAACTTTATAAAACAAAAGCAGTTCCAAAATCGGAACTGCTTTTTTGTTTGACTGTGTAATTAAATTTTCGCATGACTTCTGTTTGAATGACAAAATCAGTTTTTGTCATACGGCTTTTTGTATGCCTCTTTGAACGGTTTTA
>OMFP01000635.1_pt1 | contig 14342 bp, 11 predicted proteins | sample 1674221 | NCBI WGS metagenome assembly OMFP01 (sample SAMEA103958152, study PRJEB25191) | human gut metagenome | biome: human-associated habitat [ENVO:00009003]; feature: intestine environment [ENVO:2100002]; material: feces | place: Germany | collected 2013/2015
GAAAAACGCAAAGAAATACCGCAAGGGCGCAGAATACGGCAGCGCACGTTGGGGCAACGCCGAAGATATAAAGCCCTACATCGACCCGGATTTTCAGAACAACATCATTTTGACGCAGACCGAACGCCTTACCATGAACAGCCGCCCGAAGCAGCCGAAATATGCGAGAAATAAAAACGTCGTGGTGATCGGCGGCAGCGGCAGCGGCAAGACAAGGTTTTTCGTAAAGCCTAATTTAATGCAGCTTCATTCTTCCTACGTCTTGACCGACCCAAAAGGCACCGTCTTAATCGAGTGCGGAAAGCTCTTGCAGCGCGGCGGCTACAAGATAAAAGTGCTGAATACGATAAACTTCAAGAAATCCATGCGATATAACCCCTTTGTGTATATCCGCAGCGAAAAGGACGTGTTAAAGGTTGTCAATACCCTTATTGTCAATACCAAAGGCGAGGGAGAAAAAAGCGCGGAAGATTTTTGGGTGAAAGCCGAGAGATTATTATATTGCGCGTTGATCGGCTACATTTGGTATGAAGCCCCCGCCGAGGAAATGAACTTTACAACGCTGCTTGAACTTATCAATGCAAGCGAAGCACGCGAGGACGACGAGGAATACCAAAGCCCCGTTGATCTGCTCTTTGCCGATTTAGAAGAACGCAGCCCCGACCATTTCGCGGTGAAGCAATATAAAAAATACAAATTGGCGGCGGGCAAGACACTCAAAAGCATTTTAATTAGCTGCGGTGCCCGGCTTGCTCCCTTCGACATCAAGGAGCTGCGGGACCTGATGGAATATGACGAACTGGAACTGGATACCCTGGGCGACCAAAAGACGGCGCTGTTTGTGATCCTTTCGGATACGGACAGCACTTTCAATTTCGTGGCCGCCCTCATGTATAGTCAGCTTTTCAATCTGCTCTGCGACAAGGCGGATGACTTCTACGGTGGGCGACTGCCCGTCCATGTCCGTCTGATCCTGGACGAGTTTGCCAACATCGGCCAGATACCGAACTTTGATAAGCTGATCGCCACCATCCGAAGCCGTGAAATATCGGCTTCTATTATTTTGCAGTCGCAGAGTCAGCTAAAGACCATCTACAAGGACGCAGCAGATACCATCGTCGGTAACTGTGACAGCACCTTGTTTTTGGGAGGCAAAGAGAAATCCACCCTCAAGGAAATTTCGGAGCTGCTGGGGAAAGAGACCATTGATCTCTATAACCAGTCCGAAAACCGGGGCAGCCAGGTTTCCCACGGCCTCAGTTATCAGAAATTAGGAAAGGAGTTGATGACCCAGGACGAATTGGCAGTGATGGACGGCGGCAAGTGTATCTTCATGCTGCGGGGCGTGCGCCCGTTCCTTTCGGACAAGTACGACCTCACCCGACACCCGAATTACAGATACACGGCCGACGCCGACCCTAAAAATGTCTTTGACATGGAACGGTACATGAAGAAGCAGCGTGCCGTGGTAAAACCCACGGACACCTTCGATGTGTACGAAATTGACGCAACAACTTAACCAAAAATCAAAAACATTTTTTAGGAGGATTATTTTATGGAATTTTTCAACAGTGCAGTTGGTGTTTTGCAGACTCTCGTAGTGGCCCTGGGCGCAGGTCTTGGTATCTGGGGCGTTATCAACCTTCTGGAAGGTTACGGTCAGGACAACCCTGCTTCCAAAAGCCAGGGTATGAAACAGTTGATGGCCGGCGGCGGTGTCGCCCTCATCGGCATCACCCTTGTACCTCTGCTCTCCGGCCTGTTCGGTTGATCGTCCGGCGGTGATCGCTTATGGGCGGCATACTCGACAAACTCGATGAATGGCTCCGAGGGCTGCTCATCGAGGGAATCACGGGAAACCTGTCGGGCATGTTCGATACGGTCAATACCAAAGTAGGCGAGATCGCCGGTGAAGTGGGACAGACGCCGCTGGCGTGGAACAGCGGCGTCTTTTCTATGATCCGAAACCTCTCTGAAATGGTGATCGTTCCAATCGCCGGGGTTATCCTGACATTCGTAATGTGTTATGAGCTGATCCAGCTTGTGACAGAGAAAAACAATCTGCACGATGTAGATACCTGGATGTTCTTCAAGTGGATTTTCAAGACCTTCTGTGCCGTTCTCATTGTGACGAACACATGGAATATCGTCATGGGTATCTTTGATGTGGGGCAAAGCGTTGTGAACAGCAGCGCAGGCGTCATCATCGGGAATACCTCCATTGATATCAGCAGCGTTATCACGGATATGGAGGCGCAGCTTGAAGCCCTGGGCACGGGAGAATTGTTCGGGCTGTGGTTCCAGTCCCTTTTCGTGGGGCTTACCATGAACGCCCTTTCCATCTGTATCATGCTTGTCATTTACGGCCGCATGATTGAGGTGTATTTGACAACTTCCGTTGGACCGATCCCGCTTGCCACTATGACGAACCGGGATTGGAGCCATACAGGACAGAACTACTTGAAATCCCTGTTTGCATTGGCGTTCCAGGCATTTCTAATCATGGTGTGCGTGGGAATCTACTCTGTTTTGGTACAGAGTATCGCCACGGACGGAAATATCTCAGGCGCGATATGGGCCTGCATGGGCTACACGGTCCTGCTGTGCTTCGCCCTGTTCAAGACCGGCAGCCTCTCTAAGAGCCTGTTCGGAGCGCATTAAGGAGGCTTGATAAATTGGCGTATGTAACCATTCCAAAGGATTTGACGAAAGTAAAATCCAAAGTGCTGTTTGGACTTACCAAACGGCAGCTTATATGTTTCGGAGCGGCGGCACTCATCGGAGTACCGCTTTTCTTTTTGCTCAGACGCACGGCCAGCAACAGCGCCGCCGCGTTCTGCATGATTATCGTCATGCTCCCGTTCTTTCTGCTCGCCATGTATGAGCGGCACGGCCAACCCCTGGAAGTGGTGGCCGGACAGGTCATCCGCTGTATGTTCCTGCGGATGAAAGAACGGCCTTACCAGACAAACAATTTCTACACAGCCCTGGAGCGGCAGGCCCAGGCGGAAAAGGAGGTGAAAGCCATTGTTCAGAAAGCGAAAGCCAGAGCCGCAGGCACGGCAGGCGGCAAAACCCACGGTAAAGCTGACCGCCGCGGAAAAACGTGAGATCAGTCGTATCCTGGAAACCGCCAGAGGCGATGGCAAGGTACATTCCGCACAGGATACCTTACCGTTCCGCCAGATGTACCCGGACGGACTGTGCAAGCTGGACGACCACACCTGGTCGAAGTGTATCGAGTTCGAGGATGTGAATTATCAGCTTGCGAAACCTGACGATCAGACGGCGATCTTTGAAGCCCTCTGTGATATGTATAACGCCCATGACGCTTCTATCGGGATGCAGCTCTCCCTTGTGAGCCGCCGCATGAACCGGGAGGATTTTGTGAAGCGTATCGAGATCGCAGCGCAAGGAGATCACTTCGACCATATCCGTGAGCTTTACACGCAAATGCTCCGCAAGCAGCTTGAACGGGGCAACAACGGTCTTATCAAAACAAAGTACCTGATCCTCACCATCGAGGCACGGGACAGCAAAACCGCAAGGGCACGGTTTTCCCGGATCGTCATGGATGCCCTCAACCATTTCAAGGTCATGGGCGCTCTGGCAAAAGAGCTTGGCGGCAAGGAATGGCTGGAAATGCTCCACGGCATCCTGCACCCGGACGGGGAGCGGTTTGCCTTTGAATGGAGCTGGCTTGCCCCTTCCGGCCTGTCGGTCCAGGATTTTGTCGCACCTTCTTCTTTCCGCTTCGGTGAAGCAAGGAAGTTCACGATGGCGGATAAATTCTGTGCCGTGTCCTTTCTGCAGATCAGCGCACCGGAAATGGATGACCGTATGCTCACCGAACTGCTGGATACGGACAGCGGGCTGCTTGTCAGCCTCCATATCCGCAGCATGGACCAGAACGAGGCGATCAAAACGGTCAAGCGGAAGATCACTGACATTGACAGTATGAAGATCGATGCGCAGAAAAAGGCGGTGCGGGAAGGTTTCGATATGGATATCATCCCAACTGACCTTGCCACCTACGCAGGCGAGGCAAAGAATATCCTCCGTGACCTGCAAAGCAGAAATGAGCGAATGTTCCTGATGACCTTCCTGGTGGTGAACTTTGCGGACAGCAGGCAAAAGCTGGAGAATGACCTTCTCCGTGCGGCAAGCGTGGCGCAGAAATATAACTGTTCCCTGGTACGGCTGGACTTTCAGCAGGAGGACGGCTTCGTGTCGGCTCTGCCCCTGGGTGTCAACCGCATTAAGATACAGCGCGGACTTACCACTTCGGCGGTGGCGGTGTTCGTTCCTTTCACCACACAGGAGATTTTCCACGGCGGTGAAGCCCTCTACTACGGGCTCAATGCCACTTCCGGCAACATGATCCTTGCCGACCGCAAAAAGCTGAAAACGCCCAACGGCATGATCTTAGGCACACCCGGCAGCGGCAAGAGTTTTTCCGCAAAGCGTTCCATCGTGGGTGTGTTTCTGAACACAAAGGACGATATCCTGATCTGCGACCCGGAGGCGGAATATTTTCCGCTGGTGAACCGTCTGGAAGGCCAGGTCATCAAAATCTCGCCTACCAGCACGCAGTATGTGAACCCTATGGATATCAACCTCAATTACAGCGAGGATGATAACCCGCTGGCGCTGAAATCCGACTTTATCCTGTCATTCTGCGAACTGGCGGCAGGCGGCCGGAACGGTCTGGAGCCGGTGGAAAAGACAGTCATCGACCGTGCCGTGCGGATCGTATACCGCCCCTATATCGCAGACCCCCGCCCGGAGAATATGCCGCTGCTGGAAGATTTGTATGACGAGATCAAACGGCAGCCGGAGCCGGAGGCACAGCGGATCGCGGCGGCACTGGAACTGTATGTGCATGGCAGCCTGAATGTTTTTAACCACCGTACCAATGTGGATATCAACAACCGTATTGTCTGCTTTGATATCAAGGAGCTGGGAAAGCAGCTCAAAAGCCTGGGTATGCTGGTGATCCAGGATCAGGTGTGGAACCGTGTTTCCCAAAACCGGGATCAGGGTAAATCCACCTGGTACTTCGTGGACGAGTTCCACCTTCTTCTGCGCGGTGAAGTTGGTTCCTGGAGCGTGGAGATTTGGAAATGTTTTCGCAAATGGGGCGGTATCCCCAAGGGGATCACGCAGAACATCAAGGACCTGCTTTCCTCCCCGGAGATCGAGAACATCTTTGAAAACAGCGATTTTGTGTACCTTCTGAACCAGGCCAGCGGAGACAGGAAAATCCTCTGCGAGCGCCTGAATATCTCCAACCAGCAGGCGGCACATATCAGCAACGCAGGCCCCGGCGAGGGGCTGATCTTCTTCGGTAATGTGATCCTGCCTTTTGTGGATGACTTCCCGAAGGACAATGAACTTTACAGCATTATGACGACAAAACTTGGTGAAACCGGGAAAGGAGAAAACGCACATGAATGATCCCCGCTATTTGCATACAGAAGAAAAACAGGAAGGTGAAACCTTCTTTGATGTGATGAACCGGCTGATTGCCAGAAGCAAGGCGGTCACGGCGGATATGGAGGCGGTTCTTGCGGAGCTGGAAAGTGAGATCGAACCGTTCCGTGCGCCGAAGGACCATGAATAAACTGACCCATGTGAGCCTGTTTTCCGGCATTGGCGGTCTGGACCTGGCGGCGGAGGCGGCGGGCTTCCGCACCGTCTGTCAATGCGAGTGGGCGGACTACCCCTATTCCGTTCTGGAACAGCACTGGCCGGAGGTGCCGAGATTCCGGGATATCACGACTTTTACGAAGGAGGCGTTTTTTGAAAAAACAGGACTTGAAACCGTTACCGTTCTCTCCGGCGGCTTTCCCTGCCAGCCCTTCTCCACCGCGGGGCAGCGAAGGGGCTTTGCGGATGAACGCTACCTGTGGCCGGAAATGTGCCGCGTTATTACCGAGCTGCGGCCCCGTTGGGTGCTTGGGGAAAATGTTGCTGGCTTCATCAATATGGGGCTCGACAAAACGATCTTTGACCTGGCAAAAGCGGGATACGCTGTTCTCCCATTCGTATTTCCGGCTTGCGGCGTCGGCGCATGGCATGAGCGCCAGCGAACTTTTATCGTCGCGGCTGATGTTTCCCACGCCCCTTGCCTCCGACAAGAACACCTGCAGGGACGCGGCCAACCTGGATGTGTACCTCTCCGACAACGGAATATTCCGCAAGGTGAACAAGAGCGGCGCGATCTGGAGCCTGAGCCTGTCGGCGGCGGTATTCTATCTGACCCCGGTGGCGTCGGACGGTTTCCGCTCGACCTTGAAGCCATCAGCCTTCGATCCGGCGAAGAAGGACGGGAACCTGTCGGCACAGATCATCTCCCAGGAACAGCCAGTGTCCGAAACGGCGGCGTTGAACCCGGATTGGGTGGAATGGCTCATGGGCTTCCCGAAAGGATGGACGGACGTATCCTCTGGGCCGCCGAACCGGAAGGAATCCCCCGCATGACCGAGCGCATGGATGACCGGGCGCTGCGGCTGAAAACATTAGGAAATGCGGTCTGCCCGCCCCAGGCCTATCCCATTTTCCGCTATATCGCCATGATCGAGAATGGCACCTGCGGCGACTTTTGCCCCTATGGAAAGGAAGGTGACTGCCTATGAGGGAACTGAAAGCGACCGATAAGATCACTCAGAAAATGACCCGTGACGGCGCGGTGTCGGAAAACCTTGCCACGGGCGAGGTGGAACATATCAGCAGCCGGGAGCCGGAAACGGAGCTGTCCGCTTCTTCGGAAGAATCCGCTGGCGCTGTGGCTGACCTTGCCCTGCGTGCGGCGGAACACCATGAGAAGAAAAGTGCACGAAAGGCGGAAAAGGCTGACACCCAGGCGGTACGGGATGGTTCTGCCGCAAGGCAGTGCCCGTCCTCCCGCCTGCAATTTACCGAGGAAGAACGTGCCGATCCCGTACTTGGAAAGTACATCGACCGTTCCGACCGTGCGGCGGACAGGCTGGACGCGGCAAAGGCCGCTATCCCCACAAAGAAAGTTCTCCGTACCGAGCGTGTTTTTGACGAGACAGCCGGAAAAGGCAAAACGCAGCTTCACTTTGAAGAAGTGGAGAAACGCCCCAATGGACGCCTGCGGCACAATCCACTTTCCCGACCGGTCCATGAGATCGTCCACGCCGCCCATGCGAAGGTGCATGAGGTGGAACAGGAAAATGTGGGTGTTGAGGCCGGACACAAGGGCGAGGTGCTGACGGAGCGTGGGATTGCCTACGGAAAAGGTAAAGTCCGTGCCGCCGTCCACCATCACCGCACAAAACCCTGGCGTGACGCGGCGAAGGCAGAGCAGGCTTCGGTCAAGGCAAACGCCGACTACCTTTACCAAAAGGCACTGCATGATGATCCTGCATTGGCGGCTTCTAACCCGGTATCCCGCTTTCTGCAGAAACAGCGGATCAAGCGGAACTATGCAAAGGAGCTGCGACAGGCAGAGAAAACCGCAAAGAACACAGCGGCCACGGCGAAAAGTGCGGCGCAGAAAGCAAAGGACGCCTTCAAGGAAACATTCCTCTACATCAAGCGCCATAGTCGGGCGGTTCTGCTGGTGATCGGCATTGGTGCCTGTGTTGCCCTGCTGTTTGGCGGGGTATCTTCCTGTTCCATGATGGCGGGCTCCGGCGTGGGCGGCGTGTTCACTTCCTCTTATCTCTCCGAGGATGCGGATATGCTGGCTGCGGAGGCGGCCTACTGCGAACTGGAGCAGGAGCTTCAATATGAACTGGACCACTATGAGGCTCTGCACCCCGGATATGACGAATACCGTTTTGATCTGGACGAGATCGAGCATGACCCTTATGTGCTGATCTCCATTCTCACGGCGTTCCATGAAGGGGTGTTCACCATCGACGAGGTTCAGGCGGAATTGCAAATGCTCTTTGAAAAGCAGTACATCCTGACGCAGACCGTGGAAGTGGAGGTGCGCTATCGGACGGAGACACGGACAGACAGCGAGGGAAATGACTATGACGTGGAAGTACCGTATAACTACTATATCTGCAAGGTGAAGCTGGAAAACTTCGACCTTTCCCATGTGCCGGTCTACATCATGGACGAGGAAACACTTTCCCTGTACGCGGTCTATATGGCAACGCTGGGAAACCGGGAAGATTTGTTCCCCGGCTCCGGCTATGTAGACAAGTACACCAAACCGCCCACCACCTATGATATTCCGCCTTCCGCACTGGAGGATGAAACCTTTGCAACGCTCATTACCGAGGCGGAGAAGTACATCGGCTATCCTTATGGTGCAACTTGTTCCCAACTGAAAAGGTTGGGCACTTGTCCAATGATTGGAGGTGAAAAGAAAGACAGGTGAACTGGTAATTCGATTGGTGGAATGATGGGGTAACGCCCTGAAACGCCAGCCTAATACTCCGACTGGCTTAAAGCGGAAACGCTATGGGTCAGAAGCTCGGTGAAGTCGGCTGAGAGTGACCGTAAGAATTGCTGGATAACAACCAGCCACACGAAAGCCGCCCAGAGGTGGGCGGTGTCACCTATAGGCCGGGGCTCTATAAAATACCTATGGTTAGAATGTGCGGAAGCACTGACGAAAACCGCGAATGTACAGGTCTAAAGGTAGGCCATATAGAAATGTATGGTGGCGTTAATTCGCCGTCAGTGTGGTTTAGTAAAAATCGTATGTATGAACGACCATGATGTGTTAAAGGCGCATCCAAGCTGACAGGACTAAAGCGGAGACCTAAGGGTATATGCACAGATAGAATTATCGGAACAAGGAAAGGTATCGGGCTTTACCATAGGGGTAAAGCAGGCAGACGAAGAAAATAAGCTGCCGAACCGGTGCTGAAAAGCAGAGGTCGGACTTACGATGAATCCCGCGAAAAAGAAGGATTCGGAGGGATGGCCTCAAGTCATTAGTCATATATGAAACAATCATTCAATCGCAGTAAGGATTCGAGTAGGACAAAAAAGTCACTCAATTCAAAAGAAGGGAGTGATGCCTTATGCCAAAAGAGAAAGCCGAAAAATCATTATGTATGAGCGGACCGCGCCATGCTGAGTATTACGGAATGCAGGAAGTGTTTGACGGTCTGTATGCGAAAAGCAGTAAAAATGAGACTTTCACAAATTTGATGAACATCATCTTAAAACGTGAAAATATCCTGCTGGCATATAGAAATATCAAGTCAAATGACGGAAGCAAAACTCCGGGAACAGATGGCGTGACATTCGATGACATCGGAAAGCTGATGCCGGATGAGGTTATTGATACAGTCCGTTTCATTACAATCGGCAGTACACATGGGTATCGTCCGAAACCTGTCCGAAGAAAAGAAATACCAAAACCTTACGACCCAACAAAAACCAGGCCGCTGGGAATCCCCTGCGCCTGGGACCGGCTGGTACAACAATGTATCAAGCAGGTCATGGAGCCGATTTGTGAAGCGAAATTCAGCGAAAACAGTTATGGATTCCGTCCAAACAGGTCTGCTGAAAATGCCATCGCAAGAGCGGAGTTCTTAATACAGAATACAAGACTGCACTATGTCGTTGAGTTTGATGTCAAAGGATTCTTTGACAATGTAGACCACAGCAAGCTGATAAAGCAGATATGGTCGCTCGGAATCAGGGACAAAAATCTCCTGTTCGTGCTGAAACGGATTCTTAAAGCACCAATACGGTTAGAAAATGGGGCAATGGAATACCCGATCAAAGGGACACCCCAAGGCGGTATTATCTCCCCGCTTCTGGCGAATATCGTGCTGAATGAATTAGACCAATGGGTTGACAGCCAATGGCAGGATAATCCGGTCACGGCAAAATACAAGACCTCCATAAACGCAAATGGCAGTATCAATAAATCCAATGCCTACAAGTTTATGCGAAGGACAAATCTAAAGGAGATGTATATTGTCCGTTACGCTGATGATTTCAGAATATTTTGCAGGACGAAAGATGAAGCGGAACGGACGATGAAGGCAGTCACACAATGGTTAATGGAACGTCTGCATTTAGAGGTTTCGCCAACAAAAACAAAGATAGTGAATGTAAAACATCGCTATTCAGAGTTCTTAGGGTTCAAGATGAAGGTGTTTCGCAGAGCAGATAAATATGTCATCAAATCTCATGTAGGTGACAAACAGCTTGAACATGCGCGTCAAAAACTGGTCACACAGGCGAAAAATATAATCCACCCAAGAAAGGAAAAACATGAGCGTGGTGAGATTTCGCTGTATAACTCAATCGTCGTGGGGCTGCAAGACTATTACAGAATAGCAACTTGTATCAGTGAAGATTGCAGTTCCCTGGGACGTTCTGTCATGACAGTGCTGACCAATGGATTAAAGGAACGCCAGGGAAGCAGACTTGTGAGAAACGGCCGAAAATTAACAGTCTTTGAATCGCAGAAATACGGAAAGTCTAAATCGCTACGCTATGTGAAAGGGACGGACGAACCAGTATATCCTATCAGCTATATCCGGCATAGCATCCCTCTAAGCCGAAAAAGGGCTATCAACTGCTACACCCCAGCGGGGCGGAAGGGATTGCACGATAATCTGAAAATCAACGTGAATCTGATGCTGGCACTTATGCGACAGCCTATAGGAAACAGGAGCGTTGAATTAGCTGATAACCGGATTTCCCTATTCTCGGCACAATACGGAAAATGTGCTGTTACGGGAATGCCATTTCTGACAACAGATGAAATACACTGCCACCACATCAAGCCGAAAAAATACGGTGGGAATGACAGCTACGAAAATCTGGTGCTGATAAATAAACTGGTACACCGGCTCGTCCATGCAGAAACGGTTGAAACGATTACTTATTACCTTGAAGTCTGCAATCTCAATAAGAAGCAAATGGAAAAGCTGAACGCTCTGCGCCTGAAAGCAGGTTTAGGAGAAATTCGGGGAACACAACCCCTAAAAACGAACAAGGTAGATTGTAATAGATTGTGAGTATGACTAACGATGGAACGCCGTGTGCGGTGAAAGTCGCATGCACGGTGTGAAGTGGGGGAAAATCCGGAGATAACATCAAAGGATTACCTATCACTATTCTGGGGCGGCAGCAATCCAAACACTTCTTTTGATTGCTCCGGCTTCGTGTCCTGGGTGCTGACGCAAAGCGGCGTCTGCAATACGGGCAGGCTGGGCGCCCAGGGGCTCTACAATATTTCCACCCCGGTATCCTCTGCCAACGCAAGACCCGGCGACCTGATCTTTTTCGTTGGCACTTACGATACACCGGGCGTTTCCCATGTGGGTATCTATGTGGGCGGCGGAAAAATGCTGCACTGCGGCGACCCCATTCAGTATGCAGATATCAACACAAGCTACTGGCAATCCCACTTTTACGCTTTCGGGCGACCGCCCTACAACTAAAAAACGATATGGAGGTAATTTGATTTATGGCAACGACACAGAAGATCCGCAATGACATTGCGAAAACCAAAGAAAAGATCGCGGAGCAGCAGAAACGCCTTCGTGCACTGGAGGCCCAACTTGCGGAGGAAGAAAATCTGGAAATCGTCCGCATGGTGAAAGCCGTGAAGATGGACAACAAGGAACTGAGTGCCTTCCTGAAAGCCTATGCCAGCGGTATGATCTCCCTGCCGGAAGGTATGCTGCAGGAGGGCAACACCGAGAATGAGGAAACGGAGGGATACGAGGATGAAGCATAACTTTATGACAAAAATGGTATCGGCTCTTTTGGCGGTGGTGCTCAGCACTGCCGCTTTTTCTGTCACCGCCTTTGCCAGCGGCGGCGAGGAAAGCACGGAGTCCGTGGCTGAACAGGAAACGGCCGGTGATGTCTCTGATCTGCTTTCCGCTCTGGCCGGCAGCCAGGTCACGGTATCCGTCACCGAGGACGGTATCCAGTTCAGTTCCGGCGAAAATGACTCCGGGGAGACCGGCACCGTCACCACGGGCGGCGGCAATCTAAATGTCCGCACTGGCGCCGGAATGGATTATACCGCCTTCACCCAGCTTCCTAACGGAACGACCGTGAAGGTGATCGGCACGGACGGCGACTGGCTGAAGGTCATCCTGCCGGAGAAAATCGGCTATGTCTATTCCGGCTACATGACGGTAAGTGACGGCGAGGCTGGCTCCGGGGAAGGTCCTTTCTCTCTGGACGCGGAAACGCTGGAAAATCTTCTGGGGATGCTGGGCGGCGGTCTGAATGGCGGTGCCGCCCTGACGCCGGACGGGAACCTTTCGCTGATCGACGATATCGGCAGCCCTACCACCAGTGGCAAACAGTTTATCACAGTGGAGACAAAGAACGGCAATGTGTTCTATCTCATTATCGACCGTGACGACGAGGGTGAGGAAACCGTGCATTTTCTGAACCAGGTGGATGAAGCCGACCTCATGGCACTCACGGAGGACGGAGAAAAGGCGGAAACGCCTATTGTCTGCACCTGTACGGAGAAGTGCCAGGCCGGAGCGGTCAATACCGCTTGCCCGGTCTGCGTAAAAAACCTTAGTGAATGTGTTGGCACAGAACAGAAAGCTGCGGAGCCCACCGAGCCGGAGAATCCGGAACCCGAAAAGAAAAGCCATACCGGGGCGATCCTGGCGGTGCTGCTGATCCTTGCAGCCGGAGGCGGCGCGGCAGTCTATTTCCTGGTGCTGAAACCGAAGCAGGGCAAGAAAGTTCCCGCTGATCTGGATGATTTCGACCTGGAGGATGAAGAAGAATATCTGACTGAGGACGAGGAAACGGAGGAAAAGAATGAGTAAACTGATTATCGCAGAAAAACCGAGTGTGGCAAAATCTATCGCATCGGCCCTGGGTGCTTCATCCAGGGCCGATGGCTTTTATGAGGGCAGCGGCCTTCTTGTGTCCTGGTGTGTAGGGCACCTGGTATCCCCGATGGATGCGGGCGGCTATGACGAGCGTTTCAAGAAATGGCGCTATGACGATCTTCCCATTCTGCCGGAGCCGTTCCGCTATGTGCTGGCACCGGGCAAGGAGGATGCTTTTGAAAATCTCCGTGCCCTGATGAACCGCCCCGATGTGGATACCATTGTCAATGCCTGTGACGCCGGGCGTGAAGGTGAGCTGATTTTCCGACTGGTGTATGAAATGACCGGATGCCGCAAGCCGATCCTTCGTCTCTGGATTTCCTCGATGGAGGACAGCGCTATCCGGGAGGGCTTTTCTGACCTGCGCCCCGGCGCCGATTATGAAGCCCTGTATCAATCTGCCCTCTGCCGCCAGAAAGCGGATTGGCTGGTGGGGATCAACGCCACGCGCCTTTTCTCCGTTCTCTATCACCGCACCTTGAATGTGGGCCGTGTTCAGACCCCCACACTGGCAATGCTGGCGGAGCGTGACGCGAAGATCACGCTGTTTCACAAGGAAAAATATCATCTGCTGCGCTTGGTGCTGGACGGAGCCGAAGCAGTGTCGGAGAAATTCACCGATCCGGCAGAGGCGGAACAGGCAGCGGCCATGTGCAAGGGTGCGGCCATCACCTGTACCTCTGTCACGAAAGAGCAGAAAAAAGAACAGCCGCCGAAGCTCTATGATCTTACCACCTTGCAGCGTGAGGCAAACCGCCTGTTCGGATACACGGCGAAGCAGACCCTTGACTACGCCCAGAGCCTCTACGAAAAGAAGCTGCTGACCTATCCCCGCACAGACAGTCGGTATCTGACCTCCGATATGGCGGAAACGGCGTCCTGCGTGATCCACCTGGCGGCAAAGCTGCCGCCCTTTGATGGCTGCACAAACTTCTTTCCACTGGTGGAGGCCATGATCTCCGACAAGGATGTATCCGACCACCACGCCATTATCCCTACAATGGAGGTTGAGAAAGCGGATATCAAGGCTCTGCCCCTGGGCGAGCGCAATTTGTTCCTTTTGGTCTGCTGCAAGCTGCTGTGTGCATCGGCGGAGCCGTATATGTATGAGGCGATCACGGCTGCTTTTGACTGCGGCGGCCATTCCTTCACCGCAAAGGGAAAACGCATCCTCTCCGAAGGCTGGCGGGAGATTGACCGCATTTTCCGTGCCTTCTTGAAGGAAAAGCCTGCGGATGGGGACGGCGGCACACTCCCGGACTTCACCGAAGGGCAGACTTTTGACGGTGCGGAGGTTTCCGTTACCGAGCATTTCACCCAGCCGCCGAAGCCCTACACCGAAGATACCCTTTTGTCTGCTATGGAGAACGCTGGCAAGGATGATATTCCCGATGAGGCGGAGCGAAAAGGTCTTGGCACGCCTGCGACCAGGGCGGCAATTATCGAAAAGCTGGTGGCAGCCGGATTTGTGGAGCGCAAGGGCAAAAACCTGATCCCCACGAAAGCCGGTATCAA
>OMFP01000646.1_pt1 | contig 14137 bp, 17 predicted proteins | sample 1674221 | NCBI WGS metagenome assembly OMFP01 (sample SAMEA103958152, study PRJEB25191) | human gut metagenome | biome: human-associated habitat [ENVO:00009003]; feature: intestine environment [ENVO:2100002]; material: feces | place: Germany | collected 2013/2015
TCCTGCTGTCATCCTGGAACCGGAACCGACAGGCGAGCAACCGGTCGTTGACCTCAACGATTCGTGCCGCTAGCTCCTTGTCGGTGAGGTTCTTCTTGACGTGAGCCAACTGACGGAGTTCCTCGAAAGTGAAAGTGACCTCATCGATTTCCTTATCGCGCACCCTTGCCGCGATGGCCATCAGCAGATCCAAGTCAAGCGCAGTGAACTTGCGCAACGCCTGAGCGTTGAACTGGTTCGAATATTTCACGATCTCGTTGGACATGATTTCACCATACCACTAATGGAGATGTTTTTTAAAAAAGTCCCCTCGGTTTCCCAAAAAGTCCACTTTAGTCTTCCCAAAAAGTCCCCTCGGTTTCCCAAAAAGTCCACTTTAAAGTTGCGAATCGCCTACTGCCAACTGCTCTCGCGGGAGTCTAAAAGATATTAAAAGATTCTTATAAAAGGGCGCTACGCGCCTGAAACAGCAACGAAAGGGTCGTCGCAGCACAGCGGGCGTTCGGGCAGCCACCAGCCTTCGAACGTGCGCGACAGCTCAAGCGTCGGCTGCGAATACTCATCGGACATGGCTACAGCATGCATCGTATTTGTACAGTGAACAAATACGCGGGAACCAAGTCAGATATTTCAGCCCAGCAAAGCGTCGGCTGAACCCAGCCCACCGCCCCGGCTTCCTGTGCGCTCAGATGGACATCTCCATGGAGATGTCCATGGACACCCTATGGATATCTCGATGGACATCTCGATGGACATCCACATGGAGATGTCCATGGACACCTCCATGGAGATGCCCATCAAATCGAAGGTAAGCAAGCTAGACGGTTCATGTACATGAACCGAACGCAGCACCTCCTGCGCCCTTCGGCGCAGGAGCAACAACCCGAGGCCGAGGAAAAAGCCGCAAGGCCGGAGTAGCAAGCGACGTGATTGGATATCCAATCACTCGATTCGCGGTGCGAATCGGCTTGCCGGGAAGACCCGTACCCCATGGTCGGCGGAGCCTCCAGACCGCTCGCGCGGCTTGTGCCACAACGGTGTTCCACTTGTGTGACCGTGGTGTTACTCTGGTATCAACTTTGCTTTGGAGGTGCTGTTTTGGAGATCTACGTGCTGCCGCGCGTGCATGAGCGGCATCCCGAGCTGTCCGTGGAGGACGTGCTTGCGGCGTTCAGGAGCGTCATGGTGGACGCCCGCAGGGACAACGGCACGTGGGTCTGCATCGGCCTCGACGGGCGCGGCAGGGACGTGGAGATGGTCTACGAGCAGCGCGGCGACCGCGCGCTCATCTACCACGCCATGACGCCGCCGACGAAGAAGACCCGAAGCGAGATAGCCCGCCTGCGCGGGGGAAGGAGCGACCGATGAGCGATTTCAGCGAACGCGACAGGGAGCTGTTGGCGATGTTCGGCATGGGCGAGGATCAGGTCAGGGACGACGTGGAGCGCATGGAGTCCGAGACCGCGGGCCACGGCATAACCGGACCCGTCCACTACGCGCTGCACATGCTCCCCGAGCACGGCGAGGAGATGGTCAGCATGACCGTCAAGCTGCCCAAGAGTCAGCTGGAGAAGGTCACGGAGACCGCCAGGCGCTACCACATCAGCCGCAGCGAGTACGTGCGCCGGCAGCTCGCCGGAGCCGTCTGACCGCCGCCGCGCGAAGACGGAACACCCGTGTGCCATCATTCGTGGCACACGGGTGTTCCCATAGGTGACACCGCGGTGTCACCATGCCGCGCGAGCGGTCTGGAGGCGCAGCCGACCATGGGGTACGGGTCTTCCCGGCAAGCCGATTCGCGGTGCGAATCGAGTGAACGTATATACGTTCACGTCACTTGCTACTCCGGCCTTGCGGCTTTTGCCTCGGCCGCACGCTCCTTGCGCGCGCGGTAGCAGCGGCTACGCACCGCGTCTTGGCTCATGCCGAAGTGCTCGGCGGTCTGCGGCCACGTATGGCCCTCGTCATCGTGGTAGGCACGGATGGATTCGCGCAACGTTGCCTGTTCGTCTATCCAGTCCTTACGGGTTTGTGAAGCCCATCGCTGAATAGTGCGCACGGAGACGTCGTACATTGCCGCCAGCTCCTTGGCGGGAAGCGGACGCTTCTTGCGAATCGTCTGAATCGTCATTGCCCCATCATCTCCTTGCCGAACAGCTCTGCCTTTTGCTTGAAGGCATTTTGAACGTTCCCTTGCTTGTCGCGTTTGTTTCCGCGACCGCCTTTGCGTCCGCGCGCGGATTGGATGGCGACGAACGTGGCGGCGTTGGCGACGGCACCGTCCCTCCACATGCGGCTTCGCGTGGTGATCCACTTGTGGATGCTCTTGGCGGTGTCGTTGACCTCGCGCACGGGCAGCGGGTCGGGGAACGAGGCGTTGATTTCGTGGCAGGTGCGGCGCACGTACTCGCGCAGCAGGTCGGAGGAGGCGGGCGTGCGGTCGGGCAGTCGGCGCACCTGACGGTAGGCGAGGGTGCGGGCCTCGTCGAACAAGGTGCAGTTGCGGCCCACGCCGACCTCGCGGGCGCGTTTGGTGCGCGTCCAGCTCTTGGGCGGCATGTCCCCGTGCTCTTCGAGCGCGGCCACGAGGTCGGGCAGGTCGTAGGTGTCCTCGCGGCACAGGTCGCTGTCCCACGCGTCGCTCAGCGGGTTCTTCATCAGCAGGCCGGAATAGCCCTCGTCGCCGTCCACGCTGCGGCGCAGCCCCTCGGTGACGGCGTGCAGGAGCTTCAGCGGTTTGAGCCGGGCCATGTCGGTGCGGGGCACGGGGTAGGTCAGCACCCAGCCCGCGTGAGCGTGCCCGTTGGCCGGGTTCTCCGCGATCCAGTTCGGCAGCATCCCACGGTGCCCCCACAGGGCCATCGCCTTGGCGTTCGCGTCGTCGATGTCCACCACGATCGTGTTCACCAGCGCCGAGGGATTCGCCTCGATGTGCTTGCATCTGAGCGCGTCGGTGCGGCTCCGGCGCACCAGCTGGCTGTAGTCGTCGTCGCAGCACAGCGGACGCCGGGGCAGCCACCAGCCCTCGAACGTGCGCGACAGCTCAAGCGTCGGCTGCGAATACTCGTCAGACATGGGCACTAGTGTACGTCGTACTTGACCACTGGTCAAGTTCGCCTAAAACCAAGTCAGATATTTCAGCCCAGCAAAGCGTCGGCTGAACCCAGCCCACCGCCCCGGCTTCCTGTGCGCTCAGATGGACATCTCCATGGAGATGTCCATGGACACCCTATGGATATCTCGATGGACATCTCGATGGACATCCACATGGAGATGTCCATGGACACCTCCATGGAGATGCCCATCAAATCGAAGGTAAGCAAGCTAGACGGTTCATGTACATGAACCGAACGCAGTACCTCCAGCGCCGAAGGGCGCTGGAGCAACAACCCGAGTGCCGAAGGCCGATGACCGGAAATGCTCCGCGCAAAAGCCGCAAGGCCGGAGTAGCAAGTGACGTGATTGGATATCCAATCACGTCACTTGCTACTCCAGTGCCGATTTCATGGTTTCTCTGCGGTGTCCTGCATGGCGTGATTTCGTTCATGCCCCGTCCTTTCCGTCGATGCGTTTGGCGGGGGTAGCCGTCCCCGTCCGCTCCAATCGTCCGTCGATTCAGCGCGCGCCGGTCTGGACACTCGGGGCTTGGGGAACGAAAAAGCCCCGCGAAAGAATCGCGGGGCCTGCTTCGCCGCCTGCTAGTCCACGTCCCAGCTACGCACCGCGCCGCCCGCGCGGACGCCGGACCCAAGCGAGGCCCTGACCGACGAACTGGCCCGGGCGCGCCGCGAACTGGCCGAGATGGACGAACAGTGGAGGACCACGCCGCCGCAGGAGGTGCTGGAGGTGCAACGCATCATCGATGTGGCATGCGAGGCGTGCCGCAAGGCCGAAAACGCCGGCCTGCTATCGCGAGGCAGGCTCCGCCGGGCCGCGGCGCGGACGGTGGCGGAGCAATCCGAGCTGCTGCGCCGGACGGCTCCGTGGCTGAAGGACGCGGCCATCCCCGGCACGTACGCCGGAGCGGCCGCGTACCGCGACGAGGCGTCTCGAATCACCTTGGACCACGTGCGCAAGCCGTTCCAAGAACGCATCGACAGGCTCAGCGGCAGACTCGCCGGCGAACGGTTCAACCAACGGTTCGCCGAGAGGCTCGAACGCAACCTGGACGCGGCCCGCACCCTGAAACCGCGCCGGCACCGCATACGGCACACGCGATAGGAACGCAAAGGGCCGGCATCCGAAGACACCGGCCCGAAATTTAGAAAGACATCCTTACCAGCGGGTAACGGATACGCCGTCGACGCCAGAGCCGTCTGCCGTGGCGATGCGCATCCACGGACCAGCTGCGACAGGGGTGTATGTAACTCCGTTGATTGCGAAGGTGATCTGTCCCGACTTATTGCCGGTCGTATAGCTGTTGCGATACGGCCAGGACCCCGTTGCCGTTCCGGTGCCTGCAAACTGCATGTCACCCAAAGTGCTCCCGCCAGCCCAGCATCCAGCATTGGAATCAGTGCATCCACGCGAGACAGTTACCGAATAATCTTCAGCCTCGCTCGGCGGCAGCACGTCCACCAATTCGCCGTTGCTGGAATCAAAGAGAATCGTTGTGCCAGGTTCGCCGACAATCATGTCCCCGCCCGACGGAGTGGTGGTAAGTTCATAGAACGACTCGTCAGTGGTTTCTTGAGCAGATGCCACCGGGACTGCCGTCGACAGGAGCGCCAGCAGAGTCATTGGAACCACTGCCATCTTCAAATGCTTGGTACGTAACATTTTTGCCCCCTTGATTAGGTATGCCAGACGTGCGTCTGACAAGGAAATTATAGCTCTTGGACCTTGGATTGAACAGACCAGTAATGCAAAGGGTTGGTGTTTGAAGACGCCGGCCCCGCATCCGAAGACGCGGGGCCACGGCCCAATCAAAGGGGATGGCGGGTAACCCATCCCGCCGGCATCGGCCATCCCCGAAAAGTCATGCATGCCCGCCTGATCGTAAGGGGGAAGTTAGCAGCGCCTCCGCCGGCGTTTCCATCTTAGCCGATACGATTGGCGTCGTCGATGGACGTCTTGTAGCAGGGACAAAAACCGACCGCCCGGCATCCGCCGGGCGACGCTGCCGCGCCAGTCGCGGCGCGGCCCGAACGAAAGGCGCAGCACATGCGCATGGGTAACAAGGGGCCGCACGGCCGGCCCTGGATATGGCTGATGGCGGTCATCGTCATCTGCCTCGCTCCCGTGATGGATCCCATCGCGGCCGACATCACCGTGACGGCCCTGGCCGTCTGGGCGATGGCATCCAGCCGCCGTTGACGGCGCAACCTGCCGCGGGTCGGAGCCCGCGGCAGGCCCCTTGTTCAGAAAAGAGTCGGCTCGATACCAGGCTCCATCCGATCATCGGGCATGGCCTGTGAATCATGGCTGCGTCTGGCCACCTCGAATGGTGTCAGACCATCGTGGGCCGCCTTATACGCATCCAGTTCAGCCCTGGCTCGTTCCGCCGCAAGTTCACGCTCTGTACGTTCTTCCGCGGCCTTTCTGCGCTCCTGGACACGTTCCTCTGCCTGCACTGCACGTTCCGCATCTTTTATCTGCGCGTCCACTGTGCGAGCAGACGCATGTTCCGCGATGCACGTCTGTGCCACAGTCGGCACTGAGGTCTGTGACGGCCACAACGTCACATACTCACGCCCGCAGGTAATACGAGCCGCCGGATACACCTCCAGCACCTCAGCGACGGCCTGTTTGAAGTTTCTGCGAAACTGGTTCATGGCCGAATCGCTGCCGAACTGGTCATATAGTTTCTGCCACTTGATACTCACACGGTCGTGCATGTTGTAGTAGCGCTTGGTCAGCCACCAATACACATCCAATGCCATCGGGCTTTTGATCTTGGCCACCGTGGGTAGGTCGACCGGCACAGGACTGTCTTGAAGCATGCGCACGTACTCTTTGGACAGTGTCACCCAATTATCGGCTTTCTCCCCACGCTTGAGTGGCTTCGTTTCGTTCAGCCAGTCGATGTGCACGCGGGGAGCCACCACGAACGCCGCCATGTCCGTCTGATTCGGGTCGGTCAGATTGAGAATCTGATACGTGCAGCGGAACAGTCGTTCGAATTGCGGCTTGATAACCTTGAGCTGACGACCACCGACATTGACGTTCAACAGTCTAAGAAAGTCACGGAACGACGAACCGAGGTTCAACGTGCGCGTTTCGGGATTCCAGCAGTCATCACCGGTTTTGATCATCGTGCACGCCCACAGTTCGAACAAACGAGGGTACTTGCCGTACGGCAAACAGTCCGCGCCACAAATGAAATGCACCTCAAGCGAACCATTGCGCTTGACAATCTCGTGCATCTCCTGGCGCCGATACGGCAAAGATACCTGAGCTGCGATCTTGGAGATGAACGCATGTGACATCCAAGGGTCATCACTGGGTACAACTAGCTCTTTAGAATCAGTCATGTAATCACGACTCACTTTCGTGGTTTCCAAGCTCCTGGAGATTGCCGTCTCGCGGGAGCATTTCCTATCTGTGTACTTTGGACACATGTTAGCATGGTGTGTCCAAAGTACACAGATTTTGTGTTTAAAGTACACAGATTTTGTGTGTACTTTGGACACAGATGAGGGGCTTTAAACACAAAATGAGGGGCTTTAAACACAAAATGAGGGGCTTTAAACACACGCATACCCTCTCAGCCCTTGTGGGAGTAGGGCTGAGAGGGTGTCCCAGATAGACAGATATACAGATACTTAGAAAATCGAATTCAAAAAAGTGTGTCCAAAGTACACAGATTTTGTGTTTAAAGTACACTTTCCGTCATCTCCTTGAATTCCCCTTTTGGGTTCTTTTTTAGCTGCTTAGCCCTTGCGGCAGTAGGGCTGAGCGGAACCTGAAACAGTTATAAAAGGATTTAAAAAGGGCCTGCGGCCTAAGGATCGGGAAAATCATTGGTCGGAGTCGTCGCTGAAGCGCGGCTGTGCCGGCCTGTAATGCTGGTTCAGGGCCTGACCGAGCTCGTCGATGTGAGCGAGCAGGATTCCGGCGGTTTCCGGCTCCGAGCCCTCGACGTCCGCTATGAGCTGCCGCCGTGTCCGTGCGATGCGTTGCAGGTATTCCATGGACTCCACCCTATCCGTCCGAATCAGATCCCGTAGGAGGACGTTCCGGACTCGCCGGCCGGGGCGTCGGGCTCCGGACCCGGCAGCGTGACGCCGGCGTCACGCGCCCACACCCGCAGCTCGTCGGCGTGGGCGCCGAGCGCGCCCAGGAGCCGCCGCCGGTTCCCCTCGTCGCCCCAGACCTCCTCGTCATAGCCCAACACGCCGTCGCTGGCCAGAATGCCGCCCAACTGGATGAGCAGGTGCGTCCTGCGCCTCCTCGACCTCGATCTGCAAATCGGCGTGACGGATTTCCATGGTGGCCTCCCTAAGTGCTGTGTTCGCGTTTCAACGTTTAGCGTCAGTCGAACAGTGGCACATCCACAAGGCTGTTGGACGCGCTTCCATGGCCTGCCACGTTGCGCGCGTCCGTCCGGCAGGCCATGCACCGTTCGGCCGGCAGGGAGCCGTCCAGGTGCCCTCTCGCGGCCGCCACGTCGAAATCCCCGGTCCACCAGACCTCGCCCCAGCCCCTGACCTCCACCAGGTGCGGCGAGACGGACTCCAGCGATCTTCTGGCCGTGTCCTCCCGCACGGACCGGCTCAGGTCCACGCGCGGAGCTCCCTTGCCGCCGGGCACCCTCTCCGGATCGAACTCAAACTCGAAGCCCACCAGCTGTGATCGTCCTCGTCCGGCGGCCACTTTTGCGAACTTGCGATGCACTTTTAAGTTCATCAGAGGCTTCAGCTCATCCTCAATCGGCTTGATAACCCTGCTGTTTATGTGCGAAATTCGATATGAATCTGGGATATCGAGCAAACGGCGAAATTCCGCCAAACTGACCTTCCATACTCCCGTCTGCCTGAACTGCTTCAGACGGCGATACGTCTCCTTCGCGTAGCTGGACTTCAAGGCCGTGAACTCGGCCAATTCGAAGCGCGTGAACTGCGACGAGAGGTCGTTGAGCAGGAACGAGAAGCGCGGGTTGACCGCGACCAATAGTTTCCTGGTCTTCCAATCGGTCTCGAAGCCGGAAAACAGCGTGAACTGCACCGTCCTGCTGTCATCCTGGAACCGGAACCGACAGGCGAGCAACCGGTCGTTGACCTCGACGATTCGTGCCGCCAGCTCCTTGTCGGTGAGGTTCTTCTTGACGTGAGCCAACCGGCGGAGTTCCTCGAAAGTGAAAGTGACCTCATCGATTTCCTTATCTCGCACCCTTGCCGCGATGGCCATCAGCAGATCCAGGTCAAGCGCCGTGAAGCGGCGTAATGCCTGAGCGTTGAACTGGTTCGAATATCTGACGATCTCGTTGGACATGGTTCCACCGTACCACAAAAAGAAACATAAATAAATTTTGTGTCCTTAATCTCCCATTTTGTGTCCTCAATAATTCCCTTTTTGTGTCCTTAATCTCCCATTTTGTGTCCTTTAATAGCCCGATTCCCTTACTGCCGTAAGGCCTCCCGGGGGGTTTAAAAGATATATAAAAGTTTTTATAAAAGGGCGCAAGCGCCAAAAAAGAAAAAAAATCACCTCAGATCAAGCACCAGAGGACAGCACAGAGACACCTCCATGACCGGACAAACCGAATCAGTCGAACAGCGGCACGTCCACGGCCCTGGCCGCGTCCGGACTAGTACAAAGTTTATTTATTTACTAGTTCGCTCCCCTTTTGTACTAAGTTCGCTCCCCTTTTGTACTAAGTACCGTCCGAAACCCGTTGGGAGAGTAGGGCTGCGGAGGGCCTAAAAGAATGTAAAAAGATTTTAAAAGATTTAAAAAGGGCGCACGGCGCCTTTTTTCGGACGCCAGATCAGGCCATCGGAGGGCGTCTGGGCGGTCCTGCGTTCGGGGTTGACCGGCTCGTATGAGGGCGGCTGGTATCCGTCCGGCCCGTGGTTCTCCCATGGGTCGTCGTCCTCGCCGTCCCTTTTGCGCCATTCCTCGCTCAGCGCCTCGTAGACGAGGTCCTGGAGGTTCCAGTTCATGCCATCGCTGGTCCTGACGTTGTGTTCCAGGGCCTTGGCGACGGTGGCCCTGAGGTCCTCGCGGCTGGCGTAGTTGTCCATCAAGTCGGTGGAGCACGTGGCTTCCACCAGGGAGCCGAGCTGCACGAGGCGGGCGATGTGTTCCTTGGCCCTCTCGTCACCTCCCTCGAAGCCGGCGGCCGACTCGGCCATCGCGCCGACCTCGATCAGGCGCTTGGTTCGGGCCTTGCGTTCGCGTTCCCTGCGCCGCGCCTTGAGGTCGTCCTCGCGGGCCTTGAGCTGGGCCTGCCTCTCCTGCAGGGACTTGATCTGCTCATCCAGGCTCTTCACCATCGAAACGGCTCCTTACATGGTCTGCATCATCCGTATGGTGATATGATTCTACCAGCAAGGAAATCCCTAATCAAAGATTAGGGCGCACTTACATGCAACCGGAGGTTGCATTTTCCGTAAGCGCGCCCTCCGGGGGCCACGGGCGTTGCCCTTTGGATTCCCACCCTTCCGGGGGAGCCTCCCGGCAGGCCCGGGGGTGCTCGCCGCACCCCTGGGAACCCCTTGCCGCAGGGCCGAGGCCCCGCACCCCGCCGCCCGCGCCGATCACGAAAGGAGCCGAAGCCGATGGCGATCTACCATCTGTCCGTCTCCAACGTGAGCCGCGCGAGCGGTTCCAAGGCCACGGCCACGCTCTCGTACATCAGCGGCAGGCGGGTGCATGACGAGCGTCGCGGCGAGACCTACGACTACGGGCGCAAGGAGCGCGTGCTGCGCGTCGGCACCCTGCTGCCGGAGGGCGCGCCGGCCGAGTACGCCGACCCCGCCGTGCTGTTCAACGCGGTCGAGCTGCACGAGACCGGCCGGACGGCGAGGCCGGCCAAGAAGATCGTCGTGGCCCTGCCGCGCGAGTTCACCCCCAGGCAGCGCGTGCAGGCGCTGGAGGAGTACATCCGCGAGAACCTGAACGCGGACGGCTACGCGGCCACCTACGCCATCCACGACGACGGGCGGGGCAACAACCCGCACGCGCACATCCTCGTCGCCAACCGGCAGATCGACCCGGCCACGGGCGGCTGGGCCCGGCTCAAGCAGCGCATGGAGTACGTGCTGGACGAGCGGGGCGAGCGGGTTCCGCTGATCGACCCCGAGACCGGCAGGCAGAAGACCGACAAGCGGGGCCGCAGGCAGTGGAAGCGCACGAGCGTGTCCCTGAACCCGCTCGACCGGAAGGCCAAGCTCAAGGCCCTGCGCGAGTCCTGGGCGAACACCTGCAACGCGCGGCTGGACGAGACCGCGAGAATCGACCACAGGAGCCTCGAAGACCAGGGCAGCGACCTCGAACCCACCATCCACGAGGGATACGCCGCCAGGGCCATCGAACGGGCCGGAGGCGTCAGCGAGAGGTGCCAGACCAACCGTGAGATCAGGCGCAGCAACGGCCTGCTGACCGCCGTCCGCGCCGAACTCGGACGGATATTCGACCGCCTGGGCGAGCTGTTCGCCGCCAAGATCGGGCGGCTGCGCCGACGCCAGGCGCGGCCGGAACCGGCCGAGCCGAACTGGCGCTACTTCGAGGGCGACGCGCGCCGCCAGCTCGAAGCCGACAAGGCCGACCACACGGCCGCGATCCGCGGAAAACTCATGGACGCGAGGGCCGACGTGGGGAACCGGGAGGAGTGGTGGAGGAGCCACGGCACCGAGGAGCACGAGGCCGCCAAGCAGATCATCGACGTGGCGCGGGCGGCCTCGCGCGAGGCCAGGGACGCGAACGTCTTCAAGCGCGGCAGGCTGCTGCGGAACGCCGAACAGGTGGCCGGGGAGCAGTCCGAGAGGCTGCGCGGGGCGGTGCCGTGGCTCGAAGACGCCGACATCCCGGCCGACTGGGACCAGGCCAACAGGTTCCGCATGAGGACCACCAAGGCCATCTACGACCACGACATGCAGCCGAGGACCAGGCTCGTGGCCGAACTGGAGAGGCGGCTCGAACAGGCCGAACGGGCCGAGAGCGAACGGCCAAGCCCCGAACAGGTGAAGGCCCTCGCACTGCGTATGGCCGAACAACGCGCGCAGGCGGAGAACCCGACGCAGGACACGAAACGGCCCGCACCGTCCGGCGACGAGCCGCTGGACCTCAGCGAGCCCGAGGACTGGGGAGAGGCCAGCCCGTTCGAATCACGCCAGGCCCCCAGGACCAAGGCCGACCTGCTCAGGGAGATCAGGCAGCGCGCAGACAGGCGCACAGGCCAGCGGGAGGCCGAACAGCGGCAGATCGACCCATGGCAGGCGCAACCGCCCCAGAGGCGCGGACACGGCCGCTAGAACAGCCTTCCGGCGTTCCGCGCATGATGTTCGCGGTTGCGCTCGTCATAGGCGCACACCGGGCACGAAACGGGATCGACGGCCCCCTCCAGATGGGCGCGCGCCTGACCCACGTCGAACAGCTCCGACGTCATCCACACGTTGCCCCAGCCCCTGACCTCGATCCACCGGGCCTCCACGTCCTCACGCGGGCTCTCCCGCCGTTCCGCGGGCCTCGCCGGGGCCTCGCGACGCCTACGGCGCTCCACGGCCCTGGCCTGCGCCACCGTGGGCACGCTCGTCCGGTTCGGGAACACCGTCACCCGCTGCGGCCCCAACGTGATCCTGCACGGATACACCTCCACGACCTCGGCCACAGCATCCTTGAAATTCTGCTTGAACTTCCACAGCTCTTTGGTATCGCTGCCGAACTGCCGGTAAAGCTGCTGCCAGGTGATCGTGACCGGCTCGTGCAGGTTGTAGACGCGCTTGGTCAGCCACCAGTACACGTCGATGGCCATCGGCTTGCGGAGCCTGGCGATCACCTTGAGATCAACCGGCACGGGATGATCCCGCAACATGTCCACGTATCGCTGACTCAATTGCACCCAGTTTTCGAACAGGCCGTGCGACTGTGGTTCGTTCCGCAGCCAATCGATCTGGTATTTCTCCGCGACCGTGAAGTTCACGCCCTGGCTGGTGTTCTCGGTGTTGTTACTGATGATGTACACGCATTTGAACAACCTCTCCAGCTGGGGCTTGATGGACTTAAGCTGCCGGCCACCGACCTGCACGCCGATGAGGCGCAGGAACTCGCGGAACGTGGTGCCCAGATGCAGCGTGTTCGTCTCCGGGTCGAAGCACGGGTCGTTCGTTTTGATCATCGTGCACGCCCACAACTCGAACAGGCGCGGATACTTGCCGTACGGCAAACAGTCCGCGCCACAAATGAAATGCACCTCAAGCGAACCATTGCGCTTGACAATCTCGTGCATCTCCTGGCGCCGATACGGCAAAGATACCTGAGCTGCGATCTTCGAGATGAAGCCGTGAGACATCCACGGCTCGTCCTCCGGGAGCGTCAAATCCTTGGAACGGGTATCATCATCCATTGCTAATCACGGTCCTTTCGTGGTTGCCACGCCCCCGGAGATTGCCGTCTCGCGGGGGCATTTTCATGCCAAAATCCAGTGTGTACTTTAAGTAGGAGTATAGCATGAAGCCCGTGTACTTTAGGTAGACAGAGGGGCTTTAGGTAGGTTTTGAGGGGCTTTAGCCACCATTTGAGGGGCTTTAGGTAGGCGAATGTGCCCTCAGCCCTTGTGGGAGTAGGGCTGAGCGGGGGTCCCAGCTAGACAGGTATACAGATACTTATAGGCGAAGAAGAAAAAACAACGGAACCCGAGAATGAAAACGTCAAGATTTAAACAGGACGTCTTTATTCTTCCCAAAAAGTCGTCTTTATTCTTCCCAAAAAGTCGTCTTTATCTCCCAAAAAGTCGTCTTTAATCCCCTCTCAGCCCTTACGGGAGTAGGTCTGAGAGGTAGTCCCCCGTATACGCGTAGACGCTTACTAGAGAATCAATCAAAAACATGAAGTGCTTTTCCCACCTTTTGGAGGGACTTTAGGGACAAAATGGTGCAAAGGTGTATGTAGCTCCCCTTTTGTACTAGGTTCGCTCCCCTTTTGTACTAAGTAGCACCCTCTGAGCCCAGTGTTTCCAAGGGCTGCGAGGGGCCTAAAAGAATGTAAAAAGATTAGTCAGATCAGGCTGTCGGAGGGCGTTTGGGACAACGTTTAGCGTCAGTCGAACAGTGGAATCTCGCCGGGTAGATGCTTCGATTTCTCCGCCGCCTCGTCCTCGCGCTCCTTGCGAGCCCTGTAGCAGCGTTGACGCACGGCACCCTGGCTCATGTTGAAATGCTCGGCGGTCTGCGGCCATGTATGGCCCTCGTCATCGTGATATGAGCGGACTGCTTCGCGCATAGCGGCTTGTTCATCAATCCAATCCTCGCGCTTCATTGCCACCCAGCTCTGAATGGTGCGCGTGGAGACGCCGTATGCTTCAGCTAATTCACGTGCAGACACCGGGCGCTTCTTCCTCAAAGTCGTCCTTACCATTCCAGTGCCTCCTTCATGACCTGCTGATATTTGTTCTCACCGTGTTTGTGTCCTCGTGCGGATTGGATGGCGATGAATGTGGCTGCGTTGGCAATGGCACCGTCGCGCCACATGCGGCTGCGGGTGACGATCCATTTGTGGATGCTCTTGGCGATGTCCTCGACCTCACGCGCGTGCAGCGGATCGGGGAACAGCGAGACGTTGAGTTCGTGGCAGGTGCGACGCACGTATAGGCGCAATGCCTCGCTGCTGGCCTCCGAACGGTCGGGCAGCCGCCGCACGTAGCGGTAGGCGAGCGTGCGGGCCTTGTCGAAGAGCGTGCAGTTGCGTCCCAGCCCCTGCGTGCGGGCGCGCTTGGTGCGCTTCCAGCTGACGGGCGGCATGTCCCCGTGTTCCTGGAGCGACTGCACGAGCTGTTCCAGGTCGTAGGTGTCCCACTCGATGATGTCCGACGCCCACGCCGGATGCTCGGGGTTCTTCATCAGAAGTCCCGAATAGCCCATGTCCCCGTCGCAGGAGCGGCGCAGTCCCTCCGTGGTGGCGTGCAGGAGCTTCAACGGCTTGAGACGCGCCAGATCGGTTCTGGGCACCGGAAAGGTGAGCACCCAGCCCGCGTGAG
>OMFP01000651.1_pt1 | contig 14093 bp, 13 predicted proteins | sample 1674221 | NCBI WGS metagenome assembly OMFP01 (sample SAMEA103958152, study PRJEB25191) | human gut metagenome | biome: human-associated habitat [ENVO:00009003]; feature: intestine environment [ENVO:2100002]; material: feces | place: Germany | collected 2013/2015
TGATTTTGTCGCCGAAACTTATTTTGCCAATCATCCGAATCCGGAAATCAGCAGGTTGGCAGGTTTGCCTACAGGTGACCAGGAGGTATCTACGGCTAGTCTGCAGATGAAGATGAGCGCCGATAAGCTCCGTCAGTTTGTCTTTAAAGACATCTTGAGCTTCCGTACTCATTATATTGCTCAGCGTATTATTGAGGTACAGCAGGAGTTTGCCAGGAATCCGACCAATCGTGAACTGCTGCAGGAGTTTATGAAACTCAAGCAGATGAACACGCTTCTGGCGAGCCAGGCAAACAATATCTTCAATTAACCGGAGCCTCTGTCTTGTGAGGGAGAAACTCTGTAAAGAAGTATTAGAGATTTAAAAGGAGAAATGCTATATGATTTATTTTCACTGGATATATCTGTTGCTTTATGTCGTGATAACCGTTCCGGCTATCATCACCGTTTTGATGGACAATCGTCAGCCCGCCAAGACGATGGCATGGATATTGGTCTTCTTCTTCATCCCCTTTGTGGGTATCATCTTCTATTTCTTCTTCGGACAGAATACCCGCAAGGAACGGCTTATCAGCGACCGCAGCATGGACCAGCTCACCAAGCGCTCCATGCTCGAGTTCGTAGAGCAGGAGAATCTTCACCTGCCAGACAGCAATAAACCGCTGATGAATCTCTTTGCCAACCAGAGTTGGGCGCTGCCTTTTAAAGATAATCAGGTGGATATTTATACCGATGGCTACGACTTCTTCCTTACCTTATTATATAATATAGGACAGGCAAAGCATCATATTCATCTCGATACCTATATCTTCGAAGCCGATGCCTTGGGATATCTGATAGCCGATGCCTTGATTGATAAGGCGGAGCAGGGAGTAGAGGTGCGACTGATTTATGATGATGTAGGCTGCTGGAAGGTGAAGGAAGAATTCTTTGAACGTATGCGTGATGCAGGCATTGATGTACATTCGTTCATGCCAGTCCGCTTTCCGGCTTTTACAAGTAAGGTAAACTATCGTAACCACCGCAAACTCTGTGTCATAGATGGTAAAGTGGGCTTTATCGGCGGCATGAATATAGCTCTGCGCTATGTGAAGGGTGATAAGAAACAGGCTTGGCGCGATACGCATCTCCGTATTGAGGGCGGTGGTGTTTACGCCATTCAGAGAGCCTTTCTGGTAGACTGGTATTTCGTAGACCGTACGTTGGTTACCAATCGCCAGTATTATCCGCCGGTCAGTGTGCATATCCACAACAATTGTCTCGTACAGATAGTTACGGGCAGTCCTATCAGTCCTTGGCCTGATATCATGCAGGGCTATGTCCGCATCCTGCTTCAGGCCCGGAAGTATGTGTATATGGAAACGCCTTATTTCCTGCCAACTGAACCCGTATTGTTTGCCATGCGAACAGCAGCTCTGGCGGGTGTGGATATCCGTCTGATGTTGCCTCGTCATGCTGATGCCAAACTGGTAGAGTGGGCATCACGTTCGTATGTGATGGAGGCGATAGAGGCTGGCGTAAAGGTTTATCTCTATACGGCAGGCTTTAATCATAGTAAATTGCTGGTGAGTGATGATAATCTCTGTACGATAGGCAGTACGAATATCGATTTCCGAAGTTTTGAGAATAATTTCGAAGCGAATGCATTCTTCTTTGATGAGGGGATGGCACAGCGCGTGAAGGCTGTCTATCTGCGGGATGAGGCGAAGAGTATCCTGGTAGATGATGTATCTTATTTCGTAAAACGTCCGTTTCTGCAGCGTCTTTTCGAGAGTACGGTAAGATTACTCTCGCCGCTGTTATAACGAATAAATCCCCGTTTGCATCTTGTCTGGTGCAAACGGGGATTTTTTTTATCTGAATATTGAGAAGTTTACGCTTCCGTAACTTCTGTGTTCCAGAAATCGTGGATGCTCGGAGAAATCATAGTCTTTACCATGCTCAAAGACGAAGATGCCTCCTTCGTTGAGATAGTCGCCATTCAGAACAAGGTCTGGAATCTGCGGCAACTCCTTCAGGGCGTATGGAGGATCGGCAAAGATAAAGTCAAACTTCTGCTTGCAGGTCTTCAGAAAACGGAATACATCACCACGAATCAGAATATCTTTGTCTTCGCCCAACTTCTGAAAACATTGGCGTATGAAGTTGGCATGATCGCGGTCAGCCTCTACGCTGATTACCCGGCTGCAGCCTCGTGATACCAGTTCGAGCGAAATGCTGCCCGTACCGGCAAAAAGGTCGAGGGCAGAGGTATCTTCGAAATCAATATATCCCTGCAGAACATTAAAGATGTTCTCCTTTGCAAAATCTGTTGTCGGACGCGCCTTAAACGAACGTGGAATGTCGAAATGGCGTCCCTTATATTGTCCTGTTATGATTCTCATTTGTTTTAATGTTGAATATTAAATGTTGAATGTTAAATGTTGAATGTTGAGTGGGGCTAGCGCCTTTTTGTCAACGCACTTTACTTACTTAAGTACAGCGCCATCAAATCGAATGGCAGACCTTTAATCTCTGTGATGGGCGCACGGTTGAATTCGGCGGAAGGATTCAGAATGAAGGTCTTCTTGATATAGAGTTTCGTGTTGTAGAGGAACCAATCCTTATCAGGAACATTGCCTGCTACATGCAACTCATCCTGCATCTGGTTGAATCCTAACTGCTTCCATACATAGAGAATGAAATAGAGGGCATCCTTGGCATGCTCGGCATTGAACGAGTTGAAGAATTTGAAACGGTTCTTCTCGAAACCGAAAACGTCCAGTTTCTTGTCGTGGAAATAAACATAGAGTTTGCGGTGAATGCCGGTGAAACTGCGATGATGCAGATAGTGCCACATCGGTTGCATGATAGGTGTGAAGCGGACATCCTTGAAGTTGTCCTTGTTGATAGGGAATACCGCTACCGCATTCAGTTCCGGCTGCACTCTGTAGAGAATGGCATCGCTGTTATGACTGTTGAAGGCATGCTGATAGAGCACATCGATATCCTCTTCATGAAATTCTTCGATAGGAACCAGCAGGATAGGCGAATCGAGATATACGCGTACCTTCTGGTATCCCCGCTGCAGGAGAGTACTCTCCTTGAAAGCCTGACGCAAGTTGGCTGCCATCGAAACACCACTCTTTACAGTATAAGGTTCATAGATGAGCTGATGCTCAGCTTCACGGTCAACTACCGAAAAACTGAGGGTGTTTCTGCTCACGCGGATGGTGAGTCGTGCTTGCTGAATGTTGTTACCTTTTATTTGCATATCTGTTACCAATTACCTGCGTTGTTATTATCTGTCGTTAAATCGCCTATCTTGAGTCCGGGATAGTTGCCGGCATAGTTGGCCTCCTCTATCTTCTGCTGGATGGAACCTTCATCGAGTCCGTCGAGGAAGGTTTCATAACCGGCCCCACATTCCATCACCGGAATCTGCTTACCGCTTTTTCCTACGATAACCGTGGCAGCAAGTGTAAACTTCTTACCGTCGGCATAGGGAATGTATTGGGCATCTTCCTGTAAGAATTTGCCTTTTACCAGTGTCGGGAAATCGCCTGTATATACGCCGTGTTTCGCCTTGTATTTCTCTTCAGCCTGACGTATCTGCATCAGTTTCTCCTTCACCTCTGCTTCTCTGCTAGCCATAGCTTTCTGGAAGCGGATGGGCTGGCTCACACTCAGAATACAGAGTAGCATCATGATGATGACGCATGCTCCCAAAATATAATTATTCTTTATTCTTTTTCTCATTTCAAAAAGTATTATTACTTTTGCACAGCAAATAGGTGCAGTAAATTTTCTGCAAAGATACTAAAAGTTTTCGAAATATGAACATTGAAGAGTTAAAATATCAGATATTACAGCAATTTGGCTTTCCGCCAACCCCAGAACAGGCTCAAGCGCTTGATGTTTTCGTGCAGTTTATGACGGATAGTAATCCTCATGCTGTGATGATTCTCCGGGGTAGTGCGGGTACCGGTAAGACATCGCTTTCGGGTGCTGTCGTCCGTACGCTCCGTGCTGTTCGCCAGAAGGTGATGCTCCTTGCTCCTACGGGTAGGGCGGCTAAGGTCTTCTCTCTGAACAGCGGGATGCCTGCCTATACCATTCATCGCCGCATCTATCGCGAAAAGGCGTTTGCCGGAGTGGATGGACAGTTCAATCTCAATGATAATCTCTATACTGATACGCTTTTTATGGTGGATGAGGCTTCAATGATTGCCAATCTGGGATTGGGCGGAACCACCTTTGGCAGCGGTTGTCTGCTAGATGATCTGGTTCATTTTGTGTATCAGGGACGTAACGACCGACTTTTGCTGATTGGCGATAAGGCACAGTTGCCTCCTGTTGGTGAGGAAGAATCACCAGCTCTTTCTGCTGCGATGCTCCAGGGGTATGGACTGTCGGTTTATGAGTGCGATTTGAACGAAGTAGTCCGCCAGAGTCAGCAGTCGGGTATTCTCTTTAATGCTACTCGTATCCGCCAGATGATTACCCACGATGACATTACCCAACTGCCTAAAATCCGTTTCTCCGGTTTCTCGGATATCAGGGAGATGCCGGGCGCAGAACTCATCGAGGCACTTGGCGACAGCTATCATCATGTAGGACTTGACGATACCATTGTTGTGACTCGTAGCAACAAGCGCGCCAACATCTTCAACCAGGGCATCCGCAACATGGTGCTTGATAGGGAAGAGGAACTCGAGAGTGGCGACATGCTGATGATTGTGAAGAACAATTATTATTGGATGGAGGAAGAAAGAAAGAAGATAAAGGAAAGGCAATTAAGTGAAGAACGAAAAGTGAAGAGTGAAAAATTTAATACTTTAGCTAATCATACAGTTCAAAGTAACGAAGTTCCAAGTCATGAGATTCCTGCTTTCCTGGCTAATGGCGATAGGGCGAAGGTGATGAAGGTGAGCCGTCGCATCGACCTCTACGGCTTTCATTTTGCCACCCTTCTGTTGAAATTTCCCGATTATGATAATTATGAACTGGAGGCTACGGTATTGCTGGATACCTTGACGAGTGAGGCTCCTGCTTTGACCCATGATCAGCAAGAGCAGCTTTTCCATAAGATAGAGGAGGATTATCAGGACATACCACTGAAGGCAGACCGTATGAAGGCAATCCGGCAAGACCCGTATTTCAATGCTCTGCAAGTGAAGTTTGCCTATGCCGTTACCTGTCATAAAGCGCAGGGCGGACAGTGGTCGCATGTTTATGTAGACCAGGGCTATATGACGGATGATATGCTTACTCCCGATTATATCCACTGGCTCTATACTGCTTTCACCCGTGCCACCGAAATGCTATATCTGGTGAATTGGCCAAATACGCAGATAGAAGGATGAAGATAACAAAAAGAGGGTGTGTCATAAGTCTGTGACACACCCTCTTTGTTTAGAAATGAGGTTACTCTAGACCATCGTCACCGCTTCCTTCGCTAGGATTTGTTGGGGTGGTAGTGCTGCTGTCGCCATTGTCACCCTTGTTAGAACCCTCGTTTGGTTTGTTCTTGTCGATGACACCGTCGTTGTAGAGGATGCCGTTGGCACCTTGCTCCACACTGCCATCGCTCTTCACGTCACCTACATACACAGAGTTGCTCACGCTTGAGTTTTGCACAGAGGCAAAGGCGATGTAGCAGGAGAGAAGGTCGTCAGACCAATCGACAGGGAGTTTCAACACAGTTTTGCAATCTATACGACTCGCATCTTCGGTGGTGAATACTGCCTCGCCCTTTGTGAAATTGTAGACGAGAGGCATGGCGAAATCGTCGATGCTGGCGTGGCTCTCGTCAGAGTTGTCCTCCCAGGAAAAGGTCGCCACGTTGCTTGCCACTTTCACCGTGCAGAAACGGCCCGGCATCAAGGAGCCGCTACTCACCAATACCTTGCTAGGGTCGATACCAAAGGCGGGATACTTGCCTGCCATGCAGTTGCGCACGGTGTGGCTCATGGCCGCATTGGTGGCTGTCTGGTGCTGGGTGTAGTTGCGGAAACCCACTTTCAAATAGGCTGTCATCACTTTGACAAACTTCTGTGCCATACCAAACTTGATGCGCTGTGACATCTGTTTCTCGGTACGAGGGTTCTTGATACTCTGGGCCTTGCCACGCATGTAAGCCATGCCCTTCCAACTACCACCAACTACTGTTCCTACGGTTCCATTGAATCCACCAAGGATACCTTGTTTAATTTTTCCCATAATCTTGTTCCTTTCTTTAATATTAAATTGTTAAACACTAAATGAATTCTATCTTTATCCCCTCAAAACTAAGTTTCTCGGAGCATGTATAGACTTGGTACGGAGCAGGTACGGAGAGGGTACGGAGCAAGTCTTGTCGCCGTTGAGCTAAATCATGGTCCGTAGCCCTCGTTTCCTAACCACATTGCAAAGATACTACTTTTTTCAGCACTTTCCAAGCATCGGTAGGAGGCTGCGCTCGTCTGCGTTTTGTTGCTTAACCTTCTCATATTCGCCGTTTCCTGTTCGTTTGCATAGACCGTGCTTGTTGACATATTCGCCTACATATTTCTCGGCTGTGCGCTGAGGAATGCCAAGCTTTTTTCCGATAGAAAGAACCGTTTGGCGATTGAACTTGTCGGGAAGGTTCTCGAAGAGTCTTTCGCTCTTAGGGCTTAGTTTGATTCCCAATGTTCCGTCTTCCTCCTTGTTTGGCATAAGCGTGGCAAAGATTTTTGCGGCGTGCTGCATCAGTGTGTCGGCGATGGTTATGGCATTGTCCAAGTCTTCGTCTCGGCAAATAATGGAGGTTGTTGCATTCTCAGAGATGGAGGTTGTGGGACTTTCGGAAAGCGTTTCCTCCAATCTTGCGATACTCAAAACCATGGCGATGCGGAAGGTGCTCAGTCCCAGTCGGTAGATGCTTGCCACAAAGTCTCTGCCCAACATGTTCTTGTATTCCTCCACTAGGCTGTCGAAGTATTTGTTGAATTGCTCACCTTGTGCATCAGTCAGTTCAAACAGAATGTCATTCGAGTAGGACTGACCAGTCTTTGGCTTCATGCTTTTGCTAGCAACCAAATGCTGATGGATGCGGAACACACGCTTGCCGATGGCTTCCATTTCCTCATCGATGGTGCGCTTAGCCTTGCTGAACACGTTGTGCCATTTGGCAGGAATATCCACCTTCATAAAGAGAAAGCGGGAGAAAAGTCCGTTCTCTGGTGAAGGGATGAGGTTGTTCACCTGTCCTGGTGTACCTGTGAGATAGACCGTCCATTTAGGGTTGTGAATCTCCACGTGCTCGTTCTCCTTGCGACGTCGATAGGTGATGTCCTCATGATGGAAACCCTTGCGCAGACCATCGGAGAAATTGCCATAGTCGCTCTTGAGGGTGTTGGCGAGCGAATCAGCCTCAGTCTCGAAGGTGATCCCTTGGTCGTGGTTGTCGTGGAGGGCTTGGTAGATAGCGGTAGAGGAACAGTTGGCTGGTATCAACATTGAGCGATAAGGCGGTTCCTTGGGCATAGGCATGGCAACGGACTTCTTGTTGCCCAAGGCACGCAGGTCGGCGAGTTGCTGTTGGTAATCGTCCACCTCCAGTTTATTGGCCTCACGTATTTCTTGCTCTATAGGACTCACCAGCTTGAGGCAAGCAGAGGTTCGTCCTTTGCCGCTGGCAGCGTTTGCCACGAGGAAGGTGAAGAGGTTAGGATATACTCGCATGTCATCATAGATGGCGAAGACCTCTGGGAAGGCTCCGCTCAGAATGGTGATGGAGGCAAGCAAGAGCATGTCTTTCTCGGTAGGTGTCTTGCCCAGAGTTGTGATGTCCTTGAAGATTGGGGGCAAGTTGGTGGCTACTTTGTCGCTGAAGGTTGGCAGAGGGATGGGTTCTTCTGTGTTTGCGTCATTTGCAGAGTTTGCAAGGTTTGCATCATTTGCAATGTTTGTAGAGATTGCGTTTTTTGTGCTGTTAGCAACTCCCATGGTAATGTTAACCCCTGCTTCCTTGGCATAACCGAAGAAAGAAGCAATGCTGATGCCAGAATGGTTGCTGTTGGAATTGAGTCGCTTGATACAGTCGTCATAGAGTTTGTCGCATTCCTTGTGGTTGTAATCGGCATAGAATCGACTGATGTCGTGGAAGAAGCTTCTGCCTTCCTCGCCCATTTCGAGCGAGATACCAAAGGCGATGTTGCGCCAACGGTTATAGCCTGCGGTGATGTCGATACCCATCTCCACGATACGATTGGTCACTGTGCGGATTTGTTCCGCAGTATTGATGTTAGCCCATTGCTTTGGGCTGAATGATTTATTTGTTGTCATAATTGTAATCTCCTTATACTTTTGATGTTTTTAATAACGTTATGATGCCATTTGAAGGCATTTGAATTGGCTTTCCCTTCGGCCGCCGAACGCTGTTTCTTCACTCTTCGTTCTTCACTTAAAAAGGGCATATGAGTGGGTTCACGTAACAATGTCGGTCGTAGGGTAGGAAACAGGCTCGGCTCACGTTTTTGCAAGCAGGGTCAATGTCCACTCCATAGTTGAATCGAATGTAGTTTTGCAGAGCAAGAAACCAAGTAGCATGGTCAGCCTCTTGCAAGTCTATTGCTACGATGAGCTTCAGTCCATCCCCCGAAGGACTGCGGAAGGCCAGTTCCAGTTCGAAGTTTTTCTTCATCACCTCATCGTGTATGAATTGCTGCTTGAGGTCTTCCACCTGTTCGTAGCCGATGTGGTCGATGTCGATGCAGAGCAGACTGGAGTGCTGGATGAGACCTTGGTCGTTGCGACTGCTGAAGGTGCCGCTTGCCAGGATGTAGTCAAACTCCTTTGCCTTGAAAGCCTTGCGCTCTTTCTCGTCGGCAATGCCACGGAGCGTGTCCGTGGCTTGCTTGTAGAGCAGAGGGTTGGTGATGTAAGTCCAAAGATGGTAGATGCTCACACGGTTGTGGCTCAACACGTTAGAGATGGGATGTCGGTAATACTGCATCCGATGCTCGTGGAGTTGGTCAATGGTCATTGGCATGGTGTGCCTCCTTCCTTTGCTGGTTGCTCGACCTTTGGCATAACCTTGTCTTTTGGCATAGGCTTCACTCTGCTGTCTCTGTAGGATTCCTCCAAGAGTTGTTGCAGGTCGCTTTCCTTGTAGTAGCATCTTCCGCCCATCTTGGCGAAAGGCAGCTTGCCGTTGGAACGGAGCGTCTGCAAGGTACGCTGACTGATGTGAAACATCTCCATCACCTCATAGTTGTCGTGCCACTGGTCGAGTGGGGTGAGGGTAGGAGCTTGCACGGCTTGTGTAGACTGCACACTTTGCACGTTTTGCAAACCTTGCAAACTTTGCAAAGGCTGCAAGGTTAGTGTTGTGGCTGGTTGTGAGTCTTGTATGCCTGTGTCTTCTTTTTTGTACGTGCCATACTGTGCTTCAGGCATCATACTGTTTATTATGTCTTTTTTGTTCATTTTCCGAACCCTAACGATGTGACGTATGGATTCGGTTGCAAAAGAACTTGGTCTATCTTGGGCGACGAAGAAATGTATTCTGGTCTGTTTTGGCCTATTTTGGTCTGGTTGGTCTAAATAGGTCTAGCTCTAAGATTTTTACGGAAAACTAAAATTTTTAAAGAAATTCTCAAAAAAGTTTGGTAGATTCGAGAGAAAGTTGTATATTTGCAGCACAAGAACCCGCCAAGCCTCTTTTTAATGCTTAAATCGGCGGGTCGTTTTATTTTTGTATGTAAATTATGATATGCAGTACAATAAACAATATACAGCCCCATCAGAGCTATTAAGAATAATGGAAGGTAGAGGTTTGGATTGTTCGGATGTATCTGATGCCGAAGCTTTGCTAAAATCAATAGGTTATTACCGATTGAGTGGCTATTTGTACCCTTTTCTTAAAATTCCTAAGGAAGAGCATCTCTTTAAGGTAAAAAGCAGTTTGGGTAAGGCAATCCAACTTTATGACTTTGATAGGGATTTGCGTTTGTTGATATTTAACCAGATTGAGCGTATAGAGATAGCTGTAAGAAGTGCAATTGTTAATATATCGTGTGCAGAGACTAACGATGTGTTTTGGATGACTAACTCTTCTTGCTTTGCTCATCTTGACAAATTTTCTAAGACAAAATCACTGATAGATAAGGAACTACAGAATACACGTGAGGATTTTATAAATCATTTCAATCATGTTTACGACAATCCTTACCCTCCATCGTGGATGATTTCAGAAATCATTCCTTTAGGTGTATTGACGAGAATATAGCTAGTAACCAGCTACGTAAGAAAATAGCAAGATATTTTGGCTTGACAGTTCCTGTTTTTATTTCTTGGATGACTATAATAACATTGACAAGAAATACTTGTTGCCATCATGCGCGCCTTTGGAACAGATATTTGTCTTTGCGTGCATTGGCAATGAATCGACCAAGCTTTCCGTGGGTGTCAAATGATGTCGTGCAAGGAAAGGTGTTCTTTACCCTTTGTATATTGAAGCATTTTATAGATGTGGTCTATCCTCGAAATTCTTTCAAGCAGGATTTAGTAGAGCTATTAAAGAAGTATCCAATTGTTGATACCAAAGCAATGGGGTTTCCTGAAAAGTGGCAAGAGCAACAGTTGTGGCAATAGCTGTACTATGTGTGAAACAAGTACGGCTATTGCACCTCATTTTTTATATTGGCATATTCTTGCTCTATGTCACCTGAGTATTGATACGGTTTCAGCGACTTGGAATTACGGTTTATTGCAAGTCTGTATTTCTTAAATGCTTCACCGTTTTGCCCCATGACAACCTTGGTGCAAAATTGGTCGTATGCAGTAAGTGTATATCCTGTCTCATATTTGTCCTTTATCCATGAGAAAAAGCCTAGATAGTCGAGCATGGCTGCGGCATGAGCAGGAGCATCAAGCATCTGCTCTATTAGCTTTATAGCTTTTTCTTTTCTTCGATTATCATTGTTGGAGTCAAGGGCGACAATCTTTGGCATTTTCAAGAATTCATATTGTGTAGTGTCCTCTAAGAATCTTTCTGCCTTGTTTAGAGGGCGTTTTTCTTTTTGTTGGTTCTCTTCTGTTGCCACAAGGGCGTCCTTGTGTCGTATGACGATATTCTCCTCTTGGATTTTATCTTTCTCATTTTGATATTTGTCAAATTCTTCTTCCGTTGGAAAGACTCCTTTCCATAGGAAAACGAAATCTCCAAAGTCATCGTCAAAGTCAAGGTTACCTTGGGTATATAACAGGGGAGAGAATGTTAGGATTAAACTGAAGTATAGTTCTGTGAGCATATTTTGTAGTAATACAGCGACGTTTTTATTCTTGCCAGCTTTACATGAATCTATCTCTTTGCTATAGTCTTTGATGGTGGTCATAAGGCTTTTTATCTCTGGTCGGACAAACCGATCGTCTTTCATAATGGAATGTAGTTCCACCAAAGCCCAAATGGTGCGTCGCTTTTCCAAGTCGAGAATGGTCTTGTACATTCTTAGTGTTGGAGTTGAAATTTCTGGGCATGTCATAATGTCTGACAATACAGCTTTATACACTCTCGTATATGAATCTATCTGTGTGGAGCGATTCAAGCAGCTTATAGTATTTCTCTGCTCTCGGTCTTTGTGATATATCTCCTTTACTTGGGTCAGACTATCAAGTGCGTTGATGATGTCTTTCTCCAGTTCTAGCAAATTGCCTCTTTCCTTAGTATGGCGCAAAAGGCGCATCAACAGAGACTGCTTCTCGAATGAAACAGTCTCTGTGATAAGGTTGGGGCGAAGCTCGCCCCTTAGTATTGATTCTGTGATGGGTAAAATCATAGCATCCAAAGATTATTTTTTCCAAACTCAGTTAATTGCCCATTCGGGAAATGTGGTACAAACTTAGCGACCAGTGCTGCATACGCAATGGTGATAGGCATACTTCGCATGGAAACAGATTTCCAGTTGATGCGAGTGGTCTGATAGGTCAAGGTGACAATCTCCTTGACGTCTTGTTCTGTCAATTCCTTTTTGTTCCGTCTTCCTGGCATGATGGAAATCTTGACAGGGAACGGTCTGAGAAACGGCATTTTTTCACCAAATCCACCATATCTCTCATTGTTGTATAAGAGGTATTCGTGGCAACCTTTACGAGTGCGGAGATGTATGTATGTGCCGCTTACTGGCATCAGCACGTTGGTGCACGATCGAAAGCCATTAAGTCCTCATTGTCCGTCTCTGTGACATGGATTACAATGACAGGACAACTAACTTGACAGGTTCGCAAGGCATCCTCTATGATGTCAGACTCTTCACGATTCAGCTTCTTGTGATAATAGATGATGAGGCGTGAGGGGTGCTTGAACTTTCCGTAGAAGTTCAATATAGCCTTGATAAGGGTGGCTCTCAACTCTTCGAAGTTGCCTTTGAGACAAGCATCAAAGTTGTGTAACTCTCCCTCTTTGTCGAGGCATACTGCTGATCCGATATATTGTTGGTTGATGCCATGCTCTCTGTAAGCACCGATTCCTACAATCATATCATTCTCTTGGCTAGGATAGGCTATCTTCCATGCTTTGCCCCCTTCTTTGCCGGCTATAGCTGCTGCGATGTTGGGCACCATATAATTGATAAAACTGTTCTCATCCACTCTCTTTTTGTGAATCACTTGTGAGCCAATGTTATATTTCATCAAGAGATACTTCATGTCGTAATAGAGGTGGTAATGAGGTGATGAGACATCATCTCTGTCTACGTCTGAAATGATGATAGCAAAGTATTTCTTGTCGTGCTCGAAGTTCATCGCCGTAAGATGGTTCTCTAGTTCCGCCAAAGCATGCTCGTCGTCAGAGAACATAAAGTTCATGCCATTTGCCCAGGCATGATTGCCCATCCATATCGTATGGTATAGATAATTGTTTGTGTCGATGTCATCTGGTGACAGGCGGTTTTTGGGAGCATTCTTGGAATCCTTTCCTTGTTGGAAAATGTAGTACAGACGCCAAAGGGTAAAATTCTGAGAACGTGGACAGATAAAGAAATGTCGATGTTCTGTAGGACGCTCTGCAGCTCCAAATCTCTTGAAGCAGTAGCCTGGACTAACATTTGTCTGGTTGTTGCCAAATCTCAGCATTTTGGCTTTTTCCTCGACGATGTTGATTTTCTCTTCAGCCAGTTGAATGAAGTGGGCGTTGTTGGGCAAATCCACTCCTACGCTTTCAGTGAAAGCTGGAATGTTTATCCATTTGGATATGAAATTTCTTATGCCGTTATATTTAGTAACATATTTGTTGCCATCTCGATGGTAGTGAGTAGGGATTTTGAGTCCGCTCTTGATGCTGTGGTTTACGATGGGGTATATTTTCCCATTTGTAGCCTCCATGTGGTGTTGTCCTATTTCTGATTTCTTCAGAATCATAGTTCCTGCGATGACACGAAATTGCTCATCTTGCAGGGACTGCAAGAGGTAAATAGGTGTTTTCCCGACAAGGGATTTGCTTCCTTGTGTAATATCTAGTTGCCAACCATCCTTTATCTGGTCATTGTATCTTATGGTCAAGCCATATCGCTGGTATGTCCAGTAATTGGTACCCTCGTCCGCTTCCTTGATGTAAACTTCTATGCCACCAATGAAATCCTTCTTGCAAGGACAACCATATTGTCGAAAGTAGCGAATGATTTTTCTATATAGGTATGCCTTGGTCAAGCGAATGTCTTCCTCCGTGTTGAGGTTGTCAAGAATTAGTTCTTTTAGGGAGTTTTTCGTATCCTTCAAGTTGGCTTCTAATTCATCTTCCCAGACAGGGAAGTATACCTCGTCTATGTTTTCAGGAGCATTGAGTTTTTTCCAAATAAGTGTGTCTCGCAATTTGCTGAAATGAACGCTCCCGCTCTTGATAGATTTTTGGAGGTTAGTGCATAGACCTCCTACACCAGCGAAAAGACTGATGGCTGTAGGCTCTTTCTTTACTTTTATAGCGAATGAATTGATTTCCATCCTTTTCTCTTTTTAAAATTTGATACTTGTCCTAGTTTGCCAGAGGCATCCTTAGACGTTTTTATTTTCGCAAAGTTACGGAAAATAGTTGAGATAAACCTTAATTCCGCAACACTTTAGTTTAACATTATTTATAATATCCTGAGCAACAA
>OMFP01000660.1_pt1 | contig 13985 bp, 10 predicted proteins | sample 1674221 | NCBI WGS metagenome assembly OMFP01 (sample SAMEA103958152, study PRJEB25191) | human gut metagenome | biome: human-associated habitat [ENVO:00009003]; feature: intestine environment [ENVO:2100002]; material: feces | place: Germany | collected 2013/2015
ATGAGGCCGCAGCCAAGGCCCTGAAAGAGCAGGGCTTTCAAAAGCTGCCCGACCTTTACGCCCTGAAAGCCGAGTATAAGCTATTGGCCGAGCAGAAAGACCAGCTGCAACAGCAGTACACCGAAGCCAAACGCCAGATGCAGGAGTATGGCATTATCAAGCAGAATGTGGACGGCATCCTACGGACAACACCGGGAAAGGAGCAGATGCAGGAACGGTAAATCTGCACAAAATATTGTTCGGATTTTTGAATCCAAAACGCTTAGACCGGGTGGCGTTTCCACCCGAAATCATGTAAAATAGACTTAGACAACGAAAGCGAGGAACCCTCTATGGCAGAAGTGAACGATAACAGCTCCATCCAGCTTTTTGAAGATCAGAAAATCCGTACTGCATGGGATGCAGAAAAGGAAGAATGGTATTTTTCGATTATTGATGTTATCTCCGTTTTAACAGATACCGCTAATCCGCGGCGATATTGGAGCGACCTGAAACGTAAGCTGAAAATTGAGGGTGCAGTTGAAGTGTACGAAAAAATCGTACAGTTGAAATTGCTGTCCCCGGATGGAAAGAAAAGACTGACGGATGTTGCCAGCACAGAACAACTTTTGCGTATCATCCAGTCAATCCCATCTCCGAAAGCTGAGCCGTTCAAGGCATGGCTGGCAATGGTAGGCAAAGAACGCATCGAGGAAACAATCGACCCGGAGCAAGCTATTGACCGTGCGCTTGATACCTATTTGAAGAAAGGCTACTCCGAAGAATGGATTCACCAGCGGCTTTTGGCAATCCGCATCCGCAACGAACTAACGGACGAATGGAAGAAGCGCGGAGTGCAAAAGGGCAAGGAGTACGCTATCCTGACCGATGAAATCTCCCGCGCATGGTCTGGCATGACCACAGGACAGTATAAGCGGCTGAAAGGTCTGACGAAAGAAAATCTCCGGGATAACATGACCGACTTGGAGCTTGTTCTGACCATGTTGGCCGAAGCCTCCACCACGGATATTTCCAAGACTGCAAAACCGCAGACCTTTGAAGAAAACAAGCAGGTTGCCAAACGCGGCGGCAAGGTGGCCGGCATTGCGCGGCAGGCTCTTGAAGCGGAAACCAGCAAACCCGTTATCACGGAAAAGAATGCGTTTGACTTCCAGCAGCTTGTGACTGACATTGTAGAAGATGCCGCCGAACTGCCGGAAAATCCCACCGAGAAAAAAGATAAAGACTGATACATGAAAAATAGCCGGACACAGCAACCCCAAGGCCACCGTGTCCGGCTATTTCTGTGTTGACAATGACACATTACTTTGATTGAAAATAATGTGTGGTTGTCAAGCTGGCAGTATTATTCACCCGTAAAATCAAACCCCTGTCCGTCAAAGTCGGCATCGGTCATGCGCTCCAACTTTGCAATGGTCCCATTCGCCAGCCGCCGCATTTCCGTGTCCATGTCCGGCAGGGCGGCCATCAGCCGTGCCATCGTCCGGCGGCGGTCGGAAGTATGGTACATACAGATCAAATTTTCTTCTTCCACGCTGAAATTCATGGTCAGACCTCCATTTCGTGTTGTTTGCTGCGGGCCGCTGCCTTTGTCGGGCTGGCGGTCTGTTTCGTTTCGGAAAGCTGCTTGCGGACGGAAGCACGGGGCTTGCGGATACCCCTGTCCCGATTTTCGTTTTTGTTAACCAGCGCGTAGATGCCGAAATGGTCTTTTACGCTGGAAAGGTGCAGGGATTTGTACGGCAGCATGGCAATCAGCCGATCCGTGTCCCGGCTGGATGCCAGTTTGGTGAAGTAGGGCGATACCTCCACCATGAAATGATTCTTGTCCGGGCTGTTGGGAGCAGCCAGACGCTTCATATCGGCTACGATACGCTGTGCCTCGGCCTCGATCAGCCCGGTGTGCAATGCCGCAAGGTGTTCTTTGAAATCACCGGGCTGTGCAGATTCCCGACTGCGCTGCTCCTGCCGGATGGCCGTTTGCAGAAGTTCCGGGTCACGGGTCTGCATTTCATGCCGCACGAACTCCCCGAAATATTTATCCGGGCGGCTGTCGAAATGCTCTTTCGGGCCAATCTCCCGCATCCCGCTTTCGTAGATCAGGCGATTGGCGCCCACGGGCAGAGCGGCATCCCGGATATGCTGGAAATGCTGCTGGTAGTCCAGTTCATACAGATTGCCTTGCACGGTTCCGTTGGCCGCACCGGTCAACTCCACCGCATAGGCAAGAATCCTGTCATGGGTCTGTTCGCCGCAGAATTTCCATGTGTTGTAGGCTTGCGTGTCTTTGAGCAGCACGTCCCGTTCCCGGAAGCAGAATGTTCCAGAGGGCCGGGACAGCCACAACAGCAGCTTATCTTCCGGCTGGTCGCTGCGGGCGGCCTCCCGCAGCATTTTGATGTCAAAGGCAAAATCGCTCTGATAGTATGCGGTGTTCTGGTGCATAATGGCTTCCAGCGCAGCAATCACATCCATATTTTCAAATTTTTGCACGGCTTATACCTCCAATTCCTTTGTCTTTTCCCGTGGCGGCGATTGCTTGCTCTGCTCCTTTTTCGCAGCGTCCAGCTGTGCCCGGATGGACGGCTTTTTCGGCTTGGCTGCGCGGGACTTTTTGGCTTTCGGTGCCTTTTCCTCGGCCTTGACTGCGGCGGCAAGGTCCGTCAGTGAGATTTGTTCTCCGGCCTTTGCTTTGGCCTCCAATTCGCCCAGAGAGGGCGCATTGTTCAGCACGCCATCAATCATATTTTCGTTTTGTTCGGTGGAAAGTTCTGCGGTGCGCAGCGGATTTTCCCGCAAGAACTCCGGCACCTGCTGGAAGCCCACACTGTCGCAGTAGTGGGCGGTGTACTGCCCGTTCAGATGAAGCACCACCACATCCGAAACGGACAGTGAATGTCCCTTGAAGTCTGCCGGATGGTCCACATTGAACGTGCGGTAGATGTCCTCTAAGGTGGTGCCAGCAGTCAGCGGCGCGGCGTACACCTCCATATAGTTTGCCTTGTCCACAGTCCGGCCAGCAGCCTGCAGGCGGTCGTAAGGTTCAAAACGGTAAACGCGGGTGGAATCCTCATTGCGCAGCTGGTAGATGGAAAAGCTGTCCTGCTGCGGTGCCTCAAAACCTGCCGCCGCGTATTCCTCTACGGTCATTCCGGCAGCGGCCGCTTCCTGCGCGATCTCGGCCTGCACCTGTGCCTTGTAATCCTGCAAGCTCTGGTCGAAGTCGGCCAGCTTGGGCGGTTCCGGCAAGTTATACTGGCCTTGGTTGAGCAGCGGGCGGCAGTCCTGCACATAGGCCACAACAGTGTTGTAATAGGCAGCCTGTTCCGGCGAAATGTTCTGTCCCTCCCGCAAAGCGGCGGTGGCTGCCTGCTCCATAGCGGAAAGGTTGCAATGCTGTTTGAGGTACGGGATAAACTCGGTCAGCACCATTTCCCGCTCTGCCTTGTCCTGTTCCCATGCTTCCGGGCCCTTGTTGTGCAGGACAAAATTTTTCCAGTTCTCGTCTTTGGCGTAGTATTCGTGGTAGCTCTGGATGTGCTGAATCAGAGAGCCGTCCCCGTCACCAAAATCCTGCCGCCCCTCGTAGTTATCGGGCTGGCCGTTCAGGGTAAAATCAATACGGAACGCGGTCTTGTCGTACCAGCCACCATCGTAACCATCTTTTTCCCGGTCCGTGTGCTGGGCAGTGTCCAGTTCTTCAAAAACACGATTTGCCACGGATAGCGGCATAGTTTCGCCGTCCTGCAGCTTGTCGCTTTCGCTCCACAGAATCGTGACCGTAGGCTCTGCGGCGGGGTCTGGAATTTTAACGGGTGCGGGAATTTCATTGGCCTTTTCCGCCGCCTCTCGGAACGCTGTCAGCTTATCGCCCAACAGAACTTCCGATACCGGGGCTGTCTGCCCCAGCAGATTAAGTGCTTCCTGTCCGGCATCCGGCAGAGTCAGACCGGGCGCGTCTAGCTGGCCTCCGTCCAGAGCCTTTTTGTCCGCATCATACAGTGTATAGTCATAGCCGGAATCGCAGGTCTGGATGAACAGCGTATTGCCATTATCCAGTGCAAATGCGGCCTCCTGTGCAGCGGAAAGATTCGCTTCCCGTTGCTGGCGCAGTTCTGCCAGATGTTCGTCCAGCGCAGAGATCAACTCATGGGCCGCGCTGCGGATAATTTCCAGAGAGGCTTTCAGTTCGGCCAGTTCCCGGCCAGAACTCCACCCGGCCACATAGCCAAAGGAATACTCGGATGTGTCCAGCCCGTAGTGCTGGCAGACGGCATAGGCCACACTTTCGGCCTGCACCTCGCGGGTGCGGCTGTCCGGGCGGCTGGTCTGTTCCGGGTCGTTGGGTTCGATGGCGTGCAGCTTGGCATGGGCAATTTCGTGGATAGCCGTCTTGATGGTTTGCAGCTGGCTCATGCCCTCTTGGATGGCAATGCGGTTGTCGAGCAGATGAAAGTACCCATGCGCCCCGCCCTCGATGTCCTCAAACCCGATGGGTACCGGGGATGCCTGCTCCAATGCCTTGAAAAAATCTTGGTAGTCCTGTACGCTGCCGGAAAGTTCATTCACCGCGATAGAGGGCAGCGGTTCGCCCTCGGTCTGGCTGACATCGAACACGGAAACCACCTTAAAGGCCGGAATCTGCACCGTTTTTTCCTCAGTCAGCGGCTTGCCGTCTTTGTCCAAAACGGGCTTGCCCTGTTCGTCCAGTTTTTCCGTTTTCTGCTTGACCTTGTAGGGCGCGGGAGCAAGAATCTTGATGCCTTTTTCGCCTTTCTTTACGGTACGGTGGAATGTGTCTTTCCACTTGTTGAAGCCCGCCACCAGCTGTCCGCCCTGCATGGCGATCAGCAAGGTGTTGTTGAAGCTGTAATTGTGAAATTTTGCCATCGTGGTGAGGTAAGCTTTGTAGCGGTCACTGTCGAACAACTGCTGAATGCCCGTTTCCAGCCGGTCCGTGATTTCTTTCATGCGCTCTACGCTGTCTTTGCCGTTTAGGATAATGGGAATAACTTTCTGCGGTTCTGTTTCAGGCTGAACAGGCGGCGGGATATTGGCTGCATCCCGCATGACTTCCGGCGCAGGAAAAGACAGTACCCGGTATTCCTCTGGCACAGGCTGGCCCTCGTGGACTTTCTGCCACGCATCCCCGCTTTTGACAAGGTAGCCATACTCGGTAAATACGCCCTGCTCCTGCTGGGCCACATAACGGCCAAACTGCGCCGTGTCGATGCCGCCTTTCCATTCTTCCGGCATATCCACCATGCCGGAACGGTTCAGATAGTAGTCACCCAGCTGGGCAGGCCCGCGTACATCCGGCAGATGCACATAGTAGTCCACGTTTTCGGGAAAGTCGGTGATTCTCCCGATGCTGGAAAACTCACTCTGCGGGGTTTGCAGGGCGGCGTTCAACTCTGCGCGTTCCCCGGCAGAAAGCGTTTCCAGCCGTGCGGCAAGAAAGTTCAGCTCGTCCACATTGGATGCCAGCACCATGTTGTAGGGAATCGCAATACGTTTTTCTTCCTCAGCAAAGTAGCCGGAAATGAAAAGGCCCTGCGGATTATCGGACGAAATGTCGATTTGCCGCAGAGCCGCTTGTACCTGTTCGGTTGTAGTGGGCAGGTCCAGCCAGACGCCATCCCTGCCTTGCTGCTGCCGATTTTGCAGCTGGATGGAAAATAATTCGCTCATTTGATCACACTCCTTTTTTGCTATCCTACGGATAGAGAGAGCCGGTTATGGCAAAATGAATGCTTCACCTTACCATAACCGGCCCTCGTATTTTTGCCTTACTCTTTGCGCTCTACCCGGTAATTGACGTACTTGCCTCCCGTATCTGCTAGAAGCACCGTTGCATCATAGGTTTTGCCTGTTTTCTCGGAGTAGAGGCCCTTGACCTTTGCCTTACCGTTTTTGAGCAGAGCGGCGGCGATCTTCGGGGTGAACGCCTTTTTTCGCTGCTCAAAGAAGCGGTCATTCTTCCACATTACGAACTGACAGCCACGATTTCCGCAGTAGAAGTTTTTCTTGCCCTCGTAGACGTTTTCACCACACCGGGGACACTTGCCGATGATAACCCGTTCCGACTGGAACAGGTTTTGTTTGTCCGCGCTGATGCAGGAGTAGGTCTTGACCAGCTGACGCACCTGCGCTTCAATTTCGGCCATGAACTCGTCCGGGTCTGCATTGCCCTTGGCAATCTCGATCAGACGGTTTTCCCATTCAGCAGTCAGAGCGGGAAAGGTCAGGCTTTCCGGCAGAACCACCGCCAGATTGATGCCGTCCTTGGTGGGGACAAGCTGTTTGCCCTTGCGCTGCACAAAGCCCATTTGCACCAGCTTTTCCAAAATCGCAGCACGGGTGGCGGGTGTACCCAGTCCTTTGCGCTCTGCTTCTTCCGACATATCCTCGGCCCCGGCCCGCTCCATTGCCGATAGGAGCGTATCTTCGGTGTAGGCTTTCGGCGGGGATGTGAAGTGTTCCGAAATATCAGCCATCACAGAAAAACTCTGCCCCTTGGCCAGTTCCGGCAGGGTGTTCAAAACTTCTTCCTCGGTATCGGCTTTCAGAGTGGAGCGGAACCGCTGGTCGATCTCTTTCCAGCCGGGGACAAGCACCGTCTTTCCCTTGGCGGTGAACTCATTCCTGGCGCAGGAGAACACAGCGGTCACGGTTTCGTACTCGTGGGGTGCGGCCACCGCACAGAGCAGTTTGGAGCAGACAAGGTTCATCAGCTTGCACTCACTTTCCGCAAGGCCGGTGAAGCCCTGTTTTACAAATTCGGCCGTGGGAAGGATGGCGTGGTGGTCCGATACCTTTTTGCTGTTCAGTACCCGGCCCACTTCCGCAGTCAGCGCAAGTCCTTGGGCAAAGGGAAGCAGCCCCAGCAGATCAGACACAAGATGTTGTACCGTCTGGCCCATGTCCTCGGTCAGATATTGGCTGTCCGTGCGGGGATAGGTCAGCAGTTTCTTTTCGTAAAGCTGCTGGGCATAATCAAGGGTCTGCTTTGCCGTGAAGCCGAACAGGCGGTTTGCCTCCCGCTGCAAGGTGGTCAGGTCATAGAGCTTGGGCGGCTGTTCTGTCTTTTTCTCTCGCCGAATGGACGTGCAGACTGCATTTGCACCTGTGCATTTTTCTTTGAGAGAATTTGCGGTTTCTGCATCCGCAATGCGTCCGCTGTCCGCCTTTATGCTGCCGGACTGGATGCCGACTGTGTAATACTTTTCTTTCTGGAAACGCAGGATTTTTGCGTCCCGGTCCACCAGCATTTTCAGTGTGGGGGTCTGCACCCGGCCCACCGTCAGGGTCTTGTGATACAGCACCGAAAACAGCCGTGTTGCGTTGATGCCCACCAGCCAATCCGCCTTTGCGCGGCAGAGGGCCGATTGGTACAGCGCATCGTAGTCCGAATCCGGGCGCAGGTTTGCAAAGCCCTCCCGGATGGCGGAATCCTCCATTGAGGAAATCCAGAGCCGCTTCATGGGCTTCTGGCAGCCCGCCAGCTCATAGACGCTGCGGAAGATCAGCTCCCCCTCGCGTCCGGCGTCGCAGGCGTTTACCACTTCGGTCACATCCGGGGCGTTCATCAGCTGCTTCAGCACATCAAACTGTTTCTTCTTGTCCTTGCTCACCACCATCTGCCAGGGTTCCGGCAGAATGGGCAGATCGTCATAGCGCCACTTGGCGTAGTCCGGGTTATAAGCGTCGGCGTCGGCCAGACCAGCCAGATGGCCCACACACCAGCTGACCCGCCAGCCGCCGCCCTCCAGATAGCCGTCCTTGCGGGCGGTGGCCCCAATCACGGCGGCCAGACTTTGGGCAACGGACGGTTTCTCAGCGATCACCAGCTTCATGGTTTTTCATCCTCCTTTCCCGCAGCCATGCGGTCAGCTGCCGGTGGCAGAATCCCACGCAGGGCTGACCGTCACGGTAATTTCCGCAGCCATAACAGGGGTGGCCGGGAGATAAAGTAGGAGGACGGGAAGTTTCCTTCCCGCCCTCCGGCCTGCGTGTCATCATGCGTTCATAGGGACTGTCTGTGAAACGGGTCATTTCACACTGTCCTCATCATCTTCTTCTGTGCTGCCCCCGTCAGCATCCGGTTCTTCCGACTCCTCATCCTCGGTTTCCCATTCCTCGGAATCTTCCTCTCCATAATCATAATCGTCCAGATTGTCATTGCCCTTGCTCTTAGGCTTATTCTTAACGAGCTTCAAGTAGGCAACTACGCCACCGCCTCCCAGCAGAGCCAGCAAAAGGACTATCGCAGCTGGGTTCAATCCGGCAGGCTTCTCTTTTTCCGGCTCCGATGTTTCTGCCGGAGGTTCCGGTGCTTTGCCCGTACATTTACTCTTATCAGTTGCGCAGACCGGGCAGGCCGTATTGACTGCCCCTGCTTCACATTTTGTTGAACAGCTGCATACCGCAGGCATCTCCTCTTTGGTTTTTCCATCTTCCATCAGCGCCGCAAGGTCTGCATCGTCCACCTGATTCAGAAAGTGAACAGCAGTCTCCTTGTCCTCATTCGCCCTATCAATCAAGATGTAAAAGTAATTTCCAGCTTTGGTCGTAACAGTAATAAGCTGCTTATTGCCTCCAAAATCATCCACCAATGCCGCATTCCCCTCCGGTGTAAGTGCCGGTGCCGGTTCTGTTTCTTCCACAATCACATTGCTGTCATTGGTAGAATCCTCTGCCGGTGCCGCCGGAGCCTGTTCTGACCCCTGTGCGAAAGCAGGGATTGTAAAGCCAAATGCCACAACCATTGTCAGGCAAAGGGCGGAAAGTGTTTTGCAAATTCTTTTATTCTTCATAAGCGGTAGCCTCCTGATTATTTGATTCCGACAGTGCTGTATCTCTGCCGTGGTTCATTCCACCGGAAAGCATAGCGTTCAGCTGTGCTGGAGTCATGCGTAACGCACGAACCATCTGAACGATTTCCAGATTCTCTGCCTCCGTTTTCTGTGCTTCCAAGGTCTTGAGCTTTTCCTGATATTCCGCAATCTTCTCACGGGTTTTCTCAATTTCCTGGTCGATACGTTCAATTTTGTTTTTTGCCATAACCGTTCACTCCTTTCCACAAAGTCTGTTACCAGTTCATCAGGCCGTAGCCTTTAATGCTTTGATAATTCAGGTCATAACTTTTGATCTTGCAGGCATCGCCGGAATTTCCCTCCACGGTATAAACACGGCTGCCATCCGTACCGATCACGATACCCACATGGTCTGCTGTCCCATCCAAATCCCAATCAAAGAAAATTGCATCTCCGGGAGCCAGATTGTTATAGCCTCTTGCACCCCATTGTCCATGAGACTGGAACCACGGAACGCCCTGCCACTCACAGCCTGCAAAGCGCGGCTCACTTTTTCCAGCCTGGTTATAACACCAGGATACAAAGCAGGCGCACCACTCCACGCGGCTGTCAAAGCCATACCAGCTCCAATAAGGATAGCCGCCCACATTGCCGACCTGACGCTTGGCCAGCTCCACCAACTGCGGATTTCCGGGACGGGTTCCATTTACGAACTGTACACCGGTCAAGTCCTCGGAATTGCTCATGTCAGGGGAACCACCGCCAAACAACAGCGGCTTATTGCCCATGGTCTGCCGGTAAACCTGATACATTTCCATCTGCTCCGGGGTCAGTAACTCCGACGCCACAGCGGAAATGGGCTTGCTGGTGAGTTTCACATTCAAAATGTAATACTCATAGGGGACTTCTTCTGAGGTGGTCTCGCCGGTCTCCGGGTCGGTGGAGGTCTCCGTGCGGTAGCGAATCTCCACTTCCTCAGTAAGCGTCAGCTGATACTGTGCTGCAAACACACGCGCCAGCTCTGCCTGAGCGCTCTGCTGGGTGTAACCTTGCAAGACGGCAGACAGAAATGCTGCCAGCTCATGAGGGTCATGGCCGATCATACCAAGGTCATAGCGATACTCGTCATACCCTGGGTGGCTGCTTTCAATGTTGTCGATTTCCTCCTGCAACTGGACTTCTCTGGCTGCATAATCTGCCTCCACTGCCAGCATTTCCGGGTCATCCGACGGATAAGTAGTGCCGGAGAGAACGGAACCGATGCTCTGCGCCATCATGGAGCAGGAGGACATGGTATTCATCAACATACAGGTAATGAGGAACAAAACCCCCGCCATCAGGAAACCCTTCTTGTGGCGCATGACGAACGCCCCTGCCTGCTGTGCCTTTTCTTTCACCGTCCTTGCGGCTTTTCCGGTTTTGGATGCAGCCTGGGCGGTATTTCCGGCAGTCTGACCGGCGTGTTTGGCGGCGGCATACTGCTTTTTAATGGCCTGCTTTTGCTGCCAGCGGGAAAGCGGATTGCTGGCAAACTGAGGATTTTCCTGCAAAGATTTCTGGTACAGAACATTTACATTTGCCTTTTCCAGTTGGCGCTCTGCCTGTGCTGCTTTGCGGTACGGCTTCAGCTTGTGGCTGCGATAGCCCTCCCGCACCAGATAAGCGCCGGTCTCCACCGCTTCCTCGGACTTATGGGCGCTTTCCACGCCCACGTTGTCCTGCTCTGTTTCCCGGATCTCTTTGTGGAGCTTGCCCACGACCAGATGGACGGGAGCTTCCCTGACTCCTTGAGAAACTTTGGAAGGTGGCTTTTTCTTGTCCTCAAAGGCCAGCTTCGAGGTCTTTTTTCCGGTATCTGGGTCAATGACCGTCTGCCTGACCTTTTTCTTTGGGATATTGGCCTGCGCCTTATCTGCTCTGGCCGCAGCTTTCTCCGCTTTACGGATTGGCTTTTCCAGTGCAGGGTCAGACCGTTCCTCATCAGTAAAGCGCAGGCGCGGTTCCTTATTCAAACCATTCTCCCAGCATGAGGGAGGACATCATGTAGTGCAGCTCTGCATAAATGGCCATTCCCACCGGATCGTTGAACATACAGCCGGACAGGTAGGCATAAAACTGTGCCACCACATCGGACAGAATCTTCGCTTCGGTTCCTTCCAGAACCAGACCCCCCATACCTTCTTTGGCACGGATGGTGCTCCACACCTCTGCCAAACGGAGCAGCCCCACCTGACCGGTCTCATTCAGTTCGGCTGCCTGGTCTGCCGCTGTACGGCACTCGCTGACTGCTTCAGCCATGACCGTAAGCAGCTGGCTGCGCTGGGCATTTACCGCCCTGTCAAAAAACATCAACGGATTTTTATTCAAAATGTTGAGATTCATCATCATTCATCCTCCTTTTTCAATTCTTGAGGTTTGGTGGTCATAATGCGGTAAAGCTCGGTATTCTTCGGGAAGTGATCCACGAAAGGCAGGATTGTAGAGCCATAGAACAGCAGACCCTCGCCCTCACCGGAGTGGGTCACATAAGATAACTGGTGTGTGGAAATGCCCAGCTGCTTGGCGAGGATCTGACGGTCTCCGCCTGCCTGGTTGAGCATATACACGAAGTCGGAATTTTCAAAGATATTTTCCACCTCGCGGCTGCTCAAAAGGTCTTTGACATTCTGGGTGATACCTGTCGGAATACCGCCCCATTTTCTGAATCGCTTCCAAATTTCTACCGTATAAGCAGCGGTCTGTTCCTCCTTCAAAAGCAAGTGCATCTCGTCGATGTAGTAGCGGGTGGACTTGTGGGCGGCACGATTGATGGTGACACGGTTCCATACCTGATCCTGAACCACCAGCATACCGATTTTCTTGAGCTGCTTGCCCAGCTCCTTGATGTCGTAGCAGACAATCCGGTTATCAATATCCACATTGCTCTGATGATTGAACACATTCAAAGAACCCGTTACATAGATTTCCAATGCCGTTGCAATGTACTGAGCTTCTTTTTCTTCCTGCTCCCGCAGCAAGTTATAAAGGTCCTCCAAAATCGGCATATTCTCCGGCTTTGGGTCATTGAGATATTCGTTGTAAACCAGCCGTACACAACGGTCAATAATGGTTTTCTGCACCGGCTGCAAGCCCTCCTTACCGCCCACGATCAGCTCACACAAGCTGAGGATAAAGTCAGACTTGAGTGACAGCGGGCTTTCATCATCCGAATAGTCCAGATTCAGATCCATCGGATTGATATAGTTGGTTGAAGTAGGTGAGATCTTGATGACCTGCCCATGCAGACGCTCAACAAGAGGTGCGTACTCCGCTTCCGGGTCACAGATAATGACATCATCGCTGGTAAGCAAAAAGCAGTTGGCAATTTCTCGTTTTGCGCTGAAGGACTTACCGGAACCTGGCGTACCCAGAATCAGGCCGTTGGGGTTTTTCAGCAGCTTTCTGTCCACCATGATGAGGTTGTTGGACAGAGCATTGATGCCGTAGTACAGGGCTTCTTTCCCGTTCTGGAACAGTTCCTGCGTAGTAAAGGGCACAAAGATAGCTGTGGAACTGGTGGTCAGTCCTCGCTGAATCTCAATCTGATTGAGACCCAGAGGCAGACAGCTCATCAGCCCTTCTTCCTGCTGGAAGTCCAGCCTGGTCAGCTGACAGTTATACTTCTGGGCAATGGAGCCTGCCTGAAAGATGTTGTTGCCAAGCTGACGGGGATTGTCCGCTGTGTTCAGCACCAGAAAGGTCAAAAGGAACATTCTCTCGTTGCGGCTCTGCAAATCCTGCAAGAGTTTTTTCGCTTCACTGCCGTAGGTAGCAAGGTCAGATGGAATGATGTCCATGTCGTATCCGGCACGGACTGCTTTTTTCTGTTCCTCGATCTTGCTGCGGTCCAGGTCGGTGATTTTCCGTTTCACCGTCTTGATGGCCTTCACCTGATCCACCGACTGGATGTGCAGATTCACAATGAGGGAACTTTCCATATCGAGAAAGTCCGCCAGCATACGGTCATTCAGCTCCGGGGCCAGAATCTGCACGAAGCTGACGGCCCCGTACTTCTTTCCCATGCGGAACTGCTTGCCGGTGCGGAACTCAAAGCCGGACGGCGCAATAAAGTCTTTGGTGGAAAGACCGCTGGGAGCCAGCCAGTCCCACTCGAACTGGAAGGGCGCCTGCTCGTCCATGTGGAAGATGGCGTGAAGCTGGGCCAGCCGGGCTTTGCCGTCCAGAACCTCGGCGGCCACGCCCAACCGCTTAAAGTTGTTCAGCACATCCGCTTCCACACGCTCCAGGCGCATTTTCGCGGTACGCAGGTCGTCCGCCTCAATGCCAAAAGTGATATACTTCCGTTTGGCAAGGCCGTTATTTCCTTTTTCAAGCTGATTTTTGAGCATTTCCGCATACTCACGCCGGATGTCATCGTACTCGTCCCCCTGAGGCGGGATGGCAATGCTCTTGGAAAAGTCCTGCATATTGGCCCGCTGGTTGATAAAGGTGAGCTGAACACTGATGGTGGAATCAAAGTAATTGAGAAAATCACAGTAATTCTCGAAAATCTGCGCCTTATCGTCCGCCTGGGCAAGCTGGTAGTTAATATCGAAAAACTGAATGGTCTTGGTATATAGCTTATCATTGACGCGGCAGATACCGTCCTTGTAGATCTCCCGGTAGGGGATCGTCTGCTGGGCTGTCTGCGGCGCGTCCCGTTTTACTCCACTGAAAAAGCCGCCCTTGCCAGGCGGCTTCGCATGAGGCCCAGATTTCTTACCGGCCTTTTTTACTGCGGACCGGTTTTTTCGCGCCTGCTGGATGTTTGCCTGCAGGCGCTTTTCCTGCGCTTCCTGCTGTTTGGTTTTTGGCAATACTTATTTCCTCCTTCTTCGACATGATTTTATAAAAGTTCCGGGTCTTGTATGGGCGCGTCTCCGGCCACAGCCGGTGCCGGATCATATTTTCAGAATCTTCTCCGCTGGCTGGCCGTCGCGCTCATACATTGCCATAAAGAAAAAGGGCATCATCAGCCCGATCATCAAAAGCACCGAAGCGGTATTCCCGATCACCGTGCGGGTGAGAAAATACACCGGCAGGCCAACCGCCCCGGCAATGCTGAAAAAAATAAGCTGTCTTTTGGTCAGATTAAAGGCAACTTTGGTCTTAACCTTCGTCAAATCTTTT
>OMFP01000673.1_pt1 | contig 13667 bp, 8 predicted proteins | sample 1674221 | NCBI WGS metagenome assembly OMFP01 (sample SAMEA103958152, study PRJEB25191) | human gut metagenome | biome: human-associated habitat [ENVO:00009003]; feature: intestine environment [ENVO:2100002]; material: feces | place: Germany | collected 2013/2015
GGCCGATGGTGTAGAAGTGCGCCCCGCCGTGCTCGCCGATCTTCTTGCCGTCGCGGACGGTGTAGCGCCACGGGGCGGCCAGTGCTGCGAGCTGTTCGGTTGTGGGGGGTACGTCGGCCGCGTGCTGTCCGCCCGGGGAGTGGGGATCCCCGTCCGGGCGTCCGGCGGCCGGGGATGCCGGGGCGGGGATTGCTTGTCCGGCATCGGGTGTGCCCGCCGGGATTCGGGCCTTGGGGCCGTATTTCGGCCACGTGGGGAGTATCTCGTGGACATTACCCCTTTTCGAGGCCAGCTTCTGTTGCAGGAAGGCCGGAAGGTCGACCTTGCCCACGAAGCAGATGCCCTGCGAATCCTTGCGCTTGGCCGTGGCGAGCCCCTGCTCGGCGGCGATGCGCCGCACCTCGGGTTTGAGCAGATCGCCGACGGGGAACAGGGCGTAGCGCAGCTGTTCCTGCGAGAGCTGGCAGAGGAAGTAGCTCTGATCCTTGTTGGGGTCGGTGCCCGCGAGGAGTTTATAGATTGTTCGTCCGTCGGGGAGCGTCTCCTCGGCCTTGCGGCAGTAGTGCCCCGTGGCGACGAAATCGGCGCCCAGCCGGAGCGCTTCGCGCAGGAAGACGTCGAATTTGATTTCGCGGTTGCACAGCACGTCGGGGTTGGGCGTGCGTCCCTTTTCGTATTCCGAGAACATGTAATCGACCACGCGGGTGCGGTAGTCCGCCGAGAGGTCGACGACGTGCAACGGGATGTCCAGTTTTTTTGCGACCAGCTCGGCGAAGACGCGGTCGTCGTGCCACGGGCAGTCGCCCTCGAGCGTTCCCGTCGTGTCGTGCCAGTTGATCATGAACAACCCCACGACGTCATGCCCCTGCTGTTTGAGCAGGTAGGCGGCGACCGATGAATCCACGCCGCCCGAAAGTCCGATTACGACACGTGCCATAGTAATATTGTTATTTACAGGTCGAGCAGCCCTTCGGGCAGCACCAGTTTCATCGTGCGCCCCCCGAAGTCGATATGGGCGATGAACTCCTCGGCGGCGGGGAGGAGCACCGTGCGGCCGCCGATCTCCAGCTCGAAAAGCGGGTTGGCGTCGCTGTCGTAGTAGTCCGTGACCGAACCCGTGAAGGCGGCCGCTCCCTTTGCGCCGTCCGCGCCCGCTTCGGTGCAGGTCACGGCGAAGCCGATCAGGTCTTCCAGGTAGAATTCGTCGTCTTCGTCCTCGTCGCATTCGATACGGAATTCAAGCCCGACGAGTTCCTGAGCCCGGCGCTCGGTGTCGAAATCGGCGAATGAGGCCACGGCGCCCGAGGTGCCGCGGCGTTCGAAGCGTTCGCAGTAGAGCGGCACTTCGAGGGCGTCGATCGTGACCAGCAGCGGGGTGCCGGTATCGAATTCCTCCGGGAAATCGGCATAGAGCGACAGCATCACACCTCCGTCGGTGCCGAAAAGCCTGTTGATCCTGCCTGCGGGAATAGTAACGCTCATATCGGTTCGTTTTTTCTCTTATGTCCGTATCGCGGTGCGGAACGGGGGAAGCGGGTATCCCGGCCGCTCCGTTACACCCGGCCCCGCTGTGCTGCCGCCTTGTCGTGCCGTGCAGCGCCTCGCTGTGCCTTGCCGGACGATTCCCGCACGGGATGCGCCCGCATGGGACTATCTGCAAAAGTAATGAAAAAAACCGGTAAACCTCCCGTTGCGGGAAATTTACCGGGATTCCGGAAAGAAGCTTTCCTGGTGTTATTCTGCGGCAGGAGCCTCTGCTGCGCCCTCTGCGGGAGCCTCGGCAGCTTCGGCGGCGGCAGCCTCCTCGGCTTCTTTGGCGGCAGCTGCGGCAGCGGCCTGCTTCTCGGCGATGGCCTTTGCGCGCTCCTCCTTGATCTTGGCTTCGGCAGCCAGGCGTGCTTTCTCGGCCGACTTGGCATCCGTGGCGAGCTTGTTGCTCTTGGCCTCGATCTTACCGGCCTTCTCGCCCAGCCATTTGTTGAAGCGGGCTTCGGCTTCGGTCTCCGAGAATGCGCCCTTGGCGACACCGCCTAACAGGTGCTTCTTGTATAATACGCCCTTGTACGAGAGGATAGCCCGACAAGTATCCGTAGGTTGTGCGCCTTTCTGTAACCAACCCAATGCTTTCTCGAAGTCGAGGTCGATCGTAGCAGGATTCGTGTTGGGGTTGTAGGTTCCCAACTTTTCGATGAATTTACCATCACGTGGCGCTCTGCTATCTGCGGCAACGATGTGGTAGAAAGCGAAACCTTTCTTACCGTGGCGTGCCAGACGAATTTTAACAGCCATTTGCTATAAAATTTTGTTGTAATTAATTAAAAAACGCTCACCCACTTTGGGCTTTTAAGCCTGCAAATGTAGACAAAATATTCCGCCCGGCAAAATAATTCGCCGAAAAATCGGTGCGACAGGCTGTTTTTCTGCCGGATACGGTGCATGGCGGGCCGCGGCGGGAACTGCCGGAAAAAGGGCGGGCTTGTGGCGGGGCAGGGTCGTGCCCCTAATCGGGTTCCCGCGGGGTTGCAGGCCGTTGCATCCCTGCGGGAAGTGATATTTTTCGTTCAGCCGGGGGCTGTTGTGAAAAAAATTCCTATCTTTGCGGCGCAAATCGTCACCGCAGGGTGCGGTTTTGCCGATGGTTCCGTAGCTCAGTTGGATAGAGCAGCAGCCTTCTAAGCTGCGGGTCGCGCGTTCGAACCGCGCCGGAATCACCCGGAAAAGGGAGCGCTGGAATCGAATCCGGGCTCCCTTTTCGTTTTCCCGCCCGCATCTTCCTTCGCCGGGTTTGGCGTCCTGCGGACTTTTTCGTAAATTTGGGTCGAATCCGATATTTTCAGGCATGGAACCGCTACCGGGCTGCAACATAAAGTATCTCAACATCAGCCGCAACGACGAGGCGTGGGGGCTGGTCGTCACGACGGCCGGGTACCAGGCGGTCGCGGCGCACAGTTCCTACCCGCAGGCGCAGCATCCCGAATCCCATATTTTCGACCCCGGCAAGGGGCGCGTCCTGAAGGAGTACCAGTTGGTCTACATATCGCGCGGGGAGGGCTATTTCGAGTCCCGTTCGTGCCGCCGCCAGCGGATCAGGGCCGGGACGATGATCTTGCTCTTCCCCGGGGAGTGGCATACCTACGAGCCCGACAGGGCTACCGGGTGGTTCGAACATTGGGTGGGATTCCGGGGCGGCAGCGTCGATGCGCAGGTCGCCAACGGGTTCTTTTCGCCGCGCAACCCGCTTTTCGGGCTGGGATTCAGCCAGACGATCATCGGCATGTACGAGGAGCTCGTCGGCTATGCGCTCCGGGAACAGGCCGGTTACCAGCAGGTCGCGGCGGGGATCGTGCAGTTCCTGCTGGGTTCGGTCTACTACAAGCACCGGAACCTTCTGTTCAACGACTCGATGGCCATCCGCAAGATCGACGAGGCGCGCGCCCTCATCAAACGCGAGGTCGAGGGCGGTCTCACGCCGCAGGGGATCGCCGAACGCCTGTCGGTCAGCTATTCGTGGTTCCGCAAGATGTTCCGGCAGTATGCCGGAGCCTCGCCTGCGCAATATCTCTCGCAGATCCGGTTCCTGCGTGCCAAAGAGCTGCTCGATACGACGGAGCTCACCGTCGCGGAGATCGCATACAGGCTCCGGTTCGAGACCCCGAGCCACTTTTCCACATTCTTCCGCAAAAGGGAGGGCGTCCCGCCCCAGCAGTACCGCCGCGAGCGGAGGCAGCCCGGGCGGTAACCTCCTCAGCAGACGACCGTCACCGGGATTCCGAGCAGCGCGGCGTATTTGCGGATCGCTCCGGCGACATGTCCCACACCGATGGCGCAGTGGTGCGAAGGCCCCGCCTTGCTCCAGCGGTCGATGAATTCCCGCGCGGGAAGCGGGAACCTGTAACGGCTGTTGATGTTGCCGATGTTCAGCACGGGGCCCGGCACCGATTCGCCTTCGGCCAGCAGGAACGAAATCCCGTCGCGTCCTTCGACCACCGACAGGAGCGTCACCGGGCCGTGTTTCACGGACATCTGGATCGACAGCCCCTTGCCGGGTTTGCCGTGGTAAACGGGAAGCGGCACCAGGCGGGCTTTCTCTTCGCCGAGCAGGAAGTGCGCCGGGCCGTCGTGCCCCAGCAGGATGACGTCGTCGGTGAAGTCCATGCCGTAGAATTCCGAGAAACAACCCCCGGCGCCCAGCAGTGACATGATTTTCATGGCCTGCACGTTTTTCACCTCGTATTCGGCCGCCACGGGGATGCCGCGCCCCGTCAGCAGCGTGTTGCCGGCGATGACCGACGTGACGATGTCTTCGTAGGCGTTGCCCGCCGCCCCCGCGTAGTAGTAGGCCAGGGAACCCAGCCGGTGCGCTTCGGCGAGCTTGTCCAGTGCCACGGAAGTGCGTGCGGCGCGCTCCAGCTCTTCGGGCGTGCAGCCCCCGTCGACGACGAACGCCTCGCCGAACGCGGCGACCCTCGCGTCGGCCTCGCGCTGCGTCACCGAGCGGCGGAATTCGTGCAGTTCGCACATCTCCAGGATTTCGGCATGGGTGCCGAAGACGGTGCTCTGCAGCCTGAGGTCGGAGTAGACGTCGACCATGCCGCCGTAGTAGTTGCCCAGCAGTCCCATGCGGTTGCGGCGCATGCCGCAGGCGACCTTCGCCGCGTCGATCCACCCGTAGATCTCGGCCCAGGCCTGCGCGTCGTCGAGGTAGCCCGTCACCACGTCGTATTTGGTGCCGGCGCGGTTGAATACCGAACAGAATTCGGGCAGCGAACAGGCCTGGCAGTTGGCAAGCCACTCGCCCGTCATCTCCCCGCGGTCGGACATGCCGTTGAGCCGGGCGTAATCGATGGCCGGGGCGGGTTGCAGGTTGAGCAGCACGACCGGGATACCCTCCCCGAGGAAGGGGATGAGCGTGGACGAAAGGGCGTAGGTCGAGATGAAGATGAACAGCACTTCGGCTTCGTCGCGCCTGAAAAGGGCCGCGGCTGCGTGAGCCTTGTCCACGTCGTCGACCATGCCTGCGTCGGCGACGATCTGCCCGCCGTAGGCTTCCATTTTTTCCTTTATGGCGTTCCGGTAGCCGTCGAGCCTTTCGCGCAGTCCGCCGAACTGGTGCCAGTAGGTGTTCAGCCCTACTGCGATCAATCCTATTTTCATGGTTTGTGATCCGTTATTTTGTCATGACGATTTCGAAATCTTCCAGCAGGCCGTAGTCCCGCTGGTCGTAGTCGCTGCCGGGCAGCTGTTTGGGCACGTTGTTCCAGTGCCACGGGCCTGCGATACCCTTGTCGGCGCTGTAATGAGGGCCGAAGAGGTTTTTAAGGCTGCCCACCACCTGCACTTCGACGCGGTTGCGTCCCTTGCGCAGGTAGGGCGTGAGGTCGAACGCATAGGGCTGCCAGGCGATGATGCCCGCTTTGCGGCCGTTCACGCAGACCCGTGCGAGCGTCCCCTCCCAGGCGTTCAGCCGGAGCGTGTAACCGGCCGCGGGGTCGTCGATGTCGTAGTCCCGGCCGTAGGCCATGTCCCACGAATAGAAGGGGAGCCCCTGCCGTTTCCAGCTTCCCAAGGCCGGTTTCCCGGCGGGTTCGCGGACGATCCATCCCGCCCCGGCCGATTCGAGCACGAAGTCGCCGAAAAGGTAGATGGGGGCTATTTCGGCATAGATGCTCATGGGCGAGACGCTCAGTTCGACGGTGTTCGTCCCCCGCCGCACCAGATTGCCTACGGGGTAGATCCCGAAGCGGCTGTCGAGCAGCGTGTCGGGCGCCGCGGCTTCGACGGGCGTGCCGTTGAACGTCACGTTCCAGATGCCGGGTTGTTCGGCGACCAGCTTCATGCCGCGCGTGTCGAAGTCCCCGGCCACGACGAAGTGGTAGCTTACGCGGATGTCGCCCGTGGTCAGCGTGTCGCGTTCGACGATAGTCTGCCTGTACTGGATGGCCGAGTCCCACGGGTTGCCTGTCCCGTAGCAATGGTTGAAGAGTTTGTTGCACGCCTCGAACGTGTAGAGGTTGCGCTCGGTGCGCCCGTCGACCGTCAGGTCGCAGAAATCGAGGTTGAGGACGTTGTCTTTCAGGCGGGTGACCTCCAGCGGGCCGGCGGGCTCCAGCTTGACGCTCCCTGCCGTGGGACGCTCGGTGCCGGATGCCGCCCGGGAGGTGCGTGCAAGGGCGCTCCGGCCCGAAGCCGGGGCGAAGAGCAGGAGGCTCCCGGCGGGCGGCAGGCTGAAGTCCGCCCCGACGCTTTTCCCGTCGGCGGTGTGCGGGTAGGGACGCATGTCGCCCGAGACGGCGTCCAGCTCGACCAGCTCCCCGGCCGGGAGGCCGACGCTGCCCGTGGCGGTGTCGCTTAGCGAGGAGTTGACCAGGAACAGGAGCTCCCCGTCCTCGTAGCTGCGCCGCTGGTGGTAGAGGTCGTTGCCCGTGACGTTGCAAAAACGGATCCTGTCGTCCGCGAACGATTCGGCGATCGCCTTACCGTCCAGTGCCGCGTAACGGCGTATCCGGGAGGCGTTGCGGTCGAGGAAATCCGCCAGTTCGGGGCTGGGCCGCCCGTCGACGAGCGTCGGTTTGGCAAAGAGCACCAGTTGCCCGCCCGCCTCGACGAATTGGCGGATGAGGCTGAAAGTCCCGGCGTTGAGGTTCTCGGTCATGGGCGGGATCACGACCTTCGCATAGGCGCGTTTTCCGACGACGAATTTACCGCCCCTGACCGAACCGCGGTCCTTGATGATGTGCTCCGAGCCCAGGTCGTATTCCGCCTGCGCCTTTTCGAGCGTGGTGACGAAACGCTGGAATGCGCTGCCGATCTCCATGCAGCGGGGGTCGTTCATGACATAGGAGTAGTAGAGCCAGATCGTCGTGGTTGGTTCCAGGACGAGGATGTCGTTCATCTGTTCGCCCTGGCTGAGCACGAGTGACAGGCGGGCGAAGTAGTCGTTCAGCACCTTGTAGTCCTCCCACCATGGCGAGAGGCGGGTGAAGACCGGGGGATAGTCGTATTTGCGGGCGCCGGCGATGGTCATGTGCGAGAGGTGCTGGTTCATGAAATTCACGCCCAGCGCATATTCCCAGTCGCCCAGCCGCTTGAAGTCGCGGAACGTCTCGTCCCAGCCCCCGCCGCCGTAGGTTTCGCTCAGCGTGCGTACGCACCCCGTCTGGTTGGCGGCGCTGCGCAGCTCCTTCACGGCGCGGACGTTGCCGAACTGCGCCTGCGGGCTCTGGTCGTTGTACTGGTTGAAGAGCATGTCGATGGCGGGCATCTGGTGCCACGCGTACATGGCCATATTGTCGCCGCCCTGGTACATGCTCGGCCAGTCGTGCTCCCAGTAGTGCCCCGTCCAAAGCATGCCCTTGCGGTCGCAATAGGCCGACATGGGCTTCGCCCAGCGGTCTACGAACATTTGCGTCAGCGTTTCGAGGTAGTTGTGGCGTACCTGTTTCCAGTCGCCCGTTTGCTCGGAGAGCAGGGGCAGCGAAGTTGCCAGGTCGTAGCCCCACTGTTTGCGGAACACTTCGAACAGGTCGGGCGTCCAGCGCACGCCGCCCGAACTGGGAATGCACGGTTCGTCGGAGAAAAGCCCCCTGATGACCGGGCCAAGCTCGTTGCCGAAGGTCTTTTCGTAGCCCGACATGGTGATGTCGAGGAACTTTTCGGTGACGCCCTCGACCAAGAGGTCGACGTACGAGTAACCCCCGTGCCAGCCCGAACGGCCGTAATAGGTCTTTTCGTAAAGGTAGTATTCGCCCGGGACGTCTTTGTAGCGGCCCGTGTCGGCGGTGATGTCGCGGAACGTGCCGCCCTCCTTTTTCAGGCAGAGGAAGTATTTTCCCGCATCGGCCGGGGGCAGTGCGGTTTTGGTGAGCGCGAGCCCCTGGCCCTGGTCGTAGGATTCGGGCATCTGTGCAGGAACATGTCCGCCTGCGAAGCCGCTCGGGTAGGAGTTTTCGTCGTAGATCCAGATGTCGAGCCCCAGTTCTTTCCCCTTTTCCACACTGTATTTATAAAGGTCGAACCATTCGTCGGAGAGGTATTCGGTGACCAGCCCCGGCCGCGGGTGGACGAAGGCGCCGCCGAAGCCCTGCGCCTTGAAGTCGCCCAGCATCCGGTCGATGTCGGCGCGGGTGACCCGCGTGTTCCAGACCCACAGGGGCGCCGGGCGGAATGCCCGCGGGGGATCGGCGAATTCCTTTCGGAGCTTCTCGAATTTCATTTCCCGTTTCTGGGGGGCTGCGGCGTAGCTGGCGAGGCACGATGCCGCCAGGGCGGCCGCCAGCAGGCTTTTGATTGCGGAGGGTTTGGTTTTCATGGTCGTTCCGGATTGTGTTTGCTTTACAAAGGTAAAGGTTATGCGCTTCGGGCGGTAACGAATCCTGATAAACGACTTTTCATTTCTGATAAAGCGTGCGGAGGATGGCGCGGGCGAACCGAGAGGTTCGGGGCGGGATGCGGAGCAGGGAGAGACGGTATGGCCGGGATGCTGCCGGGCCGGGCAGGCGGGATCGTTAGGAACGGGGGACTGTGGAATCGGGGAATCAGAGGGCCGGGGATCCGGCAGAACGGTGGGGGCGCTGAAAGCCGGCGGAAAAAACACGGCGAGCCGGGGACGGGTGCCCCGCACGGCCGGGCAGCGGGTGTGGGGCAGCGGATGCAGGCGGGGTTACCTGCGGCAGGATGGCGACGATGCGCGTCCCGCCCGTGTATCCGGAGTCGATGTATATCTCCCCGTGCAGGTGGGTGACGATCAGGCGGCAGAGGTAGAGCCCGAGGCCGTTGCCCTGGCTGAAGGGGTCGAGTTTGGTGAAACGCTCGAAGACATAGCCGTGCTTCTCGGGCGGGATGCCGCAGCCCGTGTCGGCGACGGCGACGAAGACGCGGTCGTCGCCCAGACGGTCGCATTCGAGGCTGATCGTGCCTTCCTGCGTGAATTTATAGGCGTTGCCGAGCAGTGCCGAGATGAGTATCGTCAGGTATTTGTCGCTGGTGTTGAGCGCAATCTCCGCGACCGGGATCGCGCCTTTGTAAACGATGCCAGGCTTGGGGTACCTCACCTTCATGATCCGCAGTTGCGCCTGGCATACGGCGCAGAGGTTCGTATACTGGCACGGCAGCGGCGCGTGCAGGTTTTCGAGGTAGGCCACCTCTAGCATGTCGTCGAACAGGAATCGCAGCTGGCGGCGGTTGTCCCGGATGATTTCGCAGTATTGGGCGCGCGACTCCGGGGTGATCTCCTCGGCGCAGAGCAGCTCGGAGAATCCCATGATGCAGTTGAGCGGCGTACGCACTTCGTGGCAGACCGAGTTGACGAATGCGGCCTTTTTGAGTTCGCTTTCGTGGGCGTGCTTCGTTTGCAGGAGTAACTCCTTCTGCAGTCGCCGGGTACGGCGGTTGCCGACATAGATCGCACCGACGACCGCAGCGATCACCAGCAGTGCCAGCGAAACGTAGGCCAGGGCAGTTTTGTGGTGGTGGGCCGTAAGCAGCGCCGCGTCGAGCGCCATCCGGTCGAGTTCGTACGACTCCTGCTTCTCGCGGATGACTTTGCTCTGTTCGAGCCGCAGCAGCGAATCCCGTACCTTCACGGCACGGGCATAGGCCATGCAGGCCTCGGAGTCGCGGTGCAGCCTGCGGAACATGTCCGCCCGTTCCTTGTAGCAATCCGTGAAGTGCACGCCGGCCACGGGGTGGTGTTCGGCGGTGCGGATCAGCGAATCCGAGAAGGCCAGGGCCCTGGCGTACTCCCCGTGCCCGACGGCATCGAGATAACCTTCGCGGTAGTGGCGCATGCGGGCGAAGTGGAGCCGGTCGGCCTGGTGCGTACGGATGAACCTGCTTTGCAGGAAAAGGTGCATGCCGGGCGTACCCCCGAATTCGTTGTCGCCCTCGGGTTGCAGCGGCTGCGCCGTTGCGGCGCAGAAAACCGCGAGCGCCAGGCATATTGCCGGGAAGAGTATCGGTCGGCGCGTGCTCATGGCTTGGCGGGGATTGTGAAGATGAAACGTGCACCGGCGGTATATGCCTCGTCGAGGGATATGTTGCCCGAGAGGTGCCGGGCGATCAGGCGGCATAAAGCGAGGCTCAGCCCCGGCGTCGCCTTCGAATCGTCGGAGGGCATGCCGAAGATGTCGTTGCGTTTTTCGGGCGGGATGCCGCAGCCCGTGTCGGTCACCGTAACCCGCAGTTGGTTGTGGCGCGGGTCTATTTCATAGCGGAGCGTGACGGAGCCTTCCCGGGTGAATTTGCGGGCGTTGTCGAGCAGCGCGCGCACCACGAACGAAAAGTATTTGGCGTGTGTACGGACGGTGGCCGGGTTCTCCGGGGCTTCGATCGTGAAGGCCACCCCGGGATTGCAGCTAAGCCGCGAAGCGGCGAGCAGTTCGGCGCGGCACACTTCGTCGATGTTGGTTTCCTCCAGCCGCAGGGCCTCGGTCAGGCTGTCGAGGTTGGCGGCTTCGAGCATGTTGTCGAGCGCCGAAAGCAGCAGGTCGGCGTTGACGCGGATGGATTCGCAGCAGGCGTTCCGCTCGGCAGCGTCGATGTCCGACAGCATCAGACGCGAGGCTGCGGTGTCGATGGCGTCGAATGCGGGGCCGATGCCGCGGCAGATCGTGTTTACGAAGACCGATTTCATGTGTTCGCTCTCCTGGGCCTTGCGGCTGTGGCGGAGGATGTCGGCCTTCAGCCTGCGGTTGCGCAGCAGCGACCGCAGGAGGTAGATCCCCGTGCCGGACATCAGCAGCACGATGACCACGATCGAGAGGCTCGTGGCGGCGCGGTTACGGATCAGGGCCCGCGTTTCGGCCAGCTTGCGCTTGTCCAGGTCGTGTTGCCGGCGGATCGTTTCGAGGCGTTCGCGGCGTTCGGCGGTGAGGATCGAATCCTGCACCTGCATCGTGTGCTCGAAGGCCTCGAAAGCCTCCGGGTAACGCTTGGCCTTGGTGAGCAGGATGCTGCGGTCGCGGTAGGCCTGGTAGACCTTGTTGGGCAGCATGCTGAAATAGCCCTTGCCACTTTCGATCAGGCGGATCAGCGAATCGGAATACTGGATGCTTTCGGCATAGGCGCCGGTGTTGGCTTTCCAGAGGTAGCCCATTTCGTAGAGGTAACTTTTGTTGCGCAGCAGGTTTTCCCCTTCGGCCGCGAGCATACGGCTGCGGAACTCGTTGAAGTACCGGGCGGCGTAGTCGTTGCGGCGGATATTGAGCGCACATTGCATCAGCTGCTGGTAAGGCCGCACGTAGCTGTTGTCCTTATAGAGGTAGGGGCGCCGCCCGAGGGTGCTGTCGGCGGAATAGTAGCGGTCGAGCAGTGCGATCTGGTCGTTGGTGAGCGCGACCTGGTCATCGTGGCGGTAGCTCTGGTTGTAGGCGCCGCTCAGCACGTAGTAAATGATGTTGGCGAAGCACCTGCGGATATTGAGGTTCGGCATTTGCCTCGTCAGTTCGTAGGCTTCGCGCCACGTGTCGGTCTGCGGGATGTAGGCCCGCCGGTTTCCGCCCTCGTAGTAGCAGAGCGTGATGTTGGCATAGCCGCGCAGAAACAGGCGTTTGGTGCGCTGGTAGATGTTCTCGGGTTCTTCGGGCGGGGTATTGCTCCAGTCGTAAACCTCGTGTGCCAGCCTGAGGTTCTCCGCAAGGTCGTACTGGTGCCCCAGGCGGTAGAACCCGATGCACATTTCTGCATAGGCGTCGGCACCCTCTTCGGGTGTGCCGGGAGTCAGGTCGCGGAGCGCCTGTAGGTAATAGCGGAGCGTATCTTTCTTTTCGGTGTAAATCGAATACCGGCTGAGGATCGGGATGATGGACACGGACATGGCGTAGGTGTCGCGGATGGCCGCCGCTTCGCGGAAAAGCTGGATGGAATAAGGCAGGTTGAGGTGCGTGTCCTCGTTCAGGTCTTTGAGGTTGAGCAGCAGTTGCACCCGTTCGCGGGGATCGGACGTATGCGCCAGTCTGCCCTGGAGGCTGTCCGTGACGGAGGACGGTGCGGCCATAAGGGATACTCCTGTGCCGAAGACGACGCAGTAGATGCATGTAAGCAGGCGGACAGGGGACATGTGGGTGTAACGCAAAATTGGGACTAAGGTAGTAAAAAAAAACGGGCCGGACAAAAAGTCCGGCTCCGTTCTGTGGAAAATTATGCGAGACCTTATGCCTTTTTCAGGCTCATATCCAGATACATTTTCAGTTCCCTGGGCATTACCGGCTTGGTAATAAAGCCGTTGCATCCTGCTTCCTCGGCGATGCGGCGATCCGTATCGAAGGCATAGGCGGTCTGCATGATGACGGGTAGCTGGGTGGTATGCCGGCGTATCTCCTTGAGTGCCTCGATACCGTCCATTACAGGCATTTTGATGTCCATCAACACGGCATCGGGGTGACGCTCCAATGCATAATCGACGGCCTCCTTGCCATTTTTCGCCCATAGCAGCTCATACTCTTTTTTGAGTATTATTTCCAGCAATTTGTAATTGCTTTCAACGTCTTCCGCAATAAGTATCAGCGGCTTACGTGCGTCGGGATTGTTATCTGTCATTGTTTTTACAGTTGGGACGAGTGCAAATATAAAAAATTTTTCCGGAAAACAAATAGGATTACCGGCGAATTGTTCCTTCCCAGCAGGCCGTGTTGCCGCAGGCGTCGGTCAGGGTGAGCCGGACGCTGTGGCTTTTGCGGGCCGGGGGTTCCTCGAACAGGTGGATCAGCGTGCCCTGCATCGGGAGGCGGTCGCAGGGAACCCATTTGCCGTCGATGAGCAGGGTGCAGGAGGCGATGCCCGAGAAGTTGTCGCCCACGCGGAAGCGCATGCCCGAAGCGCGTGTGAGGTCTGCCCCTTCGGTGAAGAGCGGGCGGATGCGCGGCGGGATGGTGTCGGCCACGACGAACAGTTCTCCGGTGGTGCGGGTCGTGGCCGTGACGGCACCGTCGGCGTATTTCCCGCCGATGCAGGTAAGGCGCCCCTTGACGTTGCGGGCGGCCAGCACCGTGTGGGGCTGCAGGTTTTCGGGGACGAACGCCCGCACGCTGACCGTCATCGCCCGGTGCAGCGGCGTGGTGGCCGGGAGGATGCGGTAGCCGGGCGAGAGGACGATGAGCGTCGAATCCGAGGCCGGGGCGGGGCAGCGTTCCGCGCGGCAGAAAACCGGTTCGTAGAGCGCTCCGGCGGGGATGCGTGCCGTGACTTCGCGCCCGAGGCGGACGATGCCCGTCCGCTCGGGGGTGAGCGCCGTGGCGGCGCTGTCGGCTTCGGCACGGAAACTTTCCGTGCGTCCGAGGATGTCGAATTCCAGCTGCGAGCGGTTGCCGCAGTCGTCTTCGGCCTCGATGCGGACGCGGCGCACCTCTCCCGGCGCGGTACGCACGATGCCGCGCTCCTCGGCCACGGGGTAGAAGCATGCCGGCGAGCGCTCCATCCGCGCCAGCCGGATCGCCTCGTTGCGCGAATTGATTTGTATCGGGTAACAGCTCACGGCATCGCTGCAACGCGATATGTCGTAGGTGAAGCTGTCCATGCGGAATTCGAAGCAGGGAATGCCGTCCGCGAAGGCCGTGACGCGCCATACCCCGAAGGAGTTCCAGACATCGTTGCGGCGGTCGGTGACTTCGGCCACGAAATAGCCCCTGCGGCCTACGCCGACGGGTCCGTCGTGCGTCAGGGCGTAACGGCCT